>JADMIO010800063.1_pt1 | contig 13457 bp, 14 predicted proteins | sample 8958161 | NCBI WGS metagenome assembly JADMIO01 (sample SAMN16585339, study PRJNA669376) | soil metagenome | isolation source: Crop rotation soil | place: USA: Cullars Rotation, Alabama | collected 2011 | reverse complement strand
GCCGCGACTTCAAGTCACGTGAATTCCAAGCTTCGGATCCCACTGTGCTGGAAAGACCGTCACGTCGCCGTCGAGCCGCTTCGTGGCCAGCTTTCCCGCGAGCTCCTCGAGCGCCGCGCGCACCGGGTAGACCTCGACGAGCTCGTCGTCGCCGAACGCGCGGACGCGCGCCCCGCGGAAGGGCTCGGACTCCACCATCCGCAGCAGCTCGAGATCCCGGAGCGCCTCGCGGACCGGCGCCTGGCTCGTCCCGAGCTCGCTGGCGATGCGCGTCTCGACGAGCCGCTCGCCGGGCTTGAGCTCGCCGCGGACGATGCGCTGGAGCAGGACGTCCTTCACCTGCTCTCGGAGGACGGTTCTCTCGATCATCGTCTCCCCCGGCCTGCCCTGGCGTCAGCCCTCCGCCACGACCGGGTTCGTCAGCGAGCCGACGCCGTCGACCTCGATCGTGATCTCGTCTCCCGCCCGCAGCAGCCGTTGTGGGTCGCGGAACACGCCGACACCGGCCGGGGTGCCGGTCAGGATGAGATCGCCGGCCTCGAGCGTCGATGCCTGCGAGATGTAGCTGATCACCTCGTCGATCCCGAAGATCAGGTTCGCGGTCGACGAGTCCTGCATCGTCTCGCCGTTCAGGATCGCGCGGATGCCGAGCGCGTGCGGGTCGGGGACGTCCGCGGCCGGGACGAGTGGCCCGACGGGGCAGAACGTGTCGGGGGACTTGCCGCGTGTCCACTGGCCGTCGGCGAACTGGAGGTCGCGCGCGGAGACGTCGTTCGCGACGACGTAGCCCGCAACGGCCTCGAGCGCGTTCTCTCTGGAGACGTTCCTGACGGTAGTGCCGATCACGACGCCGAGCTCCGCCTCGTAGTCGCACTTCGTCACGTTCGACGGGATCACGATCGGCTCGCCCGGGCCGATCAGGGAGGTTGTGAACTTCGCGAAGAGGAGCGGCGCCGCGGGGAGCTCCACTCCCTGCTCCTCCGCATGGTCCTTGTAGTTGAGCCCAACGCACACGATCTTGCCGGGGCGGGGAATGGGAAGCGTCATGGGCATGACCCTATCCCATGCAGATCATCGATGATCGATGCTTTGGGACGGGCGCCAGTAGGATCGCGTCGATGCCGCTTCCGCCCGGATTGGTCGACGAGCTGGCCGCGGCCGTCGGCGAGGCGCACGTGCTCACGGCTGCCGAGGACCTCGCGACCTACGACTGCGACGGCCTCACGGGGTGGCGCGCGCAACCCGCGTGCGTGGTGCTTCCGGGCTCGGCCGAGGAGGTCCAGGCGGTGCTTCGGGCATGCGCGCGCGACCGGGTGCCGTTCGTCGCGCGCGGAGCAGGCACGGGTCTCTCGGGGGGCGCGCTCCCGGTCGCGGACGGGCTCGTCGTCTCCGTCGCACGGATGTCCCGGATTCTCGAGATCGACCTCGAGAGCGAGCGCGTCGTGGTCGAGCCGGGTGTCGCGAACCTCGACGTGACCCGCGCCGTTGCCGACGAGGGCTACTTCTACGCGCCTGACCCGTCGAGCCAGCAGGTCTGCACGATCGGCGGCAACGTGGCGGAGAACTCGGGCGGCGCGCATTGCCTCAAGCACGGGTTCACGGTCAACCACGTCACCGGCGCGAAGGTCGTCCTGCCCGACGGCGAGCTGCTCGAGCTCGGCGGCAAGGCGATCGACGGCGACGACGGCCCCGACCTGCTCGGCGTCGTGATCGGCTCGGAGGGCACGCTCGGGATCGCGGTCGAGATCACGCTCCGGGTCGTCCGCGTGCCCGAGTCGGTCGTGACGCAGCTTGCCGGCTTCCGCTCGATCGAAGAGGCGGGCGACGCGGTCTCCCGGATCGTCGCGGCGGGGATCCTGCCGTCCGCGATGGAGATCATGGACCGCTTCACGATCCAGGCGGCAGAGGCCGCCTACCACCCCGGCTACCCGGACGGAGCCGGATCCGTGCTGCTCGTCGAGCTCGACGGCGTCGCCGCGCAGGTCGAGGATGACGTCGCCGCGGTCGACTCGATCTGCCGCGCGGCGGGCTCCTTCGAAATCCGCACGGCCCGCGACGCCGACGAGCGGGCGCTGCTCTGGAAGGGCCGCAAGGGCGCTTTCGCCGCGATGGGCCGCGTGTCGCCCGACTACTACGTGCAGGACGGCGTCGTCCCCCGCACCAAGCTGCCGTCGGTGCTCCGCCGGATCGACGCGCTTTCGGCGGAGCACGGGCTCCGCGTCGGGAACGTCTTCCACGCCGGCGACGGGAACCTCCACCCGCTCGTGCTCTACGACGCGGCCGTCGAAGGCGACTACGAGCGGGCGAAGACGCTCGCCGACGCGATCCTCGCCGCGTGCGTCGACGCCGGCGGATCGCTGACGGGCGAGCACGGGATCGGCGTCGACAAGGCCTGCGCGATGCCGTCGATGTTCTCCGAGCGCGACCTCGAGGCGTTCGAGCGGGTCCGCCGTGCGTTCGACCCGGACGGCATCGCGAACCCGGGCAAGGTGATCCCCACGCCCCGCCTCTGCGGCGAGGTACCCGGCCCGTATCGCGCCCATCCACTCGAGCGGCTCGGCCTCGCGGAGCGCTTCTGATGCGGCCGGAGACGATCGAGGAGGCGGCAGCACTCGTCTCCGAGGCCTCGGCGTCGGGCCGTCGCATCCGGATCGGCGAGGACCTCGTCACGGATGGGCTCGATCGCGTCCTCGAGCACGAGGCCGGGGATCTCACGTGCACGATCGAGGCCGGCATGAGGCTCTCGGCGCTGCAGACGGCGCTCGCCCGGGCCGGGCAGCGGCTCTCGCTCGACCCGCCCGGCGACCCGACTGTCGGCGCGTGCCTCGCGTCGCGCCTCTCAGGCCCGCTCTCGCATCGCTTCGGCACGCCGCGCGACCTCGTGCTCGGCGTCACGCTCGTGCTCGGCGACGGAACGGTCGCGAGCTCGGGCGGCAAGGTGGTCAAGAACGTCGCCGGCTACGACCTCGGGAAGCTCGTGTGCGGCTCAGAAGGCCGGCTGGCGCTCATCGCCCGCGTCTCGCTGCGCCTCCATCCGCTCCCGGCCGCCGCGGCGACGCTCGTCGTCGAGACCGACGATCCCGCCGGTGTCGTGCGGACCCTGCGGCGATCGCAGCTGCAGCCGAGCGCCCTCGACGTCCATCACCCGGGACGCGTGGCGGTGCTCTTGGAAGGACGCGCGGGCGCTGTCGCCGCGCAGATGGACGCCGCACGCGCACTCGTCGGTGGTGCTCCAGGAGACGCGGGCGTCTGGGAGGACGCGCGCGGGCGGCAGGCTCGCGCGCTCGGCCGACTCGCGTTCGCCCCGGGCGACCTCGGCAACGTCCTCTCGACGCTCCCGGAGGCGGTCGTTCGTCCCGCGGCGGGCATCGCGTACGTCCCGCACCGCGTCGGGGGCGTCCCTCCGGCGGCCGCACGCCGTCTCCACCGCGCGCTGAAGGCGCGCCTCGACCCGGCGGGGGTGCTCGCGTGATCGAGGAGCTCACGCGGGCGTGCGTGCACTGCGGGTTCTGCCTTCCGACCTGCCCCACCTACGTCCTCTGGAACGAGGAGATGGACTCGCCGCGCGGCCGCATCCAGCTGATGGAGAAGACGGCGCAGGGCACGCTCACGCTGAGCCCGACCGTCACGGAGCACTTCGACCGCTGCCTCGGCTGCATGGCGTGCGTCACGAGCTGTCCGTCAGGCGTGCGTTACGACCTGCTGATCGAGGAGACACGGGCGACGGTCGAGGATCGACACGAGCGCCCGCGGGCCGAGCGGCTCCAGCGCCGACTGCTGTTCGCGACACTCCCCTACCCCCGGCGCATGCGTTGGGCGCTCCGCCTGGCGCCGCTCGGGCGGCGCCTCCCGACGCCTGCGTGGGCGCGCCCGATGCTCGACCTCGCGCCGCGCTGGCGCTCATCGGAGCAGCCGGCGACGCTCACGGCTGGTGGCGAGTCGCCGCAAGCTCCCCGTCGCGTCGGGCTGCTCACGGGCTGCGTGCAGTCGGTCGTCTTCGGCGAGGTGAACGCCGCAACGGCCCGGGCGCTCGCCTCCGCGGGCCACGAGGTCGTCGCGCCGCCGCAGGGCTGCTGCGGCGCGCTCTCGGCGCACGCCGGGCGTGCGGACGAGTCGGCGCGGTTCACCGACCGCCTCCGTCGGAGCTTCGAGGGCCTCGACACGATCGTGGTCAACGCCTCCGGCTGCGGCTCGCACCTGAAGGAGAAAGGCCTCCCTGCGCTCGACGTGACGGAGGCTCTGCGAGACGCGGAGCTGCCGGAGCTCCACCCGCTCGAGCTGACCGTCGCCTACCAGGACTCGTGCCACCTCCGGCACGCGCAGCGGCTCCCGGCCGCCTGGATTCCGCTGCTCGAGCGGATCCCGGGCCTCCGCGTCGTGCAGCCCGCCGAGCAGGACATCTGCTGCGGCTCCGCCGGGATCTACAACATCACCCAGCCCGACGCCGCTCGCGACCTGGGCGACCGGAAAGCAGCCCGTGTGCTGGCGACCGAGCCGGACGCCTACGCGAGCGCCAACCCGGGCTGCCTCGTCCAGGTCGCGCAGGCGCTCGGCCGCGCGGGACGTCCGCTCCCGGCGCTCCATCCCGTGGAGCTGCTCGACGCGTCCATCCGTGGCGTCGGCGCGACGGAGTTGCTCGCGGGCGCGCGTCGCTGACGTACGTCAGACGCGGCGCAGGCTCGGGGGCTCGCGACCCTCCAGCCGTTCCATGCGCGTCTCCAGCCGGTCGAATCCACGATGCATCTCGTCGCGGAGCGTGTCGAGGACGCGGGCGATCCAGAACGTCTGCAACCCGATGAGGAGGCCCATCACCGCCGTGAGCGCGCCGACGATTGCCGCTGCCTGAGCCCACTCCATGCGGTCATCGTGCCAGCCCGGCCTGTGCGCGTCCAGATGGCTGCTCAGGACACGGCGGCTTCGACCGGGCGCAGCTCGTCGAGCCGGTCGACCTCGGCGAGCTGGGGGAAGAAATGGCGCCACGTGACCGCGACGGCGATGGTCACGGCGCCGCCGAGCAGCACGGCGGGCACCGCCCCGATCAGCGCGGCTGCAACGCCGGACTCGAAGGCCCCGAGCTCGTTCGACGCGCTGATGAAGACCATCTCGACCGCCGTCACCCGACCCCGGAGCTCGTCCGGGGTGACGAGCGGCAGGATCGTCTGGCGGAGGACGACGCTGACCATGTCGACGGAGCCGCCGGCCGCCAACGCCAGCAGCGAGAGCCACATCGTCTCCGAGAGCGCGAAGACGATCATGGTGACGCCGTAGAGCGCGACGACGGTCAGCAGGGTGCGTCCGGCCCGCCGGCGCAGCGGGCGGCGGGCCATGACGGCCGCGGCGCACAGCGCTCCGGCGGCGGGCGCCGCTCGCAGGACCCCGAGCCCGGCAGGCCCGACCTCGAGCACGTCACGCGCGAAGACGGGCAACAGCGCCACAGCGCCACCGAACAGGACGGCGAACAGGTCGAGGGAGATCGCGCCGAGCAGCACGGGCGTCCGCCGCACGAGCCGGACGCCGCCGAGAACACTCGCGAGGTCGGGTGACCCCGCTCCCGCCCCACTCCGGCCCGCGTGCATGAGCGCCATCGCCACGAGCGCGACCAGCGAGAACGCGGACGAGACGGCGTAGACGAGCTCGGGATGCAGCGCGAACAGAAGGCCGCCGAGCGCCGGCCCGCCGATCACCGAGAGCTGGAACGCGATCGAGCGCTGCGCGAACGCCTTGACGAGGATGGCGGGCGGTACGAGCGACGGAGTCAGGGCGCGTCCGGCCGGGGCACCGAGCGCGGAGGCGAGCCCGGTGCCGAAGGCGAGCGCGAAGAACGGCCAGGTCTGCGACGCCCCGGCACGTGTGACGAGGAGCAGCCCGACGGCGACGACAGCGTCGATCGCGATCGAGACGATCAGGATCGTGCGGCGGGGATACCGGTCGGCGAGGTGGCCGGCAGGGAGCGCGAGAAGCGGCAGCGGCAGGAACATCGCGAGGCCGACGATCCCGAGGTCGAGTGGGTCGCGGTGGATCGAATACACCTGCCAGCCGACCGCGACGAAGGACATCTCGATCGCGAGGGCCGTCGCGACCGTCGCGCCGAGATAGAGCGCGAAGTCCCGGTGCTTGAGCGGCGAGTCCATTGAGTGGTTGCTACACGAACCCGCGCGGGATACGCGTCGCGTACGCGCGTCGCTCTTTCCGCGCGCCTGTCAGGCGGCTTCGGGCGTGTCGTCCGCGCCGACCGGTGCGGGCAGGAACTCGACCTCGAGGCGCTGGATTCGCGATCCGCTGGTCTCGAGCACGAGAAAGCGGAGCTGGTCCTCGGCGACCTCGTCCCCCACGTCCGCCGCGCGGCCGAGGTGCCCGAACACGAACCCCGCGACCGTGTGGAAGTCCTCGCTCTCGAGGCCCGTCCCGAACTCCTCGTTGAAGTCGTCGATCGTGAACGACCCGTCGATCCTGATGATCGTGTCGCTGACGCGCTCGACCGACTCGTTGGGAAGGTCGAACTCGTCCTCGATCTCGCCCACGATCTCCTCGAGCAGATCCTCGAGGGTCACGATGCCGGCGGTTGCCCCATACTCGTCGACCACGACGGCCATGTGCTGGCTCGTCCGCCTGAAGTCGGCGAGCAGCGCGCCGAGGTCCTTCGTCTCCGGCACAACGTACGGTGCACGCACGAGGTCCGCCAGCGCGACCATGCCTCCGCCGCCGTTGTGGAGGGAGGCGACCAGGTCGCGGACGTGAAGGATCCCGACGATGTCGTCGAGCGTCTCCCGGTAGACGGGATAGCGCGTGTAAGGCGCCTCGAGCATTGCCGCCATCGCCTCGTGCGGAGCGAGGTCGATGGCAAGGCCCGCGACGTCGGGCCGCGGGACCATGACGTCCGCGACCTCCTTCTCGGCGAAGTCGAAGACCTTGTAGAGCATCTCGCGCTCGTCCGTCTCGATCTCCCCGTGCTCGGTCGAGACCTCCAGCAGCATCTTCAGCTCCGCCTCAGAATGAGCCGCGCCCTCCGAGAACGTCGGATCGATGCCGATCGCGCGCTGCGCGAGCTCGCTTGACCGCTGGAGCACCCAGATGAGCGGCTTGAACGCGAAGAAGAACAGGCGCACGGGCGCCGACACGCCGAGCGCGACGCGCTCCGAGTAGCTGAGCGCAATGCCCTTGGGCACGAGCTCGCCCACCACGACGTGCAGGAACGTGATGATCAGGAACGCGAGCAGCACGGCGAGGATCGTCGCGAGCCACTGGCCGAAGAAATCGGAAAGCACGCGCTCGCCGAGGGCACCGATGGCCAGGGAGGTCAGCGTCACGCCGAGCTGCATGGCCGCGATGAAGTGCGGGGGATCGCTCGTGATCTTGACGACGGAGCGCGCGGTGCGGCTGCCCTCGTCGGCGAGCTCCTTCATACGGGTGCGGCGGACCGTCACAAGTGCGTACTCGCCTGCGACGAAGAAGGCGTTCAGCAGGATCAGCAGAACGACCCCGACGAGCTCGAGCAGCATGGTCATCGCCGGCACACCTGGGAGGTCGTGCCGACCGAGAACACGGGAGAGGCGGGTACACGCGCCCCCTCAGGGGCGCCGGTACTCGGAGGCAAGTCGTCGTCCACTACTCCGCGGAAGTATAGGCAACCCTCCTGTCGTCCTCCGTCCTGCGGGCACCCCCTTCGAGCACGAGGCGCTCGAGGTGCGAAAGCGTCTCGGCCACGGCGAACCGGCGAGCCGCGGGCTTCAGGTCCTCGCCGAAGAGCGGGAACGAGACGTCGTACCCCGTCCGCGGCTCGTCGCCGAGCGCGGCCGCCGTCGCGGAGAGGCGGTCGGCGTGGTGCGCGATCAGCGCCCGCGCGCGGGCGCCGGGGTCCGGGATCGGGTCACCGTGACCGGGCAGCGCCACACGGGCGTCGAGGGCGACCGTCGCCTCGAGCGCGTCGAGATAGTCGCCGAGCGGGTCTGGTCGGCTTCGCGGCCACAGCCCGACCGTCGGAGTGATCGGATCGAGCACATGGTCGGCTGCGACGAGCACGTCGTCGCGGACGAGCATCAGCTGGCCGTCCGCGTGGCCGGGTGCCGCGACCGAGCGCCATCCGTCGACGTGGTCACCGGGATCGAGGAGCCGTGGATCGGGCTGGAAGCGGATGAAGGGCCGCCAGATAGCACCCTGCTCGATCAGCTCCCGCATCACGTCGTCGGGCACGCCCTGACGCCGGAACCAGCCGACGAGCACGTCGGCCCAGTCGGTTCCGTCCCAGACCAGGCGGCACTGCTCGTAGTCGACCCGCCCCTGCGCGACCGGCGCCCCTGTGAGCTCGACGAGATCCGCCGCCGCTCCGACATGGTCCGGGTGGAAGTGGGTGACGACGATCTGCGTGACCGGGCCCGGAAGCTCTGCCAGCTCGCTCGCCCAGCGCTCCTTCGCGTCCGGCAGGCCGAGCCCGGTGTCGACGATCGTCCAGCCGTCGTCTCCCGGCAGGAGATACGAGTGGACGTGCCCCGGGCGCGTCGGCAACGGCAGCGTCACACGGCGGATCCCCCCGTCGAGCTCGTCCATGCGGCAACCCTACGCGCGGTTCCACTGCGCCACGATGCGCAACGCCCTACACCGAAGTCTCGCTAATGCCATCCATAAACATCGCTCATGCTGGTACCGTTCGCCGTCGTGGAGCGAAGCGTCGCAGAGCTCGTCGGCGAGACCGACGTCGAGGCGCTCAGCGCCGAGCAGGTCGTCGAGACGATCCTCGAGGCGCTCCACCCGAACGTCGCGCTCGCGTGCTCGTTCCAGAAGGAAGAGAGCGTCCTCCTCGACATGCTGCTCGAACGCGAGCCGACCGCGCGTGTGTTCGCGCTCGACACCCACGTGCTCTTCCCCGAGACCTACGCCGTGTGGCGGGAGGTCGAGCGACGCTACGGGATCGCGATCCAGGTCTACGAAGGCCCGTCCCTCGGCCGGCAGGCGGCGATCCACGGCGAGGCCCTGTGGGAGCGGAACCCCGACCTCTGCTGCTCGATCCGCAAGATCGGGCCGCTCGGCGCCGCCCTCTCCGGCCTCGACGGCTGGATCACGGGGGTTCGTCGCGACCAGTCGCCGACGCGCTCGGGGACGCCGAAGCTCGGCTGGGACGAGCGGCACGAGATCTGGAAGGCGAGCCCGCTCGCGGACTGGACGGACGACGACGTGTTGGCCTACGTCCATGAGCGCGACCTCCCCGTCAACGAGCTCCACGAGCAAGGCTACGCTTCGATCGGCTGTACGCACTGCACGGCGCCCGGGACCGGCCGCGCGGGCCGCTGGGCCGGTGGCGACAAGACGGAATGCGGCCTGCACGCCTGAGCAGCGATCGATGACGGCCACTGCCCCTCTTGTCCGTCTCTCCCACCTCGACGCGCTCGAGTCCGAGGCGATCCACATCCTGCGCGAGGTCGCCGCCGAGCTCGAGCGCCCGGTGCTCCTCTTCTCCGGTGGCAAGGACTCGATCGTCCTCCTGCGGCTCGCCGAGAAGGCGTTCCGCCCCGGTCGCTTCCCGTTCCCGCTGATGCACGTCGACACGGGCCATAACTTCCCCGAGGCGATCGAGTTTCGCGACCGCCGCGTCGCCGAGCTCGGCGAGCGCCTGGTGATCGCCTCCGTGCAGGAGTCGATCGACAAGGGCCGCGTGGTCGAGCAGACGGGGCCGCGCGCGTCGCGCAACCAGCTGCAGACGACGACGCTGCTCGACGCAATGGCCGAGCACGGCTTCGACGCGGCGATCGGCGGCGCGCGGCGCGACGAGGAGCGCTCGCGCGCGAAGGAGCGGATCTTCTCGTTCCGCGACGACTTCGGGCAATGGAACCCCCGCGCGCAGCGACCCGAGCTGTGGAACCTCTACAACGGCCGCATCCGCAAGGGCGAGCAGGTGCGCGTCTTCCCGATCTCCAACTGGACCGAGCTCGACGTGTGGCAGTACGTCGCGCGCGAGCAGCTCGAGCTCCCCGCGATCTACTTCTCGCATCAGCGAGACGTCTTCGAGCGCGACGGCATGCTCTACGCCGCCTCGGAGTTCGTCGAGCGCTATCCCCACGAGGAGCCGTTCTCCGCGTGGGTGCGCTTTCGGACGGTCGGCGACATGAGCTGCACCGGCGGCGTCCGTTCCACGGCGGCCACGATCGAGGAGGTCGTACGCGAGATCGCCGCGACGCGCGTCACCGAGCGCGGCGAGACGCGCGCCGACGACAAGGTCTCCGAGGCCGCGATGGAGGACCGCAAGCGAATGGGCTACTTCTGATGGAGACGGTCGACCTCGCGGAGCTGCTCACCGGCGAGGCCGCCTCGAGCGAGCTCCTGCGCCTCGTGACGTGCGGCTCGGTCGACGACGGCAAGTCGACGCTGATCGGGCGCCTCCTCTACGACACGAAGCAGGTCATGTCCGACCAGCTCGAGCACGTCGAGGAGACGAGCGAGCGCCGCGGCGACGGCTACGTCAATCTGGCGCTCCTCACCGACGGCCTCCGCGCAGAGCGCGAGCAGGGGATCACGATCGACGTCGCCTACCGCTCCTTCGTCACGCCGACGCGCCGCTTCCAGCTCGCCGACGCACCCGGTCACGTCCAGTACACGCGAAACATGGTCACCGGCGCCTCGACGGCCGACGTCGCGGTCGTGCTGCTCGACGCACGCAAGGGCGTGATCGAGCAGACCCACAGGCACACCTACATCGCGTCGATGCTCGGCATCCCCCACATCGTCTTCACGGTCAACAAGCTGGACCTCGTCGACTTCGACGAGGCGCGCTTCCGCTCGATCGAGCGGGACCTCGCGGACTTGTCCGACCGGCTAGGGCTAGGCGACACGTTGACGATCCCGATCGCGGCGCTCCCCGGCGACAACGTCGTCGATCCGTCGGAGCAGATGCCGTGGTGGGCTGGCGGGACCTTCCTCGAGCGGCTCGAGTCGATCGAGATCGCCGGCGACCGTGACGTCGCGCACCGGAGGTTCCCCGTCCAATGGGTGATCCGGCCGATGTCCGACGAGCACCACGACTACCGCGGCTACGGCGGCCAGGTCGCCGGCGGCGAATGGTGCACGGGAGACGAGGTCGTCGTCCTTCCCTCGGGCCGGCGCACGACGGTCGCGTCGGTCGAGACCCACGACGGCCCGCTCGACGTCGCTGTCGCCGGCCAGTCGGTCGTCGTCCGGCTCGCCGACGAGGTCGACGTCTCGCGCGGCGACATGCTCTGCGGCCCGACCGACCGGCCCGTCGCCGCCCGCACCCTCGAGGCGAACGTGTGCTGGATGAGCGAACGCCCGGTGCAGACGGGGGCGCGGCTCGCCGTCAAGCACACGACCCGGTGGGCCCGCGCGATCCTCGACGAGGTCGTGACGGTGCTCGATGTCGAGAGCCTCGAACACCACGCCGCCGACACGCTCGCACTGAACGACGTCGCGCGGATCCGCCTGCGACTGGCCGAGCCGCTGCTCGTCGACCCGTACTCCGAGAACCGCACGACCGGCGCGTTCGTCCTCGTCGACGAAGCGACGAACGAGACGGTCGCCGCCGGCATGGTCGTCGACGCCACGGCCTGACGCACACGTGCGGGGCCTCGATTCGTCCCGCCCGCGTCGCGAGACGCGAACACATGTTCTATAGTGAGGCATGGAGTACCGCGAGGAGCCGTGCCGGAGCGCGCTCAACCGCGTCAAGAGCATGCCCTTCGACTGGTCGCTGAACCCCTACACGGGCTGCGCGCACCGCTGCACCTTCTGTTACGTCCGCGCGTTCGAGGCGCGGGCCGACCGGCCCTCCGACGATCGCTACGGCCGCTCCGTCCGCATCAAGGTGAACGTCGCCGACGTGCTCCGGCGCGAGCTCGCGCGGCCCTCGTGGAAGCGCGAGAGCGTCGCGATCGGAGCCGCGACCGACCCCTACCAACCCGCCGAGGGACGGTATCGACTGACACGCGCCTGCATCCGCGAGCTCGGCGCGGCGCGAACGCCCTTCTCTCTCATCACGCGAGGGCCGATGATCCGCCGCGACGTCGACGTGCTCGTCGAGGCCGCGCGCAGGGCGAAGGTGCACGTCAGCTTCTCGGTACCGACCCTCGACGAGCGGATCTGGCGCGCGACCGAGCCGGGCACGGCGCCCCCGCGCAGGCGCCTCGAGACGGTGAGGATGCTCACCGATGCTGGAATCGACACTGGCGTCGCGCTCGCGCCGCTCCTTCCCGAGCTCTCCGACGATCCCGCCCTCCTCGGCGAGGTCGTCCGCGAGGCGCGGGCGGCGGGCGCGACCGGGATCTGGGCGAACGTCCTCTACCTCCGCCCCGGGACGCGCGAGCACTTCCTCGAGGCACTCGCGCGCGACTGGCCGGAGCTCGTGCCCGAATACGAGCGGCTCTATGCAGGCCGGGCGTACCTCCCGTCGTCGGAGACCGAGCCCGTCCGGCAGACCGTCCGCGCGCTCGCACGCGCCTCGTGGGAGCCGCGACGGCCGATGATCCAGCCCGAGCCGGAGCCAAAGCAGCTTGCGCTCGCCGTGTGATCTCCGGGAAGGCGTCCCGCCGCACTCGTAGAATCCCACTCCGTGGCGGAGAACGGCGAGATCACGGTCCTGATCGCGGATGACCACGAGGTCGTCCGCGAAGGCTTGCGGCTCGCGCTCCTGCGATCACCGCACATCCGCGTGGTGGGCGAGGCGCCGGACGGCGAGACAGCCGTCGCGCTTGCCGAGCGCCGCAAGCCCGACGTCGTGATCATGGACCTGCGCATGCCGCAGATGGACGGGATCGAGGCGACCGAGGAGATCGCCACCCGCGCCCCGGACACGCGCGTCCTCGTGTTCACCGCCTACAGCGAGCGGGCGCTCCTCCAGCGTGGCCTCGAGTCGGGCGCGCACGGCTACGTGCTCAAGGAGGCGCCGCACGAGACGCTGCTCAAGGCGATCGAGAAGGTCGCAGCCGGCGAGACGTTCGTCGACCCCGCACTGATCCCGTCGCTCGCGACGGGCCGCGACGGGCAGGAGATCCTCACCGCGCGCGAGCGGGAGATCCTGCAGCTCCTCGCCGACGGCATGTCGAACGCCGACGTCGCGCAGCAGCTCTTCATCTCGCAGGAGACCGTGAAGAGCCACGTGCGCCACATCCTCGCGAAGCTCGAAGCGGAGACCCGCACCCAGGCGGTCGCCATCGCGCTCCGCGAGGCGATGATCGACTGAGTCCTTGAGCGACGACCACCTCGTCGCCGAGCGTCTCCTCGCGGAGCGTGCGGAGCGACGACGCATCGCGGAGCAGCTCCACGACGGGCCCGTCCAGCACGTCGCGGCGCTCTCGCAGATGCTCGACGCCGCAGTCGCCGCGCTCGAGGACGGCGACGTCGAGACGGGTCGGCGTGTCGCGGCCCGCGCGCTCGCGGTCGCGCGCGATGCCGCCGAGGAGCTCCGCGGGATCGTCGCGGGGCTCGAGCCCGTGACGCTGAACGAGGTCGGGGGAAAG
>JADMIO010945847.1_pt1 | contig 13460 bp, 15 predicted proteins | sample 8958161 | NCBI WGS metagenome assembly JADMIO01 (sample SAMN16585339, study PRJNA669376) | soil metagenome | isolation source: Crop rotation soil | place: USA: Cullars Rotation, Alabama | collected 2011 | reverse complement strand
CCGACGGTCGCGGCCGTCAACGGCGCCGCAGTGGGTGCCGGCATGAACATGGCGTTGGCGTGTGACGTGATCCTCGCGGCGCGCCGGGCCCGATTCGACACGCGCTTCATGCAGATCGGCATCCATCCCGGCGGTGGTCACACGTGGCGTCTCCGCCGCATCACCGACCATCAGACGGTGATGGCGATGGTGCTGTTCGGCGAAGTCGTCGACGGTGCACGCGCCGCCGAGATCGGGTTGGCGTGGCGCTGTGTCGACGACGCCGCTCTCCTCACCGAGGCAACGGCACTCGCGTCGCGCGCCGCGTCGTTTCCACGCGCGCTCACCCAGCGGACGAAAGCGACCATCCAGCAACTGCACGGCATCGACACATCTGACGACGCGGTCGCGCACGAACTCGATCCGCAGGCGTGGTCGATGGATCAGCCGCCGTTCCTCGCATTGGTCACGAAGCTGCAGAAGCAGATCTCGAGCGACAAGAAATAGCGACGGTCAGCGCAACCAAGCGGCGGTGAGCTCGTCGCGGCGCGAGAACCACTCTTCGCTCGTGACGGCGAAGCGCATGTGGTCTTCCCACGTGCCGTTGATCTCGAGATAACGCACCGCCGTGCCTTCGCAGCGCAGACCCAGCTTCTCGACGACGCGGCGGCTGGCAGAGTTGCGCGGGATGATCGAGATCTGCAGCCGGTGCAGCCGGATCGTCTCGAACGCGAACTGTGTCGCCACCACCAGCGCCTCGGGCGTATAGCTGTTACCGGCGTGCGCCGAATCGATCCAGTACCCGACGTACGCGTTCTGGAACGGACCTCGCTGCACCGACGAAAGGTTCATCTCGCCCGCGAACTTGTCGGCGACGAACACACCGAACGCGTAGCCCGCGCCGAGTTGTCGCTCGCGTTGGCGGGCGCCACACCGCGCGAAGAATGCCGCCGAGTCTTCGATGATGTCGGGCTGGCCGGCGGGCCGAGTCGGCTCCCATCTGGTGAGCCACTCGCAGTTGCGCCGGCGCACCTCGCGCCACGCATCGAAGTCGTCGGGTGTCAGCGCTCGCAACATCACGCGTCGGCCGTACAACGTCGTCACGGCGCGCACCTTACGCGCTCGGCGCCGTGCGTGCGCCGCGCCCGTCTATTGGTGGAGCAACTCGCGCAGCGCGCCCAGCAACAACGTGACGTTGCGCTGCCGTGCCGTGTGCCCCATGCAGCCGATGCGCCACACCTTGCCCGCGACCGGCCCGAGGCCACCGCCGATCTCGATGCCATAGCGTTCGAGCAACGCGCGCCGCACCCCCGCCTCGTCGACGCCCGACGGCAGCACCTCGGGCACCCACACCGTCGTGAGCTCGGGCAGCCGATGGCCCTCTTGCGCGAAGAGCGCCATGCCCATCGCCTCGAGGCCCCGCTGCAGCGTCTCGCCGCACTCGGCGTGGCGGGCCCACGAGTTCTCGAGACCCTCTTCGAGCAACACACCGAGCCCAGCGTGGATGGCGTAGATCATCGAGATGGGCGCCGTGTGGTGATAGGCACGCGCGCCTTCGCCGGTGACGTACTTCTTGATCATGTTGAGGTCGAGGTACCACGACTGCGGGCTCTCGACGACGCGATCGAGCGCGCGCGTGCTGACGGTCAGCGGCGACAATCCCGGCGGCACGCCGAGACACTTCTGCGTGCCGCTGTACGCGATGTCGATTGCCCAGTCGTCGACTTCGAGCGGAATGCCGCCGAGCGACGTGACGCAATCGACGAGAAGGAGCGCGTCGCCCTTGTTGGCACCGAGCTCGGCGACGTCGTTGCGCACGCCCGTCGACGTCTCGGCGTGCACGACCGCGATGATCTTGGGGTTGCGATGCGCATCGAGGAGTTGCTGCGGATCGATCGCACGGCCCCACTCCGCATCGACCCGCACCACGTCGGCTCGGCAACGCGTCGCCACGTCGCACATGCGTTGCCCGAACACACCGTTGACACCGATGACGACCGTGTCACCGGGTTCGACGAAGTTCACGAACGAAGCTTCCATGCCGGCCGAGCCGGTCGCGCTGATCGGGAACGTCAACGCGTTGCGGGTGCGGAACACCGTGCGCAACCGCTCGTTGGTCTCGTCGAGCAACGCGATGAAGTCAGGGTCGAGGTGACCGAGGACAGGTCGAGCGAACGCTTCGATCACCTCGGGGTAGGGGTTGCAAGGGCCAGGGCCCATCAATATGCGATCTCGGTGCAGCATCGACGGGAGCCTACTTCTGGAGGCTCATCACCAGCCCGTCGAGGATGTCGCTCTCCGACACGAGACACTCGTCGAGATCGAGTTGGCGCATGATCTGCACGAGCACGCAGAGTCCGCCGACGATGACGTCGGCGCGTCCCACTTCGAGGCCCGGATTGCCGAGTCGGTCGGCACGATTCTCGGTCGCGAGTGTGCGGAAGACGTCTTCGACGGCAGCACGCGTCAAGACGAAGTGATGGATGCGGTCGCGGTCGTAGTCGGCGAGGCCTTGCTCGACCGCGGCGGTGGTCGACACGGTGCCGGCCAGCCCCACGAAGCGCGGCGACGCCGCGACACCGGGGAACTCGCGCACGATCTCGTCGACGTGGGCCTCGACGATCGACAGACACGCCACCAGCTCTTCGGGTCGTGGCGGATCGTGGTGGATGTACTTCTCGGTGAGGCGCACACAGCCGAGATCGATGGAGCGCGTGTACTCGCATTCGACGGTGCCGTACGAGAACTCGGTCGAGCCGCCGCCGATGTCGACGACGAGAAAGGGGCCGTCGTCGACATCGAGGTCGGCCGTCGCCCCTGCGAACGAGAGGCGGCCCTCCTCGTCGCCCGACAACAACTCGGCGTCGACCCCGATGACGGCGCGGGCGCCTTCGAAGAACGCCTCGCGGTTGTGCGCATCGCGGGCGGCCGAGGTGGCCGTCATGCGGATCTTCGTGACGCCGAAACGGTCGATGACGGTGCGGTACTCGCGCAACACGTCGAGGGTGCGCTCGATCGCATCGGGGGCCAGCTGACCGCTGGCGTCGACACCCTGGCCGAGGCGAGTGATGCGCATCAGGCGTTCGATGCTGCGCCGGCCGTCGTGCACCAACAACCGGGTCGAGTTGGTCCCACAGTCGATGGCGGCGTAGTTCACGCGTGCTCGTGTTCGTCTTGCAGATGGGCAGCCACCCATCGGCCGACCGGATCGTCACCGCCCGCGAGGTGCCATGCATAGTGGGCATGCAGGCATTTCACTCCGACGCGCGTTCCACCGACGCCACCCGACGGTCGAGGGCCTGTGTGGTCGAGTGGGAGTTGCGCGTCACGCTCGCGGGCGTAGCGAGCGTGCGCGTCGGCGAGTTCGGTCGGGTCGATCTCGCGCTCGGCCGCCCGCACACCACCGACCGTTTCGAGCCGACTCACTGCGACGCGCTCGCGCGCGCCGACCAGCCAGTAGCGCGTCGGCATCGGTGTGCCGTCGCGCATCAGCGGCATGTTGCGGATGACGGTGGGATTGCCATCGTGGTCACGGGCGACGACCTCGTAGTCGCAGTCGGGTGCGCGACCGAGCAGCGTGGCGACCGCTGCGTGATCGTCGTCCGTGCTCACTTGTTGCGACGGCGACGGAAGCGACGGCGCAACATGAACAGCCCGAGGACGACACCCGCGACTGGCGCGAGTCGCTTGAGCACCGGCGAACCGATCGTGCTTCCGATGTCGATCGGCTTGACGTCGGCCGACTCGATCTTGCGCACACCGGTGGTGGCACCACTCGCCGCCGAACTGTTGGCACTGTTGGCACTCGCACCGGCCGGCGCCGCAGTCGCACTGGCCGACGAGCCGCTGGCCGCCGCAGGCGCGGGCGCGGCCTGCTCGCTGTCGATGAGCTGTTCGAGATTGTCGGCGAACTGCTTCATCAGCTTCGACGACACGTCGGCCATCACACCCCGACCGAACTGCGCCACCTTGCCGGTGACGGTGAGGTCGGTGTTGACCGAGACCTTCGTGCGCTCACCGACGGACTGCAACTCGGCGGTGATCAGCGCGGATGCGTTGCCCGCGCCCTTGGTGTCGCGCCCTTCGGCCTTGAGCACGGCGCGGTGGTTCGCGTCGTCCTTCTCGACGAAGCTCGCTGCGCCCTTGTACTGCACCGCGATCGGGCCGACCTTGACCTTGACGATGCCTCGGTACTCGTCACCTTCGACTTCTTGCAGCTGCGCGCCGGGGAGGCACGGCGCGATCTTCTCGACATCGGTCAGTACTGCCCACGCCTTGTCGACTGGGGCGTTGACCTCGAAATCGTTGTTCAGCTCCACGACGGCAGATCCTCCAGGGTATCGATATCGAGCCCGTGCCCCGGGCACGCTATCTCGCGCAACAGTTCGGGCCTACTTCGGATCAGCACACGCGCGCCCTCGTCGCCCGCGGTCGGAAGCAGCGGCCACAGTTCCTTGTCGATGCGCATCGGAGGACTGCGGTGCCCATCGAGTACCGCCGACACCAACGGCCCGCCACTGGCGGCGATCGTGCGCCACGTCTCGGGCGGCACGAGAGGCTGATCGCCGAGACCGACCACGATCGCGTCGTAGCCGCCGCGCGCACCGTGGCGCACCGCAGCCTGCAACGAGCTGGCTTGCCCTTCGTGCCAGCGCGGGTTCTCGATCACCGTGACCCCCGCCGGCAGCACCGGCCGAAGATCGACCGCTCCGATGATCACGACGACGTCGTCGCATCCCGCGTCGGCGGCGTGCTCGACCGCCCACTGCACGACGGGCTTGCCCCGGAAGTCGGCGAGCAACTTGTGGGTCGGTCCCGCGAAGCGAGTCCCTCCGCCGGCCGCCAGCACCACGGCGGCGATGGTCACCGGTGGATCGAACCCGACGTGTCGCGCAACGAGGGCGCGGCGCGGCCAGTGCGAAGCGCGATGATCTCGGCGACGATCGAGACCGCGGTCTCTTCGGGCGTGCGCGCGCCGATGTCGAGGCCGATGGGTGACATGAGGCGGGCCAAGCCCGCGTCGTCGACACCGGCTTCGCGCAAGCGCTCGGTGCGCTTGTCGTGCGTCTTGCGCGACCCCATGACACCGATGTAGCCGACATTGCTCGCCAGCGCGCCGACGACGGCCGGCACGTCGAACTTCGCGTCGTGCGTCAGCACGCACACCGCGTCGCGCGGGCCCAACGTGTGGCCCACTGCGTCGAGGAGACGGTTGGGCCAGTCGACCACCACTTCGTCCGCGAACGGGAAGCGAGTCTTCGTGGCGAACACCTCACGCGCGTCGCACACCGTCACGCGATAGCCGAGGATCTTCGCGACCCGCGTCAACGCGGCGGTGAAATCGACCGCGCCGAAGATCAACATGCGCGGCGGCGACGCGAACGTCTCGATGAAGACCGCGACCGTCTCTTCGCGTGCTTCGCCGTGCTCGCCGTAGTGACGCACCAGCGACCGACCCGCCTCTAGTTCGCCCAAGAGGTCGCGGGCGACGACGCGGTCGAGGTCGTCGTTGCCGAGCGTTCCGACGGGTTCGGCATCGCGGTGCACCAGCAACTTGGCACCGGTGCCCGGCCCGTCGATCACCGTGGCCAGCGCCACGGGGCGCTCGGTGCGGATCGATGTGCGCAGTTGATCGAAGATCGGCGTCGACATGCTCACCAATCGAGGGGCTCGATGAACAGATGAATGGTGCCCCCGCACGTGAGCCCGACTGCGAACGCCTCGTCGTCGCTGTAGCCGAACGTGACCGTGCGCCGATCGTTCTTCTCGAGCACGCTCAACGCCTCGACGACCACCGCGCCCTCGACGCAGCCGCCCGACACCGACCCCGCGACCTCACCGTCTTCGCTGACCGCCATCGCCGCGCCCGGCAAGCGCGGGCCCGAGCCTTCGAGGTCGACCACACGGGCGATGGCGACGCGCTTTCCTTGGCGCTGCCACCGCTCGAGGTCGTTCAGGATCTCTTTCACCGTGTCTCCCGCTCTGAAGGGCCGCTCGGGCCCTGTCTCCCGCTCCGAAGGGCCGCTCGGGCCCTGCCTCCCGCGAGGGAGTTGCCGCTTCGGACCCTTGCTTCCCGCTCTGAAGGGCCGCTCGGGCCCCCATTCTGCCGCAATCAGGCCGCGATCAGCGCGGCGAGCTCCTCGAGCGATTCGATCGAGTGTCCCTCGACGAACTCGTCGACGAATGGCAGGGCCGCCGCCATGCCTTGCGCGAGCGGCGCGTACCCGGGCGACGCCTTGAGCGGGTTGACCCAGATGACCCGGAAGGCCACCCGATGCAGCCGTTCCATCTGTTCGGCCATGACCTCGGGCTCGCCTCGGTCCCACCCGTCGGAGAGGATGACCACGACGGCGCCGCGGGCCATCCCCCGCACGCCCCACTGATCGTTGAAGTCGCGCAGACCGTCGCCCAACCGCGTTCCCCCCGACCAGTCGACCACCGCCGCCGCCGTGCGATCGAGCGCGTCGTCGGGATCGCGAGACGACAGTTCGCGCGTGATGCGGGTCAACCGGGTACCCAACGTGAACGCTTCGACCTTCGTGCGCCCCACGACGGCGGCGTGGACGAACCGGATCAACGCACGCGCGTAGGACTCCATCGAGCCCGACACGTCGAGCAGCAGCACGAGACGGCGCGGTCGCTCCCCCGTCTCGACGAACGCCCGTCGGATCGGTTCACCCTCGGCCCGCAACGCGTAGCGCACGGTGCGCCGCAGATCGGGCCGGCCTCGTGTTCGCTTCGACCGCACCATGCGCCGAGACCTGCGCGGTGAGCCGACGAGTCGCAGCTGCGCCATGAGCCGGCGCGCTTCGGCGAGCTCGTCGTCGCTGCACTCGGAGAAGTCCTTGTTGCGCAAGATCTCGGACGCGCTGTAGCGCACGGTGATCGTCGGGTTGTCGTCCTGGTCGGCCCCTTCGGGCGGGGGCGCGCCCGAATCGTCGTCGATCGCCAGCGTCACGTGCTCGACAGGTGTGTCGGGTCGCGCTTCGAAGCCCGTCTGCTTCCAGTACGCGACGAAGACGCGGTCGTAGAGCTCGATGTCTTCGGGCCGATGCACCAACGTGGCCCGCCCGGCCCAGTAGCCCCGCCCGAATCCGATCGCTTCGAGCGCGCTGACGTATTCGATCGCCGATTGCAACGGCACCACGAGGCCGGCGTTGCGCAGCGCCCACACGAATCCGTTCGCCGCGCGCGTGATCGACGTGCCGTCGAGCGTCACTTCGTCGGGATGCTCGGACGCGCGGGCGTCGTTCACGACGCGGTGGACGCCGGGGGTTGCGCGGCCCGCAGGATCATCTCGATGCCGTGGCTCACGACCCGTGCGTGGTCTTCGCGGTACTTGAGCAGCGTGCCGAGCGTCGCGGCGGCCGACGCGACGTCGAGGTCTTCGACGCCGAGCACCGACAACGCCTGTGCCCAGTCGAGCGTCTCGGCCACACCGGGGGGCTTGTAGAGACCGAGTGAGCGGATCTGCTGCGTCGCCGACGCGACCTGGCGCGCCAGCGACTGTGCGACGTGGGGCAGACGCAGCTGGATGATCGCGACTTCGCGCTCGAAGTTCGGGTGTTCGACCCAGTGATAGAGGCAGCGCCGCTTGAGCGCATCGTGCACGTCGCGCGTGCGGTTCGACGTGACGATCACGATCGGTGGTTTGGACGCACGAAACGTGCCCAGCTCGGGCACCGTCACCGAATACTCGGCGAGCACTTCGAGGAGGAACGCCTCGAACTCGTCGTCGGCTCGGTCGACCTCGTCGATGAGGAGCACCGGGGGCGGCCCCTCGCGCTGATCAATCGCCCGCAACAGCGCGCGCTTGACCAGAAAGCGTTCGCTGTAGAGCTCGTTCTCGATCTTGTCGATGTCGCCGTGCCCGGAGCCCTCGACGATCTCGACCGCACGGAGGTGGAGCAGCTGACGCGAATAGTCCCACTCATAGACGGCCTGGCTGATGTCGATGCCCTCGTAGCACTGCAGGCGAATGAGCTCGCCGCCCGTCCACGCCGACAGCACCTTCGCGACCTCGGTCTTGCCGACGCCCGCCTCACCTTCGAGCAGCAGCGGCCGGTGCAGTCGCAGCGAGAGGAAGACGGCGGTCGCCAGCCCTTCGTCGGCGAGATAGTCGTGCGCGCGGAGACCGTCGACGACCGACTCGACCGTCAAGGGATGTGGCATACGGTCAGGCTACTTGCCTGCTTCTTCGAGAGCGCGCCGCACCAGCACCTTGGCGAGATGGCGGCGGTACTCGACGCTGGCGTTGAGATCGGCGGGTGGTTCGGTGCCCGCATCGGCCGACGCCGCGGCGTCGGTCGCGTTCGCGCCACCGGCGATGGCCGCTTCGACCGCCGACGCGCGGATCGGACGCGAATCCATGTTGACCAACCCGACACCGGCCTTGTTGCCGTCGACCACGACGGCGCAACCGACGATCGCCCAATCCATCGCGCGGCGATTGAACTTCTGGAACGCCCACTTCGCGCCGTTCATCTTGGGCACTTTGATCTCGGTGAGCATCTCGTCGGGTGCGAGCGCGGTCTCGAGGAAGCCCTGGAAGAAATCGTCGCTCGAAACCTCGCGCGTGCCGTTGGCTCCCTTGATCACGAGCGTGGCACCCAATGCGATGGCAACAGCCGGCAGATCGGATGCGGGATCACCGTGCGACAGCGAACCACCGATGGTGCCGCGGTGACGCACCTGCGGATCACCAACGTGCGACGCGGCGTTGGCGAGCAGCGGCGCATGCTTGACGAGCAGCGGATCGACTTCGATGTCGCGATGGCGAGTCAATGCGCCAATGCGCAGATTGGCGCCGTCTTCCTTGACGTAGTTGAGATCGGAGAGCCGACCGATGTCGACGATGACGCCCGGCGTGGCGAGGCGGTACTTCATGAGTGGGATCAACGAGTGACCACCGGCGAGCAACTTGGCCTCGTCGCCATGTCGCTGCAGCAGTGAGATCGCTTGGTCGGCCGACTCGGCCCGCACGTACTCGAATGCCGCGGGGATCACTGTGCGCCGCCTTGCCCCGATGCCTGCAGGACTGCCTTGACGATGTTGTGATAGCCGGTGCAACGGCAGAGGTTGCCCTCGAGACCGATGCGCACTTCGCGCTCGGTCGGCTTGGGAACTTCCTTCAAGAGCGACACCGCCGCCATGACCATGCCCGGTGTGCAGTATCCACACTGCAGCGCGTGACACTCGTGGAATGCCTGTTGCATCGGGTGCAACGTCTCACCGTCGGCGAGACCTTCGATGGTGAGGATGTCGGCCCCATCGACCTGCGCCGCGAAGACCGTGCAGCTCTTCACGGACTCGCCGTTGATGTGGATGGTGCAGGCACCGCACGACGACGAATCGCAACCGATGTTGGTGCCCGTGAGGCCGGCGTTCTCGCGGATGTAGTGGACGAGCAGTGTTCGCGGCTCGACATCGTGGGACACCGTCGCCCCGTTGATCTTCATCGATACCTGCACGGATCCTCCCGTAGGTCGCGGGCCGAGCGGAAGGGGGGCCGTCCCCCACAGCTGGCGGGGCGGAGAATAGCCCTTCGCGCGGCCCGCTACCTCGCCGAGGCGGGGCTGCCACCGGAGATCGCGGCCCACACCTTCTCGGCCGTCACCGGGATGTCGATGTGGCGCACCCCGAACGGCGCGAGCGCGTCGCACACCGCGCTCTGCAGCGCCGGTGTCGAGCCGATCGCACCCGACTCACCGATGCCCTTCGCGCCCAACGGGTTGTTGGGGGTTGGCGTCTCGAGCGGGATGAGCTCGTAGCTCGGCAGCTCGGCTGCGGACACGATGGCGTAGTCGGCGAAGTTGCCCGTGACCGGATTGCCGTCGGCGTCGTAGCGAACCTCTTCGAGCAGCGCCTGCGCGAGGCCCTGCGCGATGCCGCCATGGCGTTGGCCCTCGACGAGGTTCGGGTTGAGGATCGTGCCGCAGTCGTCGCACGTGACCGTGCGTGTCACTTCGATCGCACCGGTCTCGGTGTCGAGCTCGACGACCACGAGGTGCGCTCCGAACGGGAACGACGAGCCGGCCTGCACGTCGTCGGTCGTGGCCGACAAGCCTTCGGTACCGGCATGGGCGACGATCTCGGCCCAACTCACGGCCTTGGCCGGCGTGCCCTGCACGTGGAAGCGCGCCGCCACCTTGTCGAGCACGACGTCGTCGGCGCTGGCCTCGAGCAGGTCGGCCGCGATCGTGCGGGCCTGGTCGACCACCTTCGCCGCGCTCACGTAGACGGCCGAACCGCCCGCCTGCAACGACTTCGACGCGTTGGTGCCCGAGCCCTTCGGCACGCGTGCGGTGTCGCCTTGCACGAGGTCGATCTTGTCCATCGGGATGCCGGTCTGCTCGGTCACCAACATCGCGAAGGCCGTCGCGTGGCTCTGCCCGTGCGAGAGCGAACCCGAATAGATCGTTGCGCTGCCGTCGGCGTTGATCTCGACCTTGCCCCACTCCTTGGTGCCGGGCGCGGGACCGGAGGTGATCTCGACGTAGACCGACACGCCGATGCCGAGTTGCTTGACGTCGTTGCGGTCGCGGCGCGCCTTCTGTTCGGCCCGCAACGCGGCGTAGTCCGCGGCGGCGAGCACGAGGTCGAGCGACCGCTCGTAGTCGCCGGTGTCGTAGACCGTCCCCACTGCAGTCGTCACCGGGAACGAGTCGGCCTTGATCAGATTCTTGCGCCGCACCTCGACCGGATCGAGGCCGATCTCTGCGGCGAACAGATCGATCGCCCGCTCGATCGCCGCGGTGGCCTCGGGCCGTCCGGCGCCGCGGTACGCGACCGTCGGCGTGGTGTTGGTGACCACTGCCCGTGCCGCCGTCTCGATCTTGGGGATCGTGTAGACGCCGCTCGCCATCACATGGGTGAAGAACGGGAGGAAACCACCGAGCATGCAGTACGCGCCCGCGTTGCCGAGCACCTCGATGCGATAGGCCTGCACCGTGCCGTCACGGCTGCCGCCGATGGCGAGGTACTGGATCTGGTCGCGACCGTGACCCATCGCGGTCATGTTCTCGGTGCGAGTCTCGACGAACTTGACCGGTCGGCCGACCTGTTTCGCCAGCCACGGCAGCAGCATCTCTTCGGGCGTGCCTTCCATCTTCGGCCCGAACCCGCCACCGACGTCGGGCACGATCACGCGGCAGGACGACGGCTCGAGGCCGTAGGTCTTCATGAGCGTGCCCCAGATCGAATGGGGCGACTGATTGCTCATCCAGAACGTCAGCGAATCGCCATCCCATGACGCGGCAGCGGCTCGCCCTTCGAGTGGGCACGCCGCGACCCGATTGTTGATCACCCGCTGGCGCACGACCACGTCGCACCCGTCGAAGAAGCTGTCGTCGGTGACGCCCTTCATCATCTGGAACGCGACGAAGTCGACGGCCACGTTGGTGCCGAGGTCGGGATACAACGTGTCGCCGCCGGCGAGCGCCGCCTCCATGTCGACCACCACCGGCAAGGGCGAATAGTCGACGAGCACGGCCTCGGCCGCATCGACCCCCTGTTGTGGATGCTCGCTCACGATCGCCACGACCGGCTCTCCGACGAAACGCACCGTCTCGTTCGACAACCAGGGACGCGTCATCATCGGTGGTGGGAACAGCGGCACCATCGCGGTCAGCGGTGACAGGTCGGCGACATCGGCTGCCGTGAACACGGCGAGCACGCCCGGCATCGTTCGGGCGGCGCTGACGTCGACGGCCGTCACCGTCGCGTGCGCGACCGTTGCTCGCGCGTAGGTCACATACGCCGCACCGGCGAGGCGCTCGTCCTTCAGATCGGCCACGTAGGTCGCGCCCGACGTCAAGAACTTCGGGTCTTCCTTGCGCAACACGCGATTACCCAAGATGCTCATAGGTCCCCTCGAGGGTCAGAGGCGGCAGAAGTTAGCGGGCCGACTACGCCGGTGCGATGAGCGCTTGCGCGAAGAGCGGGGCAAGCACGGTGCGATGAGCGCTTGCGCGAAGAGCCGAGAACCTAGAAGGGCCAGACGGAGGGCACGCGGGCGACGACGCCCGGCGGCACCACCACGACGTAGTTCTCTTCGTAGGGCCGTACGTAGCCGTGTTCCTCGCGGGCGATCTGTTCGATCGCCTCGACGGTGCCGAGCGAGTCGATCTGCTCGGTCAACTTCTCGTTCTCGGACTTCAGGTAGCGCAACTCGCTGCGCAAGTCGGCGCTCTGGCTGCGCTGATCGAGGTACTGGCGTGTGGGGAAGACGCCGACCGCCATGACGACGAGCACCGTCACCACACCGAGCGTCGTCCAGAGCATCCGCCGCATGCGTTTCGTCATGGGCGCGTCCTCAACCGCCTCGACGCGCGCCGGCAAACGCCGAGCGCCCACGGAACGCGGCCGAATCGTCGAGATCTTCTTCGATGCGCAGCAACTGGTTGTACTTCGCGACACGGTCGGTGCGAGCCGGCGCGCCGGTCTTGATCTGGCCGCAGTTGGTCGCCACCGCGAGATCGGCGATGGTCGTGTCTTCGGTCTCGCCGGAGCGGTGCGACATGACCGCGGTGTAGCCCGAGCGGTGTGCCATCTCGACCGCCTCGAGCGTCTCGGTCAGGGTGCCGATCTGGTTGACCTTCACGAGGATCGAGTTGGCGACGCCGCTCGTGATGCCGCGCCACAGCCGATCGGTGTTGGTGACGAACAGGTCGTCACCGACCAACTGCACGCGGGTACCCAACGCCTGCGTGAGCGCCGACCATCCGTCCCAGTCTTCTTCGGCCATGCCGTCTTCGATCGACACGATCGGATACTTGTCGCACCATGACGCCAACAACTTGGCCATGTCGGCGGGCGACAGCGACTTGCCTTCTCCCTCGAGATGGTAGGCGCCACCGCTGAAGAACTCGGTCGACGCGACGTCGAGCGCGAGTGCGATGTCGTCGCCCGGACGAAAGCCGGCTGCTTCGATCGATTCGAGCAACAACTGGATGGCTTCTTCGTTCGACTTGAGGTTGGGTGCGAACCCGCCCTCGTCACCGATGGCCGTCGACAGCTTGCGATCGTGCAACACCTTTTTCAACGTGTGATAGCACTGCGTGCCCCATTGCAACGCCTCACGAAAGGTCACTGCGCCGACGGGCACATACATGAACTCTTGGAGATCGATGTTGTTGTCGGCGTGCGCACCACCGTTGACGACGTTCATCATCGGCACGGGCAGCACGTGCGCGTTGGTGCCACCGACGTAGCGATAGAGCGGCACTTCGAGCTCGTCGGCCGACGCACGGGCGACCGCCAGCGACGTGCCGAGGATGGCGTTGGCGCCCAATCGCGACTTGTTGTCGGTGCCGTCGAGGTCGCACAAGATGCGATCGATGGTGCGTTGCTCGTACGAGTCGAGGCCTTCGATCGTGTCGGCGATCTCGCCGTTGACGTGATCGACCGCGAGCTGCACGCCTTTGCCCTTTCCAGCACAGTGGGATCCGAAGCTTGGAATTCACGTGACTTGAAGTCGCGGC
>JADMIO012791503.1_pt1 | contig 13461 bp, 12 predicted proteins | sample 8958161 | NCBI WGS metagenome assembly JADMIO01 (sample SAMN16585339, study PRJNA669376) | soil metagenome | isolation source: Crop rotation soil | place: USA: Cullars Rotation, Alabama | collected 2011 | reverse complement strand
GAAGACACCAGACCGGTGGCGGACGATCGGGTGGCCATCACCGCCGCCGTCGCGCCGGGCCAGCACGTCGGCCGCCGCGGCGCGGACATCGCGGCCGGCGCGTCGGTGGTCGCCGCGGGACAGGTGCTGACGCCGGGCCGCCTCGGCGCTCTCGCCGCGATTGGCTGCGAGAGCGTCGAGGTCTACGAACGGCCGCGCGTCGCCATCCTGTCGACCGGCAACGAAGTCGTCGAACAGGGGCGGCCGCTCGCCGCCGGACAAATCTACGATGTCAATCGTTTCACGCTCGGCGCCGTCGTCGGCGCACACGGCGGCATCGCCGAGCCGCGGCATGCCGTCCGCGACACGATCGAGGCGCTGCTGGCCGCGCTCGACGCCTGCCGCGGCTGCGATCTGCTGCTGTTCTCGGGCGGCAGCTCGGTCGGCGAGCGCGACCTGATGCTCGACGCCGTGGCGCAGCGCGGCGAGATGATCTTCCACGGCATCTCGATCAAGCCGGGCAAGCCGACGGCCTTTGCGCTGATCGCCGGCACGCCGCTGTTCGGCATGCCCGGCAACCCGACGTCGTGCCTGTCGAACGCCTACCTGCTGCTGGTGCCCTTCCTCCGCGCCCTGGCGCGCCTGCCGCGCTTCGAGCCGCGGGTGGTGCGCGTGCCGCTCGGCCGTCGCATCGAATCGCCGGCGTCACGCCATCAGATCTACACGGTACGCATCATCGACGGGGTGGCGCACCCGGCGTTCAAGGGCTCTGGCGAGATCACCAGTTTGTCGAACGCCGACGGCTATATCGAGATCCCGGGCGGGCAGCACGTGGTGGAAGCAGGGGCGCAGGTGGACGTGACGCTCTTTTGATTCGCGGCCAGATAGTCAGCGGCGGCCGATCTTCCTCGCGTACTCCAGTTCGAATACATCCGCCAGGTGGAGATCGAAGGGCGGCGCCGTCCGCGGGTACCCGCCGCGGAACTCGCTGTGGCAGCGGTAGCACACGGTGACGTCCTTGAGCCGCCTGTAGATCGCGAGATCGACGAGCGTTGCCGCACCGAGCAGTCCGTAGGCGATGACGTCGCGGCCATACCAGTAGAACACGGCGCTGATCGAGGCGCCGATGACGATGATCGTCAGGCCGAGTTTCGGATCGAAGTCCTTCCGGATATAGAAATCCGCCCCCTGGCAGACGGGACAGCGATCGACGGCGCGATCCTGGCGCAGCGCATCTGAAAACGTGAGCGGGATGTCGCGGCCGCAGCCGCCGCAGCGGATGGCGCTGGCGGCGTCAGCCGGCTCGACGGGCAGACCGGCGTCGCACCCGGGACACCTGGCGAGAATCTGCAATCGATCAGGCGCCCGGGAAGTACGAGGGCAGCGGCAGGTCGAGCATGGTGTGCAGGCCGGGCGCCGCCGACAGCACTTTCGGAATCGAGTTGACCACCATCGATGCGGTGGCGACGTCGCCGTGAATGCCGCCGAGGATGCGCAGCGACAGCGGCGGCGTGCCTTCGATCTGGATCGAATCGAAGGACTCAGGAGCGCCGAGGTAGGCCTCCATGTGGAGACGAATCACCGGTTCGCCTTTGCGGTAGCCGACGCCGTCCTGAATCATGCCGCAGACGTAGCCGGGATCGACCGCGAGGAATTCGCTCGAGATCGGCGCGCCGGCAATCTTCGGCTCGATGTTGTCGGTGATGCGATCGAGCGTCCAGCCCATGGCATCGCCGATCATGGCGATCGACTCGGTGAAGCCGACGTGGCGCACGGCGCCGTCGTTCACTTGCTTCTCAAACTGTTCGGTGGTCAGGCCGGCGCCGATCTTCTGCTGGAACGGCAGGCGGCGGCTGCGCGCATCCTGCACGCGTTGAATCGTGATGCGATCGACGCGCTCGCACACCGAGGTCAGCATGATCGGCAGGGCGTCCATCACGAACCCGGGATTGACGCCGCCGGCGAGCACCGCCACCTTCGCCTTCTTCGCCAGCGCATCGATCTTGCGCGCGTAACGGACGTGCGTATGGCCGGGATAGCTCAGCTCTTCGCTCGTCGAGACGATCGGCCGCCTGGCGCCGAGGATCGCCTCGACCTGCGGCATGATCTGCTTGAGCGACGAGTTCGTGCAGACGATGACGACGTCCGGCTTCGTGGATTTGATCGCCTGGGCGGCATCGGGCGAGACCTTGACGCCGACGCGCCGCGGCATCCCGGCGATTTCGCCGAGATCGCGGCCAACCTTGGCCGGATCGATGTCGATCGCGCCGACGCTCATCAAGCCGCGGCGGGCCGCCACCTGTTTGGCGACAGCGGTCCCGACCGGGCCGAGCCCGAAATGCATCACACGAATACTGGGCATAGCGCGCAATTATAGCGCCCGGATCAATGGTAGATTCACGCGGTGTGGGGAAAAGGAGCGAGACAGGCCGGCGCTGACGTCCCATCTCGTACACTAACGAACACGAACGCACAGCACCCCGGCGGCCTCACGCGCGAGCACGTCGTGTGGGCGTACCGCTTGCTTCTCGATCGCGATCCGGAGAACGAAGACGTCATCGCGCCGAAGCTCGCCGGCTCGCGCGACACCGCCGAACTGCGCCATCACCTCATGACGTCGGCGGAATTCCAGCAGAAGAACCGCGATTACGCCCACACCAACGACCCGACCGTCGTCATCAAGGAGCTCGATGGCGGCGCTCGCCTCTTCGTCGATCTCTCGGATCACGTGATCGGCCTCGGCATCGTCCGCGGCCGCTACGAAGAGGACGGCGTCCGCTTTTGCCGCAGCGTCCTCCGGCCTGGCGACACCGCCGTGGATGCCGGCGCGCACATCGGCTTCTTCACGATGCAGATGGCGGCCGGTGTCGGGCCGGCGGGCAAAGTCTTCGCGTTCGAACCCTTGCCCGCGAACGCGGATCTGCTGGAGCGGTCGATCGCGGAGAACCGCTTCGGCGATCGGATCGTGTTTCGCCGCGCCGCGGTCGGCGCGACGGCCGGCACGGCGACACTCACCTTTCCGGTCGAAACGCTGAATAGCGGCGGCGCCTATCTCCTCCGCGAGGGCACACCGCCACTCACCGGCAACCAGACGCGAAGCGTCCCGGTCGTCGCGCTGGACGAGGCGGTGGACAAGCGGCCGGTCCGTCTCATCAAGATGGACGTCGAAGGCGCGGAACCGCTCGTCGTGCGAGGTGCGGCGCGCATCCTGGCTGAAGATCGCCCCTTCATCCTGTCCGAGCTGCACCCGACGCAGCTGGATCGTGCCGCCGGGACGACGGCGGACGCGTTTCTTGCCGAGATGCGCCGGCTCGGCTACCAGGGGCATCTCCTCGAGGGCGGCGAGATCGGTGCGCGTCTGGTGCAGGCGCCGGCCGATGCGCTGGTCTCGATCGTCCTCACGCCAGCCTCGTTCTGACCGGCGACTCGATGTAGCATTCGGCGAGATGATCCGCGCGGGCGTGCTGCTGGCCGCCATCGTCCTTTCGGCGTCCATCGCCGCCGCGCAGGCGCCGGTGACCGGCGCGATCACGCCGCCGCTGTCGCCGCGCAACGCCAGCTACTTCATCGACGCGCGGCTCGACCCGCGGGCGCGCACGATCACGGCGTCGGAAGTGATCACCTGGCGCAATCTTACGGCGCACCCGGCCAGCGACCTGCAATTCCATCTCTATTGGAATGCCTGGCGCGACATGCAGTCGACCTGGCTACGTGAAGCCACACTTGGCGGCGCCCGCTTCACCCGCCGCCCCGACGAGTGGGCACGCATCGACGTGACGGCGATCGCCATTCGCAGCGGCGAAGCCGAAACCGCCGATCTGAGCGGCAGGGTGTCGTTCATCGCTCCCGACGACGGCAATACGAACGATCGAACGGTGATGCGCGTGCCGCTGCCGCAGCCGATCGGGCCGGGCGGCACGGCGGTCGTCGAAATCACGTGGACGGCGCACGTGCCGAGGACGTTCGCGCGCACCGGCGCGATTGGCAATTTCTTTTTCCTCGGCCAGTGGTTTCCCAAGCTCGGCGTCCTGCAGGACGAAGGCTGGAACTGCCACCAGTTCCACAACGGGACGGAGTTCTTCTCCGACTACGGCATCTACGACGTACGGCTGACGGTGCCGCGGGGCTGGGTGGTCGGCGCGACCGGCGTCGCCCGCGATCGCCGCGACAACGGCGACAGGACGACGACGCATCATTACTACCAGGAAGATGTTCACGACTTCTCGTGGACGACGAGCCCGGATTATCTCGAGCGGATCGAGCGCTTCGAGCACGCGACGCTGCCGCCGGTCGAGATGCGCCTGCTGATTCAGCCGGAGCACGCCGATCAGGCCGGCCGCCATTTCGACGCGGTGCGGAACACGCTCCAGTATTACGGCGAGTGGTTCGGGCCTTATCCGTATGGACACATCACGATCGTCGATCCGGCCTACAACAGCGGCGCGGACGGGATGGAGTACCCGACGCTGTTCACCGTCGGCACGCGCTGGCTGGCGGCGCCGCGGACGCTGACGCCCGAGAGCACCACCATCCACGAGAACGGCCATCAGTGGTGGTACGGCATGGTCGGCAGCAACGAGTTCGAGCACGCGTGGATGGACGAGGGGGTCAACACCTTTGCCACCGCGCGCGTCGAAGAGGTCGCGTACTCGCCGTCCTACCTCAGCGCGCGCTACTTCGGCGGCTTCATCCCGTATGTGTTTCACGACATCGTGCAGTCGCGCGAGATCGACCGGAACCGCATGGGGCTGTATCGTGCGGAGCCGAAGAGCGATCGGTCGTCGTTGCCGAGCTATACCTTTTTCCCGACGCGCGTCGCGCGCAACGCGATGACCTACGCCAAGACGGCGCTGTGGCTGAACACGCTCGAGCGCCAGATCGGCTGGGAGACGCTGCAGCGGATCATGTCGACGTATTTTGCCCGCTGGCAGTTCCGGCATCCACAGCCGGACGATTTCTTCCAGGTCGCCAACACGGTATCGGGGCGCAACCTCGATCCGTTTTTCGACGAGGTCTATCGCAGCTCCAACGTCTTCGACTACGGCGTCGACACGCTGACGAGCGTGAAAGCTGGCGAGGGTTTCGACACCGCGGTCATCGTGCGGCGCTACGGCGAAGGCGTGCTGCCAGTGGACATGCGCGTTTCATTTGCCGACGGATCGCACGTCACCGAACGCTGGGACGGCCGCGAGCGCTGGAAAGCCTACCGCTACGGGCGGCCGGCGCGAGCGGTCTCGGCGCAGGTCGATCCCGAACGCGTCCTGCTCCTCGACCTCAACAGCGTCAACAACTCGCGGACACTGGCGCCGCGCGGGGCAGAGGCGGCGACGAAGTGGTCGACGAAGTGGATGGTGTGGCTGCAGGGTCTGCTGTTGACGTGGGCGGCCCTCGCATGAGCACGTGGGCGGCGCTGCGGGCCGGCATCGGCCGCGTCAACCGGGCGCCGGCGGTGTGCCTGGGCGTCTGGCTGCTGACGTTCGTGGCCGGATTGCCGCTGGCGCTCGGCATGCGCAGCCGCATGCAGGAGAGTCTCGGGAGCAGCCTGGCTGCCGACACCGCCGCGACCGGCGTCAACTACGACTGGATGCAGGAGTTCGCGAGCGATGCGACCGGTCTGGCGGCGACCTTCAAGCCGGCGGTGATTGGCTTCGGCGCCGTGCTCGACAACCTGAGCAGCTTCGCGGACAACCAGGCGCCGCCGGTCGTCATCGCGGCGGCGGCCGCCGTTTACGTCGCCGCCTGGCTGTTCCTCGCCGGCGGCATCATCGACCGCTACGCGCGCGATCGGCCGACGAGAGCGAACGGCTTTTTCGCCGTGTCGGGCGTGTTCTTCTTCCGCTTCCTCCGCCTCGCGGTGGTCATGGCGATCGCCTACGGCCTCATCTTCAGCGTGCTGCATCCGTGGCTGTTCGGCCCGCTCTACACGAGATTGACGCGCGATCTGACGGTGGAGCGCACGGCATTCATGATTCGGGTCGGTTTATACGGCGTGTTCGGCGCCGCCCTCGCTGCCTGCAGCATCGTCTTCGATTACGCGAAGGTGCGGGCGGTCGTCGAGGATCGCCGCAGCATGCTCGGCGCACTGGCAGCGGCGCTGCGCTTCATCCGGCGCAACCCCGCGGACGTGATTGCGCTGTTCCTGACCGACGTCCTCCTCTTCGTGCTGGTCCTCACAGTCTACGGTCTCGTCGCGCCCGGCGCCGGCAACTCCGGGATCACGATGTGGCTCGGGTTCCTGCTGGGTCAGGCTTACGTGCTCGCGCGCTTGTGGGTCAAACTCGTCTTCTGGGCATCGGAAACGGCCCTCTTCCAGAGCCGCCTGGCGCATGCCGGCTATGCCGCCGCGCCGGCCGCGGCGTGGCCCGACGCGCCGATCGTCGAGAGCCTCGGAACCTGACCGTGCATCAGCCGCACAACCCGGATCCCGAACCGCCGTGGATGAGCAAATGGCTCGTGTGGGGCATCGTCCTCGGACCGTTCCTGATCTATTTCGTCGGACGCTGGCTCGTCGGCTGATGACGACGTCCGGCTAAAGCCGGACGCTACCGAAATCACAGATCCGGAGCGACTTCAGCCGCAACTCGACTACTCCGGGTTTGCGGTAGGGTCCGGCTTCAGCCGGACCTCGACGGCGAAAAATCTATACGTCGGCGAACTTGTAACCGACACCCCAGACGGTCAGCAGCCAGCGCGGGTGCGCCGGATCGGCTTCGATCCGGCGGCGCAGCCGCTTGACCAGCGTGTCGACGCTCCGCACCGTGACGAAGGTGTGGCCGCGCCAGATCTTCGCGAGCAGCGCTTCGCGGCTGAACACGATGCCGGCGTTGGCGGCGAGCAGGTGCAGCAGGCGGAATTCCTGGTCGGTCAGCTCGACCTCCCGGCCGCTGACCACGACGCGGCGGCGCGCCGGATCGATCTCGATGCCGTGAATCGCGAGCGACTGCCGCCCTTCCTCGTCCTGCACCGCGGCGGCGGCTGCGGGCCGCGGCCGGCGCAGCAAGGCGCGGCTGCGCGCCACGAGCTCGCGTACCCCGAACGGTTTCGTCAGGTAATCGTCGGCGCCGCTCTCGAGGCCGACGACCTTGTCCGACTCGTCGCGGCGAGCCGTCAGCATCAGAATCGGCACGTCCTGGTTGACGCGGCCGTTGCGCACCGCACGGCAGAGCGCCAGGCCGTCGACGCCCGGAATCATCAGGTCGAGCACCAGCAGGTCGTAGCGGTCGGCCTCGACGCGGCCGAGCGCAGTACGGCCGTCGCCGACGCCTTCGCAGATGTAGCCTTCGAGCCCGAGGTGCAGCGAGACCAGCTCGCGGATGTGCGGCTCGTCTTCGACGATCAGCACACGCGGCGGGTTTGCCATTGTTTTGTCACGAACCGTCCATCACTCCGTCACCAGACCATCCGTCTAATCAGTCATGATGCCGCAGTGAGCCGCGTTCGCGCCAGCGGGCGGCGGCCGCGGCCGCGGCCGCAACCAAGGAGAAACGTCAATGACGCGCGTGTTCAGTCACATCGGGGTCAAAGTCGGCGCCGCCATCCTCGTGCTCGGCATGGCGGGCACATACGCCTCGGCGCAGGGGCCGGGCACCGATCCGCCTCGCCCCGGCGGCCGCGGCGCCGGCCAGTTCGGCCGCGGACCGTTCGGGCCGCTCGGCCTGCTCGGCCCGCTGCCGCTGATGGCGCAGCAGCTCGGCCTCAGCGATACGCAGAAGGACCAGATCAAGTCGCTCGCCCGGTCGCACGCTGACGAGTGGAAGGCGCTGCTCGATCGCGAGGCGGCGGCGCGCAGCGCCGAGCAGGCGGCGATCACCGCGGCGCAGTTCGACGAGGTCACGATTCGCCAGAAGAGCGCCGAGCTCGCGGCGGTTCAGGCCGACATCGCCGTCGCGCGCGCCCGCGCCCGCGCCGAGGTGCTGCAGATCCTGAGCGCGGATCAGCAGAACGCGCTCAAGCAGCTCGAGTCGCGAGTCGGCCAGGGCCGCGGCGGACGCGGCCGGGGACGGGGCCGCGCCTAGCGCGACACGGCCTCGACAATGTGTTTGGCAGAGATCCCGAAGCGGTCGAGCAGCTCTTCCGGCTTGCCGCTCCGGGGTATCTCGCGAATGGCGAGCCGCTCGACCGTCAGGCCGGCGGCGGCGACGGCGGCGGCCACCGCATCGCCGATGCCGCCCGGCGCGTAATGATCTTCCACCGTAATCATGCGGCCATTGGTGGCGCGGCCGGCGGCCGACAGGGCGGCGCCGTCGACCGGCGCCACTGAATACAGATCGATCACCCGGATCGCGACGCCGCGCGCCTTCAGCTCGTCATACGCCTTGAGCGCCTCGAACACGGTCACGCCGGCGCCAATCACCGTCGCCACGTCGTTGTCGCTCTCGCGCAGCACCTTCAGACCGCCGACGACGAAACTCTCGTCATTGCCATAGATCACCGGCGTCTTCGGGCGGCTGGTCCTCATATAGGCGGGTCCGGGATGATACGCCATCAGCGCGAGCAGCTTCTCCGTGCTGACCGCATCGCACGGATAGAACACCGTCATGTTCGGCTCGGCGCGGAACATCGCCAGATCCTCGAGCGCCATTTGCGACGGGCCGTCCTCGCCAATCGACACGCCGGCGTGGGAGCCGGCGAGTTTGATACCGACGTTGCTGATCGCGGCCATGCGCACGAAGTCGGCGGCACGCGACAGGAAGCACGCGAAGGTCGACGGGAAGGGGATGGCGCCGCGCGCCGCGAGGCCCATCGCGGCGCCGACCATCACCTGCTCGGCGATGAAGTTCTCGTAGAAGCGCTCCGGCGCCACCTTCTCGAACTTGTCGCTGAAGGTCGAGTTCTTGACGTCGGCGTCGAGCGCCACGACGCGGGAATCGGCAGCGCCGAGCTTTGCCAGCGCCACGCCGTAGGCTTCGCGTGTCGCGACTTCCTGCCCGAGCGTGTAAGCAGGCGGTGGCATCGGCTGCGGCGGCGGCGGTTCAGGCGATCTCATGGACGGCTTCGGGATGTCTGCCGCCAGATCGGTGCCCGCCGGCTCCGGCACGAACTGCGCCTCGAGCTCCGCGATCGCGCGATTCAGCTCCTCGCCTTTCTTGAACGCCTTTCCGTGCCAGCCGTCCTTGCCTTCAGTGAACGACACGCCTTTCCCTTTGATCGTCCGCGCCAGGATCATTGTCGGCTGTCCCTTGGTCGCGCGCGCCTCCGCGAGCGCCGCGAGCAGGGCCTCCATGTCGTGGCCGTCGACCACAATCGCGTGCCAGCCGAACGCACGCCAGCGGCGGGCGAACGCCTCCATGTCGTGCTGCCACATCGTCGGCCGGCTCTGGCCGAGGGCGTTGACGTCCGTGATGCCGCACAGCGAGTCGAGGCGGTTCATCGCCGCGACGTCCGCCGCTTCCCACACCGATCCTTCGGCTGATTCGCCGTCGCCGAGGAGGCAGTAGGTGCGGTAATCAGACCCGATGCGGCGGGCGTTGAGCGCGCTGCCGATGGCGGCGCAGATGCCCTGGCCGAGTGATCCGGTCGCGACGTCGACGAACGGCAGCCGCGGCGTCGGATGGCCTTCGAGATCGGAGTCGAACGTCCGCAGTTTCAGCAGCTCGGCGCGATCGAACGCACCAGCTTCCGCCCAGGCGGCATACAGCAGCGGCGCCGCATGGCCTTTCGACAGCACGAAGCGGTCGCTGTCGCGATCGTGCGGCTGCTGCGGATCGAAGCGCATCTCGGCGAAGAACACCGCCGCCACGATATCGGCGGCGGAGCAGCAGCTCGTCGGATGGCCGCTGCCTGCTTCCGACGTGGATCGCGCCGAGTCGATGCGCAGCCGGGTGGCGACGTTCCGGAGAGCAGGAATGAGAGACGTTCGATCCACGGGGGACTCCACAGGAAAGGGTCAGCGTTCAACGTTGCAAGGACAGAGTGACGGCTTCAGGTGTCGAGTGCGAGGCGCTCGCCGAGGGCAAGACCATAGACCGCGGCCGCGGCGCCGAGCGCGGCAACGTCCTCGGCGTAGGCCTCGAGGATTCGCGCCGCATCGTCAGCATACGCTGCCTCGTCACGAATCACCGCGGCGGCGCGGTAGTCGGGATCGCGGTGGAGAGCCGCGAGCCGGCATAGCAGCCGCGCCCCTTCGCAATTGAGGCGGAACAGGTCGCGGTGCGTTACGCCCGCCGTCTCGAAACAGCCGGCGCTGTCGCGCCAGTAGCGCCGCCGCGCCGCCTGCACCAGCTCCTCGGCCAGCATGGAATACGGCAAGCGGCCGCTGATCTCGTAAGCCGTGAGCAGCGCCGACGCGAGGAAGATGTAGTTCGCGAGCTGGCCGCCGGCCGCGCCGGCGTCGTGCGGCTCGAGAAGCCCTTCGCCGGGCCGATACGATGCGGCGACGACGCGTTCGAGCTCGTCGACGGCGGGTGGCGCGATCGCCGGCAGGTCGAGAACGCCGCATGCGCGGAGCGCGGCATCGACCGACACGGCCGATCCTTCGACGCTCGACGGTGCGCCCCATTCGCGCTGCAGCGCGGCGATGAGCCGGGTCGCCGCGTCGAGCAGGCGGGCATCAGCCGACAGCCCGATCGCTTCCGCGAACAGCGCCAGCCATGCGGCGCGCTCGCGCACCGTGATGGCGAGCGCCTGCCGCTCGAGTCCGGCGGCGAGCGCCGGTTCGAGCGCGCCGCGCAAATCCATGCGATCGGTGGCGCCATAGCGCCGCAAGAGAAATGTCAGCGCGGCCGCGTCGACGGCCTCGCCGCCGGCCAGCGCCGACAGCACCGTTCCGGTGATCCGCTCGAGCGCGGCGCCTGTCATCCCAACAATTATAATGACCCGATGTTTGTCGTCCGCTATTTCGCCCTTGTAGCGCTCGCGATTTGGGTGGGCGGCATGGTGGCGCCGTTCTGGATGATCCGATCGATGGACGTGCCGCCGCTGTCGGGGCCGCTGGCGTATGCGTGCGGCGGCACCGAGCTGCTTTCGCTGCTGGTCCTCAAGTTCGTCGGGCCGCCGCCGCGCGCCTTTCCGCTGCGCGCCGTCCTGGTCATCCTCATGCTCGGCGTGGCCGCGGCAGCGCAGACGATGCAAGTGACTTCCCTTATTCCCGTACTCCTCAACATCACCGCCGGGCTCGTCCTTTTGTCGTGGAATGCCCGCGAGTAAGTGTTCGATCGAGCGCCTGCCGGCGGCACGGCGCGTGCTATAGTCCGACTGATTCATGCGGGACGAAATCTCCCAGGCGGTGCTGGCACGCGAGGAGGTCGTCAAATACCTGCGCGGCGGGTATAACGGCGAGAGCGGCGCGCAGGCGCGCGAGCGGATCAACGGCTATCTCGACGAGCTCCAGACGACGCAGCGCTATACGATGTATCGCGCGCTGCAGCACCCGCTCTATCCCATCCTGCGGAAGATCGAGCGCATCGGCGAGCAGCTGCACCACGTCGCCAACGCCGAGCGCGATCGCCGCATCGTGTACGTCTCGAACCACCGCAGCCACATCGACTACCTGGTTCAGCCGCTGGTGCTCGACGACAACGGCATCCGGCCGCCGCTCATCGCCGCCGGCATCAACCTCTTCGGCGGGCCGCTCGGCCTGATTCAGCGGCACGTCACCGGCGCCATCCCGATCCGGCGCAACACAAAGGACCCGGCGTACCTCATCACGCTCAAGGCGTACGTCGCCGAGATCCTGAAGAAGCAGGATCTGTTCTTCTATCCCGAAGGCGGGCGGAGCTACAGCGGCGAGCTCAAGTCGTTCAAGACCGGGCTGATTCACGCAGCGTTGACCGCCGAGTGCCCGAATCTCGTGCTGATGCCGACGGCGATCGCTTACGACCTCGTCCTCGAGGACCACATCCTGGCGCGGCAGCGCGTCAAGAAGCAGCAGCGGCCGTTCTCGCGCGAGCTCGCCGAGATGGTGCGTTACGCCGTCGGCTACCGATCGCGCGCCATCGTCACGTTCGGCGCGCCAATTCCGATCGAGTCGGGCACCGCCAATTCACGCAGCGACGTGCTCGAGATCGCGCGGCTCGTCCGCGAGCAGGTCGGGGCGCAGGTCAAGGTGCTGGCGCCGTCGCTGTTCTGCACCGCCATGCGCCCGTCGATCGAGCGCCGCGATCTGGAAAGCGCGATCGATCGCCTGATCGAGGAGCTGGCGGCGCGCCACGCCAACCTCGGCGTCAGCAGCGGCCGCGAAGCCGTCGCGCTGGCGGCGGAGCCGCTCGAGACGCGCGGCATCATCGTCGCCGAAGGCAGCCGCTTCCGCGTCCGCGAGCGCAACGTGCTCCGATTCTACGCGCGCCCGATCGAGCACCTGTTCACCACCCCCGGCCGCCCGCACTAGCTTCCGGCGATGCTCGCGAGCATCTCGAAGCATTTCTTCCACTTTCTTGCCGGCAGCCGCTCGCTTCAGCGCCTGGCGTCGCGCGTCGGCATGCGCCGGCCGACCAGCTTCGCGCGCCGCTTCATCGCCGGCGAGAGCATCGCCGAAGCGATCGCCGCGGCGCGCGTCCTGCAGCAGCGCGGCCTGCTCGTCACCCTCGATCACCTGGGCGAGAACGTGACGACGCTCGACGAAGCGGCCGCCGCGACGCGCGAATATCTGCACATCGCCGAGACGATGACCGCCGCCGGCATCGAGCGCAACATCTCGCTGAAGCTGACCGGGCTCGGGCTGGACGTCGACACGGCGCGGGCGATCGACAACCTGCGGACGATTCTGCAGCGCACGGAGGCGGCGGGGTTCTTCGTGCGCCTCGACATGGAGAGCTCACACTACACCTCTGCGACGCTCGACATCATCGAGACGCTGTGGCGCGAAGGTCACCGCGGCCTCGGCGTGGTGCTGCAGGCGGCGCTGCGGCGCAGCGAGCGCGACCTCGATCGCATGAACAGTCTGGGCGTGCGCGTCCGGCTGGTGAAGGGGGCTTATACCGAGCCGCGGGCCATCGCCTATCAGCGCAAGGCTGATGTCGACGCCGCCTACGAACGGATGATGCGGGTGCTGATCACCGCGGGTCACTACCCGGCGATCGCCACGCACGACCAATCGATGATCGCGAAAACGCGGCAGTGGGCGGCGGAGTCGGGGGTGGCGCCGGATCGATTCGAGTTCCAGATGCTCTACGGCATCCGGCGCGACCTGCAGGTCAGCCTGGTGCGTGAGGGGTATCGCGTCCGCATCTATATCCCGTTCGGCCGGGAGTGGTTTCCGTATTTCATGCGGCGGCTTGGCGAGCGCCCGGCCAACGTCATGTTCGTCGTGCGCAGCCTGCTGCGTGAAGAACGCGACTAGCGGCCCATACACGATGAATCAGGAGTCACGACGATCACGGCAGAGACCGCTGCGATCGCAGAGATTTGAAAATTATCAGCCACTCGGCGAACCGGGCGGCGTGCGGCTCCTGTGAGCTGAGCGACACACTGATGACCGACTCATTCAGAACAGTGGCGATCACTGGCGCCTCCGCCGGCATCGGCCGCGCCTCCGCGCTTCGCCTG
>JADMIO010634679.1_pt1 | contig 13461 bp, 10 predicted proteins | sample 8958161 | NCBI WGS metagenome assembly JADMIO01 (sample SAMN16585339, study PRJNA669376) | soil metagenome | isolation source: Crop rotation soil | place: USA: Cullars Rotation, Alabama | collected 2011 | reverse complement strand
CGTGCCGCCGCCTCGAGGTCCATGTTCACGCCTTCAAACGCCGCACGCAAACTCTTCGTCACCAGCGGCAGCGCGTGAATCGATGCCGCGATGATCGCCGCCGTCACTGTGAACGTCAGTCGAATGCCAAGCACGCGATAAAGAAAGCCGCCGATTGCCGAGCGCGTGCCGAGTAAGACCAGCAGGTAATAACCGAGCACGGTCGGCGGCAACACGAGCGGCAGCGTCACGAGTGCATCGACGAGGTTGCGCCCCGGAAATCGCTTGCGGGCCAACAACCACGCGAGCGCCGATCCGGCGATCAACGCGATCAGCGTCGCAGCCGTCGCTACGGCGAACGAAAGCCTAATGGGAAACCAGTCGATCACGGGTGTCTCGCAGCATGATACAAGAAAACAGTGTCCCGACAATGAGTCCGCAAAGGTCCCACTGCAGATCGGTGGCGGTGTCGTAAGGTCCCCAGATGCGGTGGCCGCCGAAGTAGATCTCATCCCACAACTCGATGATCTCGTAGACCGCCGACAAGCTAAACACGATCGTTGCCGCGAAGAACGCAGTGAGTTTGAGCGGCAGACGATAACCGAGTTGCTGCAGCACGCGCCCGGTAAGCCAAACGAGGATCGGACTGACGAGCACTTGCACCGTCGTGTGCGCGAACTCGTCATACTGCATTGGTCCAAACTGCCGGCCGTACATGTGAAAGAAGTTTCCGAGTGCATCGACTTGCAGCGCGACAAAGACGAGCGCCAACAATCCGACGGGGATTTGAATGTTGAGACGAATGCGGATGTAAAAATAAAACAGTGAAAGAAAGACGAGAACGAAGATCGAGTTAAAGGCGAGCGAGAGATAACACATCTTCGTGAGGAACGCTGCGCCCGCGAAGAGTGAAGCCATCACTAACGGTGTTTCGAGATAACGCCAGCTAGATCTTGTTTTTTGGTGACCCGGCGCGACTGCGCTCGGTTCTGTATAATCGTTCATGTGACGATCCTTAAGCCAAAGGTTTTGCGATTCGAGTCGTTGCCTTCCACGAACACCGAACTGGCGCGGCTTGCGTCTGAAGGCGCCGAGGAAGGCGTGTCGGTTGTTGCGGATGAGCAAACTGCGGGCCGGGGTCGTTTGCAGCGCACGTGGTCGTCGCCGAAAGGCGCGGGGCTTTACTTCAGCATTCTGCTGCGGCCAAAAACCCCGCAGAATTACTGGCCTTTGATTACATTTATGGCCGCGATTGCGGTTGGCGACGCGTTGCGTGAGGCGGCAGGGATTGAGACTGACATCAAGTGGCCCAACGATCTTCTTTCAGGTGAAAGAAAGATCTGCGGGATACTGGCCGAGGCTATCGACACTTCCGAAGGGCGCGCCGTGATACTCGGGATCGGGATCAACCTGACGCAGAATGCGTTCCCCTCGGAGTTGGAGAATGTGGCTACGTCGGTTGCTTCAGCGTCTGGTCGCCCGGTCGACCACGAGCAAATCTTAACTTCTCTGCTGGATGCGCTCTCTCGCTGGTACGCGTTACTTGAAAATCCGGCACAGATCGTTGACGCCTGGTCTAATCGTTCGTCTTACGCGATCGGCAAGCTGGTCCAGGTGAGTAACGGCGACGACGTTTGGCAGGGAACCACTTGCGGCGTCGAGCCCGACGGCGCCCTGCGCCTCCGCACAGCAAGCGGTGAAATTAAATTAGTAAGAGCCGGAGACGTTTACAGCGTCAGATCTTCTGTAATCCTGTAATCTTGAAATCCTATTAAACGACTGACACCCCGAAACAGGCTTTTACAGAATTTCAAGATTTACTCGATTACAGGATAAAAAATCAGGTGACATGCCCAAGCGCATTATCCTAAACACGTTCGGTTCGTTCGGCGACATTCATCCCTACATGGCGATCGCGCTGGAGTTGCAGCGGCGCGGCCACGTGCCCGTTATCGCGACCATGGAAGGCTATCGCGAGAAGATCGAGGGCGCGGGTTTGCCGTTTGCGCCCGTCCGTCCAGACGTGGCCCAACCCAAAGAACAAGGCACAGAGCTCGTCGAGAAAATCATGGAGCCGAAGACCGGCCCGCGCTTTCTCACCGAAGAACTAATCTTCCCCGCCGTGCGCGACAGTTACGCTGACTTATTGAAAGCAGTCGAAGGCGCGGATCTGCTCGTCACGCACCCGGCCGCGCCTGCTGGTCCACTCGTCGGACGCAAGCTCGGCATGACCTGGATCTCGACCGTGCTCGCTCCGTTGTCCTTTTATTCATCGTACGATCCGCCCGTCCCGCCATTCTGGCAATGGACGAGAAAACTAAAAGTGCTTGGCCCAGGCGTGATGGGATTCTTTCTGAAGGTGATGATGAGCACGTACAAAGCGAAGGCCATCACCGAATTCCGCGACGAGCTCGGCCTCGAAGACACCGGCAACCCGATGTTTGAAGGCCAGCACTCCCCAACACTCGTGCTCGCTTTGTTTTCAGAAATCTTTGGCCAACGACAACCGGACTGGCCACCGCAAGCCGAGATCACTGGCTTCTGTTTCTACGATGGCAATCACAACATCGAGATCCCGATTGAGCTCACGCGCTTCCTCGACAATGGCGGTCCACCAATCGTTTTCACTTTAGGTTCGTCGGCGGTGTGGGTCGCGCGTGATTTCTTCGAGGAAAGTATTCGCGCCACGAAACGTCTCGGCCGGCGCGCCGTGTTACTCATCGGCGATGAACGCAACCTGCCGCGCGCGCTTCCCGAAGGCATCATCGCGCTCGACTACGTGCCGTATCAAACGTTGTTGCCGCGTGCGTGTGCAGTGGTCCATCACGGCGGTGTCGGCACGACTTCGCATGGTTTGCTCGCCGGCGTGCCGACGTTGATCGTCCCGTTTGCTTTCGATCAATCTGACAACGCGGAACACGCGCGCAAGGTCGGCACCAGCCGCACGCTCTATCGCGATAAATACCGCGAGCCGCGCGTCGCTGCCGAACTGGATGAGTTGCTGCACCGGCCGTGGTATGCGCGCAAGGCGTTGGCAGTCAGCCAGCGATTAAAACAGGAGAATGGACCAGCGCGTGCCGCGGATCTCATCGAAGAGGTTTTGTCGGGCACGCGAAACCGCAAAGAGGAAGCCGTCTATGCTACTGGCGATTGATGCCGGCAATACAAACATCACGTTGGGTCTCTTTCGCGGCGAGGAGTTAATCGCGCAGTGGCGGCTGATCACGGACCACGAGAGAGATGCTGCTGCGTATGAAGCCGACGTCCGCGGTCTTTTCGAGAACGCGGGCCTGGACCACAATGAGGTGAGCGGCATTGCGATCGCCACGGTCGTGCCGCTGTTGGACCAGGCACTCGATCAAATCGCGGCGAGTTTCTCGGTCGAGCCGCTGATTGTGGACCACACGACTGACACGGGTCTGAAGCTGTTTTACGAGCCGCCTTCGGATCTCGGTGCAGACCGGATAGTCGATGCGGTGGCGGCGATGAACAAGTACGGCACACCGTGTATCGTCGTTGACTTCGGCACCGCGACTACATTCAACGTGGTGAGCAGCCGTCGCGAGTTTCTTGGGGGCGCGATCAGTCCCGGGTTGTTTACGTGTGCAGATGCTCTGTTCACGCGCGCGGCCAAACTGCCGCCCGTTGACTTCGTACAGGAGCCGGATGTCATTGGCACTTCGACTGTCGAAGCAATTCAGTCGGGCATTTACTACGGTTACGTGGGCCTCGTTGACGGTATGATTACCCGCATCCTTGAGGGCATGACTTCGGTGGAGCGAATAGTTGCGACCGGTGGTCTCGCGCCGCTGATCGCGGATGCGTCACGGTACATTGACACTATCGACGAGACCCTCACGCTTGACGGCCTGCGTATCGTGTACGACAGGACGAGGCGCCGTAGCGCGTGGTAAATCTAATTGAGTTTGAACTACTTCAACTACTTCACTGAAATCGAAGACGCATTCGTCCGCCGGCGCGGGAAGCACCTGTTTCTCAGTCCGATGGACTGGGCGTTAATGGAGACCTGGAAGCAGCAGGGAATTCCGCTGCACATCGTGCTTCGTGGTGTCGAGAAATCGTTCGACTCGCATGAGGCGCGACCGCGCAAGCGAAGTGTAAAGTCGCTGCTTTATTGCCAGGAGGAAGTTGAGGCGCAGTACGCGGAGTGGGTTGAGGCGCACGTTGGTTCTGCGACGGCTGCAGCTGCGGAACCTGAGTCTGACAAAACTCCGTTTTCATTTGCGGCAATCAGTGAACACTTGCAGCGTTGCCGGAATTCGCTGTCAGAGCTGGCTCACTCACGTAAGCAGGAAGACGATCTTTCCGAGGGACTGGCGCGCGCGGTCGCTTTGCTCGGTGACATTGAGAAGGACTTTGCCAGCGGCGCCACACTCGACACGCGCAAGCTCGAAGATTCTCTCACTGGCCTCGAACGAATGCTGAACGACTCGATGCTTTCCGTCGCGAGCTCGGGTACGTTGGACGAGTTGAAACAGATCGTGAAGGATCAGCTCAAGCCGTATAAAGCGCAGATGGACGCCGCGGCGTACAAGCAGACATTTAATAATCTCTTGTTGAAAAGTTTGCGAGAGCAATTCTCCGTTCCCCGCCTCAGTCTCTTCTACGTTTAGCCACAAAAAGGCACAAAAAGCACAGAACGGAATAGTTTCTTCTTTGCGCCTTCTTTGCGCCTTTGCGCCTTTGCGTGAGAAATTCTTTCTGTGACTCTTGAGGTTGAGATCGAACGAATTCTTCCCGGCGGCCTGGGACTTGCTCACGCAGCCGGCCACACTGTCTTTGTTTCTCTGGCCGCGCCCGGCGATCGAGTACGTGTAAAAGTCGAGCGGGAGCAAGGGAACGTCCTGTTCGCTTCGATCGAAGAGATCATCACGCCCGGCACCGTGCGCACCGAGCCGCCGTGTCCGTACTTCGGTCGTTGTGGTGGCTGCGACTTCCAGCAACTGACCTACGAAGCGCAACTCGCTACGAAGTCGGAGATGATTCGCGATTGTCTGCACCGCATCGCACGTCTCGACAATCTCCCGGACATAGTTGTGACGCCTTCGCCGGACGCGTGGCGCTATCGTATGCGCGCGATGTGGCAGATCGATCAGGACGAGCAGGCGATCGGTTACTACGAACGCGGCTCGCGACGTGTGTGCGACGTGGTTGACTGCGCTGTGTTGCGTCCGGAGTTGCAGGCGAGGCTCGAAGCAGTTCGCGCAACCGAGTGGCATGAGTTTCCGCCCGATTTACAGCACCTCGATGTGGTTGCGGGTGAGAACGGCGTGTCCTTCGCGCCCGCGTTTGCAGATTTTGAGATACGCGAACTGAGTTTGAATGTGCGCGGCGAAACGTATCACTACAACGCGCAGTCGTTCTTTCAGATCAACCCATCGCTGCTTGGGCCATTAATCGACTTCGCACTCGGCGATGCATCAGGTGCGAACGCGCTCGATCTTTACAGCGGTGTTGGTCTATTCACGCTGCCGTTGTCGAGACAGTTTCAGAGAGTGATCGCCGTGGAATCTAATCCGATCGCGGCTCGTTTCGCGCGTAGAAATTTACAGGACGCCGGGTTGACCAACGCACGTGTGATCACAGCCGGAGTTGCTGATTGGTTCCGAAATCTACCGGAGCGCGCTGCTGACTTCATCCTACTCGACCCTCCACGCGCCGGCGCTGAATCCGCAGTAATCAAGGGCATCCTGGATCTCCATCCACCGCAGATCTCTTATGTCTCCTGCGACCCCGCGACGCTCGCCCGCGACCTCAGAAAACTCTTCGCCGGCGGCTACACGATCCGCTCAATTCGTGGTTTCGATCTCTTCCCACAGACTCACCACGTCGAAACAGTCGTGCGCCTAATCCTGTAAATCTTGCAAATCATGTAATCTTCATCTAAAACTTACTCCCAACAATGCGTCCTCACAGCAATCTATTCCCTCACCATCCGCTCGTCCATCTTGCGGTCTCGTTCTCGACCGGCATCTGCACGGCCCGTTACTATTCATTAAAACTTTCAGTCGTCGCCGGCTTACTGTGCACAACGCTCACTCTGCTCCTATTCATCAAGCAACGTCTTCAACTCGCAGCGCTAACGTTGTTATCAGCAATGTTCTTCACTGGCGCTGTACTCGCTGATCTCGAGCGGCGCGCGGACGAATCGAGTGAACTTAAAAATCTCATCGAGCAATCAGACGGCGCGTCTCTCACACTCACAGGCTGGCTCGATGCTCCGCCCGAGTTCGCGCGCGAGCGACTTTATCTTTCGCTGCGTGTTCAGAACGTGCCGGGCCGTGTCTCATTACTCGCACCGCTTCGAGACGCTGCAACAGCAAATGAATTCAGAACATTAAAACTTCGCTACGGAACACGGATCACTATCACGACAACACTCGATCGCACCGGCAACTACCGCAACCCCGGCGTCTCCTCACTCACTGAATTTCTCGACCGCAACAACTACGACGCCACGGGACTAATCAAAAGCCCTGCCGCAATCACACGCCTCGAAGACACGCGCGTCTTTCCACCACTCGCCTCGCTCTACGACTCGCGAGCGCTCCTCCAGGAACAGATTGACATTCTCTTCGCACCGGAGACTGCCGGCGTGCTCGACGCCTCATTACTCGGCAATCGCTATAACCTTTCCCAAAACGCCTCCGAACGCTTTCGCGAAGGCGGCACGTTCCACGTACTCGTCATCAGCGGCCTGCATATCAGCTTCATCGGCGCCATTGTTTTTCTGATCGTGAAGCGTTTGACGAAGCGCAGGCTGCTGCAATTCATATTTCCCGCGCTGATTGTTTGGGCGTACTCGATCGCCGTCGGTGCGGACGCCTCCGTTGTACGCGCGGCGCTGATGTTTACGTTCGCGGGACTCGCGACGATCATCTTTCGGCAGTCGAGCTCTCTCAACGCATTAGGCGGCGCTGCGCTCGTCCTTCTCGTTCGCAGTCCGAAAGAGATTTTCGATCCATCGTTTCAACTCACATTTTTGTCTGTGCTCGCGATCGTAGTGATCGCATGGCCGTTGCTGTCGAACATGTCGGCGATCGGTAGCTGGTATCCGACGCGCTCGACGCCCTACCCACCAGTCTGCTCGCGTGCTTTCAAGATCTTCTGCGAAGTGCTGTTTTGGCGTGAACATCGATGGCGCGAGGAGCTCGCACGGACGCCAAACAATTATCGGCTCTTCAAAACGAACCTTGCGTCGCGGCTGGAGCGATATCACGTACAGGGCGTGTTGCGTTACACGTTTGGCGCTGTAGTCGTATCGGTAAGCGTGCAAATGGTGTTGCTGCCCTTGCTGATCGTCTACTTCCACCGGCTCTCGCTAGCCTCGCTCGTGCTGAACATCGTCGTGAGTTTTTTGCTCGCCGCGCTAATGGCCGTTGCGTTGCTGGCGATACTAGTCGCGCAGGTTAGCGCAACTGTAGCAGCGCCGCTGATCAAGCTGGCCGATGCGATCAACTGGCTGATGGTGCACAGCGTCGATCCGTTTGCCAACTTCGGTTGGGCCACATTCAGGCTGCCGGAGTATTCTGGCTCTGCCGCGCTCGTCTACGGACTGTATTACTTGTCGTTGCTTGTGCTCGTGATTGCACTCTCGCACTGGCGTCCACTCGCACTACAAGCTCAACACAAATGCAAACTGCACGTTTCTGTTCTTCCACTCGCGTTCGCACAACTACTCTTGCTGCTTGTTCTAATCCTGCACCCGCTCAGCAACAGGCGCGCAATTCGCACGCTCGAGATCGATTTCCTCGACGTGGGCCAGGGCGACTCAGCTCTCGTCACCATGCCTGACGGAACGACGCTGCTCGTCGACGGCGGCGGAGACATCGATTCAACTCGACGGATCGGCGAGACGGTCGTATCTGAATACCTGTGGTGGCGTGGCTTGAGTCAGATCGATTACGTGTTGCCTACCCACGCGGACGCCGATCACATCGATGGCTTAAACGACGTTCTCAAAAACTTCAGCGTACGATCGGCGCTGATCGCACGCCGTCCTGCCGACGATCCGGAGTTCGCGAAGTTCTCGCAAACACTCGCACGGACAAATACGCATTCTGAGACGATCGAAGCTGGTGACGTGATTCACTTCGGAGATGTGGTTGTGAGCGTGTTGTGGCCGCCCGCCGGTGGTGACAAGTCAGCGAACAACGATTCCATCGTGCTGCGAATCGAGTATGGCGAACGCGCGATCCTGCTCACCGGTGACATCGAACAAGCTGCCGAACGATCGCTGCTCGCGTCGCAGCAGCAACTGCATGCCGACGTAATCAAAGTGCCGCATCACGGCAGCAAGACATCTTCAACTGAAGGCTTTGTCGGCGCGACTAGACCTCAACTCGCGATCATCTCAGTGGGACGCAATTCGCGCTTCGGACATCCGCACAAGGAAGTCGTCGAGCGCTGGGAAGCAAACGGCGCGACAGTACTGACGACGGGCAATAACGGCACGATCACCATCACGACCGATGGCCACGAACTGAGCCTCAAAACATTTCTTCAGCCACAAAAAGGCACAAAAAGCACAAAATGAGTCTTTGTGCTTTTTGTGCCTAAAAACCGTATTTCTTCATGACGGCTTTGCCTTGCGGTGAGTTGATGAAGTTAGCGAAGGCGCGGGCGGCTTGCTCCTTTTTACTGCTTTTCATGATTGCGAGGGCTTGATCAATCGGCTGGTGCAACTCTTCCGGTATCAGCGACCAGCGGCCATTGCTCTGCACACTCAACGACAACGCGACGATCGCGACCTCAACGTTCCCCGTTTGCGCATACTGAAGCGTCTGTCGAATGTTGTCGCCGTAAACAAGCTTCGATTGCACGCGGTCCCACACGCCCGCACTCTGCAGCGCCTGTTTTGCTGCCAGACCGTACGGCGCGTGATCGGGATTCGCGATCGCGATGCGCTGCACTTCCGGTCGCGCGAGATCTGCGATGCCTTGCAGTCGTATCGGGCTCTCCTGCGTGGTCCACAACGTGATGCGGCCACGCGCGTAGATCGTTTTGCTGTCGGGAACGATCAGACCCTTCTGGTCCAACTCGTCGATGTAGCTCACATTGGCTGCCGCAAACAGATCAAACGGCGCGCCGTTCTCGATCTGGCGCGTAAGCATTCCGGTCGAGCCAAACACAAACACGACTTTGGTTTTAGTAGCTGATTGAAACTCGCGTCCGAGTTCTTCGAATGCAGGTGTGAGATCAGAAGCTGCGGCGACCGTTATCTCGTCAGCAGAAGCAGTAGTCGTCGAGGGGCTTTTGGTCTTGCACCCAGCGACGCACGCCAGCGCTAAGAGAAGAGCGGCGAGCGTCTCAAGTCGGGAAATCATTGGGCGTGTAAAGGTCAACCTGCGCACTACCCACCTTGTAAGTTTTCAACACACCGAGCGGCGGCGCATAAACGTGAATCGTGATGAGGTCCTGACCGCTATCTTCGGGATTTCCGAGTCGATGAATGTCCGGTAAATCAGCGCCAGTGACCGTGCCGGTCGGACATTCGCGACCCGTGTCGTAACACAGACCCCGGTCTTCCTGGTACTTGAACATCGTTTCCCACATCAAGCCCTTCTGCACCTTCACGACGCCGTGCGAGCCGTTATGATCGTGAATCGGCGTCTGCTGGCCTGGGCGCCAGCAGATCACCAGCATCTCGACGGCCTGGTTGCGGCACACGCGATGGCGCCAGTAATTGCCCTCCTTGAAACCGAGGTACGGCTCGAGATCAGGATCGTGAATCTCGACATTGGAAACCCAGTCATTCAACTGTTCGAGCGTTGGCGGACTGGTTTGGCTGTTCAGGCGTTCGATTAGATCGGAAAAAGTAAGTGTCGATACGGCAGGCATCGGTCCGAATCTTAGCATACGGATTGGACGGATCTTAAATGCGATTTACGCGGGTGATTTCAGGAGGATGCGGACGTCGCGGACGTTGGTGCCAGTCGGGCCAGTGATGATGAGGTCGTTGAGTTGTTCGAAGAAGGTGTAGGAGTCGCTGCGGGCGAGATATTGTTCGGCGTCGAGGTTCAAGTAGCGAGCGTTCCGGAGAGTTGTTTCGTCCGCGATTGCGCCGGCAGCAGGGCTGTTGCCGTCGATGCCGTCAGTGCCCGCGCTGAGAACGATGACGTGTGGGCCTTTGCGATTATCGAGACTGATGGCGCAGCGCAGCGCGGTTTCGAGGTTTCTGCCACCGCGACCGTCGCCGCGGACGGGACAGGAGAACTCGCCGCCGGAAATCGCGCAGAAGGGCGACTCGTGTTCGAGCACACTCGAGAGGAGTAGTTCGCACCCTTCTTGTATTGGTTGTTCGCAGATGTGGTCGAGTGTTGCGCAGGTGAAGCCGAGTTCGCGTGCTTTGATGGCTGCGGCGTCGATGACTGTTTGATTGTCGAGGAGGACCTGGTGCGAGCTGCTGACTGGTGTCGAGGAGTGTGTGCGGCGCACGGCTTTCATGATCGATTCGGGTAGAACAGTTTCGAGATGATAATGCTGGACGACGTCGAGCGCGTTTGGTGCAACGGCGAGTGCGTCGAGGGTTGGGCCAGAGGCGACGCTTGCTTCGTCGCCGGGATTCGTATCGGAGACGATCAACGTGAACATTCTTGCGTGAGGGGCGCGGTGTGCGAGTCCACCGCCTTTGACTGCCGAGAAGGCGCGGCGCACGGAATTGATTTCCGCGATGCGCGCGCCGCACGAAACAAGGTCCCGGTTTGCGGCGCGCAGATCGGCGAGTGAGATGTCATCCGCGATGGGCCACTCGATCATCGCCGAGCCGCCGCCGGAGATTAGGAAGATCACGGTTGCTTCTTGTTCGTTGGCGCGGTCGAGCAATGAGAAGGCAGCGCGTGCGGCAGCGAGGCTATCTTGATTAGGTAATGGATGACCACCGATGAAGCTTTGCCAGCGTGTTGATTGATGAAGTGATGTTGAGACGATGACGCCGAAGGTCAACTTGTCACCCAGTGCATCGTCGAGGCCGCGCGCCATCGAGACGGCGGCTTTACCGATAGCGATTGAATAGATGGGGCCGGAAAAGATGGAGAGGTTTGTAATTGCGTCTTTTGTTGCAGGGCGCGGAGCGACTGAGGAGAGGGCGTGAGAGAAGATCGCAAGAGCGTGTTGCTGAAGTAAATCGTTGAGCAAGATTACATGATTTACCAGATTGACATGATTAGACTTCTGAGGCGGCCATCTCGTCCCAGTCGGCGACCATCTCGTATGCGCGGCCAAGGACGGGACGAGGACGCGAGCCGTCAGCCTGTCCGATCAAACCTTCGCGCTCCATCATGTCGAGAATCGCGGCCGCGCGCCCGTAGCCGATTCGCAGACGACGCTGCAACACCGACGTCGACGCGCGCTTCATCTCGACGCAGATCCGCAACGCTTCTTCAAATAGCTCATCGTGTTCGCCACCGGCAGCCTCGAGACCGAGTGCATCTTCGTCAGACTGCGTGATGCTCTCGTCGTACGCCGGCGGACCTTGCGCTTTGATGTGCGACACGATGCGACCGATCTCGGTTTCGTCGATGTACGCACCGTGCACGCGAATCAGGCGCGACGTGCCCGGCGGCAGGAACAGCATGTCACCGCGTCCGAGCAGTTGTTCGGCGCCGTTCGTGTCGATGATGGTACGCGAGTCGATCTTCGACGACACGCGGAACGAGATACGCGACGGGAAGTTTGCTTTGATCAGACCGGTGATCACGTCGACCGATGGTCTCTGCGTCGCGAGCACGAGGTGAATGCCAACCGCGCGCGCCATCTGTGCGAGTCGCGTGATCGACTCTTCAACTTCGCGTCCCGAAGTCATCATCAAGTCGGCAAGCTCGTCGATGATGATGACGATGTACGGCAGCGGCTTCCAAGGCTCGCCTTTGTCGTCGTACTCCTTGATCAGGTTGCGACGCATGATCTCCGTGTTGTAGCCGTCGATATTGCGCACGCCCCAACCGGCGAGGTCGCGATACCGGCGTTCCATCTCCGCCACCGCCCACTTGAGCGAGCGCGACGCGAGCTTCGGATCGACGATGATGGGCGTCGCGAGATGTGGAATGTCTTCGTAAAGACCAAGCTCGAGACGCTTCGGATCGATCAGAATGAACTTCACTTCATCCGGCCGCGCGCGATAGAGAATCGAGACGATCAGCGCGTTCACGCCGACTGACTTACCTGAGCCCGTCGTGCCCGCAATGAGCAAGTGCGGCATCTTCGCGAGATCGGCGACGTAGTTCAGACCATCGATCGTCTTGCCGAGCGCGATCGTGAGTTTCGATCCGGATTCCTGAAACGCGCGCGACTCAATCACTTCGCGCAAAAAGATCGTTTCACGACGCGGGTTCGGCACTTCGATGCCGACGTGCGGCTTGCCCGGCATACGATCGATGCGAATCGACTCTGCTTTCAGCGCCAGACACAAATCGTCAACGAGCGAAACGACGCGCGAATACTTCACGCCCGGATCGGGTTTGAATTCGTAAGTCGTCACCACTGGACCAGGACAGATATGTTTGATTTGCCCGGTGACATTAAACTCTTTGCACTTTTCGGCGAGACGCGTTGCGAGGCTGAGCAACTCAGTGTCAGCCTGCTCGCTGTGCGGCGGCGCTTCGTTGAGAAACTCGAGCGGCGGCAAACCGTAGTCGCTGTAGTTAACACGGCGTGCGGCATCGAACGGCAGTTTGGCAGTCGCGGGCGCTTCGGCTTTGACGCGCAACACGGAAGCACCTTTGACCATCTCCTCGGCGTCTTCTTCGTCAGCCACATCTGACGACGGAAAGATCGAACGCTTGCCGGATCTTCCGGTGACGATCGTTGCAGGCGGCGTCGCGACACCAACACCAACGCTCGCACTCGCTGCGGCTGCGGACGCTTGTGGCTCAACAATATAAGACTTTGCTTCGGTGCGAATCACCGGCGCTGGTTGAACAACGGGCGCGACCGGCTCCTTCATGAAGTCCGCAACACGCTCGGCTGGTGTGAGATTGATCGTCTGCTTCAGCGCGCTCTTCGCGGCCTCACGCTCAGCCTTGATCGCCGCCTTCGTCTCCTTTTTCACACGCGCACGCTCGGCACGCGCTTCCCGCCACGCGCGGAAACGTTCCGGAATCTTCCCGACAAAAGCGAACCGCGAGCCGATCGCTCGCGCGAGAATTTCGTAAAGCCGCACAAACGAGAAATTCGTCGCGAGCAACAATCCGGTTGCCGCAATCGCGATCAGCAACACCGTCGCGCCGACGTTATTGAGTCCACTTGCGAGTCCCTGCGCGACGACGGCGCCGAGCAGTCCGCCTGGTTGCACACTCGAATCAAACAACGGTCGCAGATGCGAGATCGACAACAACGCCGACGCTGACACAACGAGGATCACGAGCCCGGCGATTCGCATCAGCGGTCGATGAATCGTCGCCGTGTGAAAGCGCCGCCACGCCGCCGCGAACAAAAGCAACGGCAACAGGTATGCAGCGAGGC
>JADMIO010607304.1_pt1 | contig 13461 bp, 7 predicted proteins | sample 8958161 | NCBI WGS metagenome assembly JADMIO01 (sample SAMN16585339, study PRJNA669376) | soil metagenome | isolation source: Crop rotation soil | place: USA: Cullars Rotation, Alabama | collected 2011 | reverse complement strand
AGATCGTCGCGTTCGTCGCGTTCGACAACGTGATGAACATCGTCTCGTTCGGTTCAATGACGGCGTCAGACGTCACCGGCACCTGAATCAACTGCGAGATCGCGCCCGGAGGCAGCGTGATCGTTCCGGACATCGCGGTGTAGTCCGACCCCGCGGTCGCAGTCCCATCCGAGGTCGCGTACTGAACCGTGATCGTCTGCGTCGACGCGTCGTTCACGGAGACGAGGAGATTCAGCACGACACTCGAACCGCCCGTTCCTTCCGTCACCGTGTTGCTCGTGACGCTCAACGTCGCGCCGTCGTCGTTGACAATCGTTCCGACCGCGGAACCATCGTTGATAGAAGCTCCCGACGGATTGGAGAGATTCACCGTGAGCGTCTCGTTCTGTTCGAAGACGATGTCTCCTGGAATCTGCACGGTCGCGAACTTGACGACCTCGCCCGGAGCGAAAGTGAGAGTCGCGGTGATCGGAGCGAAATCGGAGGTCGCAGTGGCGGTACCCGCCACCGCGGTGTAGTCCACGGTCACGGTGTTGCCGACCGGAGCCGAGAGACGAACCGGCAGCTTCAGCGTCGCACCGTAGTAGCCCTCCACCACCGTTGCGTCGAAGATCGAAATCGACGGCGGCGGAATGAGGTCGTCGTCCAGAATGGTCCCGATGGCGGCCGGACCGACAACGGAGACGTCCGGATCGGGCGCCGAGATCGACATAGCGATGGTTTCATCGGGTTCGACAACAGTGTCGCCATAGACGATCACCGGCACGGTCAGGCTGGTCATGCCTGCAGGGAGAATCACCGTCGTGTTGACGGGTGCGAAATCGACATTGGCCTCGGCCGTGCCGGCCGAGACCTGCACATCGAGGGCGAGATTCCGCGGCAGCGCCTGACCGATGCGCACGGTGAAATTGAGATGCTGCGCGGCATCGCCCTCATAGCCGGCGACGGAGTCCACCCATATTCCATTGGGCGCCGAATAGTCGATGACGGAGGAGTATGCGGTGCCGAACGCGCTGGTCACGAAGGCGCGAATGTAGTGGACCTGCCCGGGCGCCACCGGCGCCAACGTCGACAGGTTCGAGCCCGTGAGATCGGTTCGAACGATCATCGCTCCGGGCGTGCTCAGTTCCGGCTCCATCTCGGTTCTCGACAACACGAAACCCGAATCGGAAATCGCGCTCCCCTGCGTCACAACCCTTGCAGTCAGTCGGGCCGCGCCTGGTCCATTCGAGACGGCATCAACTTCCCGGAAGCCCGGTTCGTCGAACTTGACGACCCACGGCTCGACACCGTATCGACCATCTCCGATCCCCAGGTAGGCCTTGTTCCCCGCGACGATCATGCCGTTCCCTGACCCAGAGATCCACGACGGTCCCCGGAACGAATGAATCCTCTCGGTTCCTGCCGACGACCCGTCGGTGATCCAGAGTCCGTATCGGTCACAGCCGCTCGCCACCACCAGAGCCTTCTGTTCGTCGATGGCGACGATTCGCCCCGGCTCTTCGTTCTGTGGTGAGAGAGGAACCATCGCCGTCCCGGCGGAAGTGCCGTCGCTGAGCCAAAGCCTCCACCGCCCGGTCACGCAATCGAACGCTTCGAAGAAGACCCTCGACCCGACGGCCGTGAGTTGGAACGGGCTGCTCGAGCCGGTCCCCGGACAGCCATCAACGACCACCTGTGTGCCCTGCGGCGTCCCGTCGGTCGTCCACAATTCGTAGCCGTGGATGGGGTCCGTGGCCCGAAAGAAGAGCCTGGACCCCACGACCTCGAACTCCCACGGCCCGGTGAAAAGAGCGAACGTCTTCAGAAGCACAGTCCCGGCGGCCGTTCCGTCAGTTTTCCAAAGTGTCTGCGCGGGGTACCCTGGTGTCGAAGGGGTTCTCCCGAAGAAATACACGACGTTCCCCTGACTGGCCACGTAGGCGACGTCCGACCACGGCCCGTCGGGGCTCGCGATCCGTTGGGTGGCGCCAGTCAGAATGTTTCCGCGATAGAGCAGGCCGTCCTGGCTGGTGAAATAAACGTCGTCTCCGGTTTCCGGAATGAGGAGGGGGAATCGCACGAACATGCCGAAGTCGAGACGAACAGTTCCCCCAAACGTCCCGTCGGAGCGCCAGCTGGAGCCATCGAAACCAAAGATCAGACGACCGCCGATGCCTCCACGAAACTGAAGCCATGACGACGACGCGGCCCCCGGCGTGAGGTCCCGCACCAACACTGGCGGAGCATCTCCGACGATCTTGTGGAGTTCGGTTCCGAACCCCGGAGCATCTTTCACGAAGTAGACAACGTCGTCGACCGCCAGCCACGTCCCCGAGTACGGTGGAGCATTTCCCTCCACGCGAAGCGTTCCGGCGACCGATCCGTCGGAACGCCACATCTCCCTGCTCCTCGTTCCGTCCGCAAGTGAAAACAACCGTGGTGTCAGACTTCGCGAAGTCTCCGGGGATCGAATGCCCGACCTCGCCCCTCCGCCAAATCGGCCTGGTGTTTTCCGTCGTCGCGTCGCTCCACCAGAGTCGGACGCCGCCGGCCGCACTGGGATACTCGGCTTGGTCCTTCGCGGCCACCAGAACACCGTCACCTAGGCCCGACAGAATCCGAGGCACAGGATGAGATATGGAGTTCAACGCGTTCAGTCGCCTTGGAACCTCACCAAGCTTGGCGCGAACCAATAGACCGTCGGCCCACATATAGAAGACGGCATCGCCGACCGGCACAAGCGGGCTGTCCCAGGGGCCGTAACCGAGGACCGGCAGCGTGTCTACGAGAATCGTCCCGGCGCTCGTGCCGTCCGTCGCCCACACCCGAGTTTCAGAAGGGTACCCGGGCGAGGTCGCCCAGAAATAGGCGAGATTCTCGACCGTCACAAAACCGTAGGGAGCCGCGCTGGCAGCGCCTGGATTGATGTCGCTGATGCGCGCGCAGCCTGCGGCGGTGCCATCGCTTCGCCATACCTCGGTTCCGAACCCGTCGCTCGCGCTGAAAACCAGAAGTCCATTTGCGAGCGCCATGGCGGGCTGGTCCCACACGCCGCGAAATGAAGCGCCTGGAAAGGAACGGATGAGCCGCGTGCCGGCGGCGGTGCCATCGGTCGCCCACAAACCCGCCGTTTCCGACTGACCTCCGCCAAGGAAGTACGCAAGTCCATCCTTGACGACAAAATCCCGCCCACCGTCGGTGCTGATGCGAGTCGTACCCGCGACCGTGCCGTCCGAGCTCCAGAGTTCGCCACCACCGGCGGCGGCCATCGAGATTACGAGCCGTGAGTTCAGCCGCACGGCCTGCGGACGGGACGTATCGCAGCCGGACAGCCAGCAACCGGGATACGCGAGCGGGCCGGTCATCAGCATCCGAGTCCCGGCTGAGGTCCCGTCGGATGCCCAGATCTCCTGCCGATCGCCCTGAAGGCGAAACAGCGCGACCCAGCTCCCGACCGAGAACAACTCGTCGACCTTCGCCCTCCAGGGGCCAAGAGAGATCACACGGTGGGTTCCGGCCGGCGACCCGTCGGTCCTCCAAAGGGAGGGGCCCCCGGGGCCACCATCGTCGGCGACGAAGAGAGCCGTGTCACCAAGAGTCGCGGCGAATGCGACCGGCTTGTTCACATCCGCCGTCGGTGGCTCGATGCTCGACGCGGAACCCGCGCGAATGTCGCGAACCAATCGCGTTCCTTCCAGCGTTCCGTCCGTTATCCACGGTTCAGTCCCGTACTCCGACTCCATCAAAACAAGGGCGCGGTTGCCCAATCTGGTCATGAACAATGGCTTCGACGTTCCATCGGTGTTGATGTCCTTGAGCAAGCTGACGGATTGCGCGGTGGCTGAAGCCGCAAGCGCCTGACAAAGGAATCCGATGACAAAAAGGCGGACCCGAAAGAACACCCGCGCCGTGAAACGCGTCTGCGAAGCAGGTACCACCGCCGGAATGAGCGACATCGATCGAGTCAGCGGGAAATGGCGGCTTGCGGCTTCCCGATGTACTTGTCGAGCCGGGACTCGATGATCTTCTTCAGTTCAGGGTGCCCGCGCTTCCAGCGGTCTTCGATGTTGAGGTCGATGACCGGCTTCGCGAAACCGGGGAAACGCCGGCGGATCGCGGTCACGTGATGATCCTCGGTCTCGTTCATGACGAAAATGTGATCCGCCCATTCGAGGAGTTCGCGCGTGATGACCACCTGCGCGAACGGCGCCACGCCGCACGACCTCACTTCGAAGCGCGGGTCCGTTTCGTAGAGATCTTCCGCCGTCTTCGAACGATCGACGTTCGCGGTGCAGACGAAGAGAACATGCTGGCGGCCTTCGCCGTGTCCGAAGAGATCCATGGGAAGGCTTTCAGTCTACCGCCCGACCTCGGCGGAGGCCGTTCGGAGCGGCCTATACTCCCGCGCACGTTCCGGTTCGCGCGGGCTCTTCCCCTCGGGCGGAGATCGAGCCCCCCGCCGGTCATCCATCCATTTCCTGGAGATCCTGGATCATGAGAAGACATCTGCGGCGTGGAATAGCCTCCGGCTCGCTCGTCGCCCTCGCTCTGTTCGGCGGGCTTCCCGCTCAGGCCGCGAAGACTCCCGCCTACGCCATCACGAAAGCGAAGGTCGTCACCGTCTCGGGCGCGGTCATCGAGAACGCGACCGTGGTGTTCCGCGACGGCGTGATCCTCGAAGTCGGCGCGAATGCGACGATTCCTAAGGACGCGCGCATCATCGACGGAACCGGCATGACCGTGACGCCGGGACTCATCGACGCGTACTCCGGCGCGGGCATGCCGGCCGCCCGGACGGGTGGCGGCGGCGCGGGTGGCGGAGGCGGGGCCGCGGCCGCCGCGGCGACACCGGCCGCGAATCCGGTGGCTCCGGCTTCGAACATCTATGACCGATTCCGCGCGTCCGAAGCGCTGCGCGCGCGCGACGGCGGCGTCACCACGATCGTCCCGATTCCGCGCGAGGGCCTCGTCTACGGTTCGGCCGCGGTCATGGATCTCGTCGGCCAGAACGCCGAAGGCATGGTCGTGAAGCCGAACATCGCGCTCGCCGCGGCGATCACCACGCTTCAGCAGCGATACCCCGGGTCGCTCATGGGCACGATGGCCTTCTATCGACAGGCGCTTATGGACGGCACGTACCACCGCGCCGAAGTGGCCGCGTACGAGAAAGCGCCCTCGGGAAAGAAGCGCCCCGCGTTCGATCCCGGCCTCGACGTGTGGGCAGAGGTCGCGTCGGGGAATCTCCCGCTTCTCCTCCAGACCTCGCGCGTCAACGACCTGCGGCGCGCGTTCGCTCTCGCGGATGAGTTCAAGCTGAAGGTCCTGCTGGCCGGCAACACGCAGGCCTCCGAAGAGGCGACCCTGCTCAAGGATCGGAAGGCCGCGATCCTGGTGAGCGTCAACTACGACCCGCCGCGCGCGGGCGGTGGTGGCGGATTCGGAGGCGGCGGTAGCGACGACGATCGCGAGCGCGCCGACATCGAAGCCGCGGAGAAGAATCCCGCGAACCTCGACAAGGAAGGCGTGAAGTTCGCGCTCGTCTCGGGATTCGCGACGGACTTCCTCGCGGGAATCCGCAAGGCCGTGGACCGCGGACTCGCGCGCGACAGGGCGTTGCGCGCGGTGACTCTCACTCCTGCGGAGATCCTCGGTGTTGCCGATCGCATGGGCAGCCTCGAGAAGGGGAAGATCGCGAACGTCGTCGTGTGGTCGGGCGAGCCCCTCACGCGCGAGGCGAAAGTGAAGATGGTTTTCGTCGACGGCGAACTCTACGAACCCGACGAAAGACCGGCCGGACCGCCCGGAGGCGGCGGGCCGCGCCCAGGAGACGACCGTGGCGACATCGAGGTGAAGCGATGAACATCCGAATCCAGAACTCACTCGCTCTCGCCGGCGCTCTCGCACTCGCATCGACGCTCTCCGCGCAGGACACGGTCACCGCGATCACGAACGCGAAGATCATGACGGTCAGCGCGGCCGGCAACATCGAGAAGGGCACGATCCTGATCAAGGGCGGCAAGATCACCGCGGTCGGCGCGGATGTCGCGGTCCCCGCGGGCGCCACGGTGATCGACGCGGCCGGCAAGGTCGTGACGCCCGGCATCATCGATGCACACTCGCACACTGCGGTCGAAGGCGGCGTCAACGAATGCACGAACATCGTGACCGCCGAGGTCCGCGTCGCGGACGCGCTCGATCCTCACGACGTCAGCATCTATCGGCAACTCGCAGGCGGCGTGACCTCCGCGAACGTCCTTCACGGCTCCTGCAACTCGATCGGCGGCCAGAACGCGACGATCAAGCTTCGCTGGGGCGTGAAGTCGGGCGAAGAACTGCTTTTCAAGGGCGCGCCTCCGGGAATCAAGTTCGCTCTCGGCGAGAACCCGAAGCGCACGAACTTCAACGCCCCCGGAACCCGTCGCTACCCCGCGACGCGCATGGGTGTCGAAGTCACGATCCGCAATGCCTTCCTCGAAGCGAAGGCGTACAAGAAGGAATGGGACGACTACGAGGCCGCGATGAAAGCGACCATGTCCAAGGTTGCCAAAGGATCGACGCCTCCGCCGCGACCGACCCCTCCAAGGAAAGATCTGCAGATGGAGGCCCTCAAGGAAATCCTCGAGGGCAAACGTCTCGTCCATGCGCACTCGTACCGCGCCGACGAAATCCTGATGCTCATCAACGTGGCGAACGAGATGGGCTTCAAGATCGCCACGTTCCAGCACGTGCTCGAGGGCTACAAGGTCGCGAGCGAGATCGCGAAGCACGGCGCCGGCGGTTCGACCTTCTCCGACTGGTGGGCCTACAAGATGGAGGCGTACGACGCGATTCCCTACAACGCCGCGATCATGGCGAGCCACGGCGTCGTGGTCTCGCTCAACTCCGACTCGGATGAACTCGCGCGACGCCTCTACTGGGAGGCCGCGAAGGCGGTTCGCTACGGCGGCGTCACCGAAGACGAAGCCTTCAAGATGGTGACTCTCAATCCCGCGAAACAACTGCGCATCGACAAATGGGTCGGCTCCATCGAAGTCGGCAAGGACGCGGATCTCGCGATCTTCAAATCGCATCCGTTCGCGCCGGACACGAGGGTGGAGATGACGCTCGTGGACGGCAAGGTGCTGTTCGATCGCAGCAAGGACGTGGCCGCACGCACAGGGGTCGCGGCGACGCTTGGAGGTGGACGATGAGCCGGACGAATCGTTTGGGTGTCGCGGCTCTCGCGGCTCTTCTGCCGTTCTCTTCGACGGCCTTCGCAGCCGATCCGCCTCTGGTCATCGCGGGCGCGCGCGTGGTCACGGTTTCCGGCCAGACGCTCGAGAACGCGTCCATCGTGATCGTCGACGGGAAGATCGCGTCGGTCGGCAACAGTCTCACCGTTCCCGCGGGCGCGCGCGTGATCGACGCGAAGGGCAAGACCGTTTACCCCGGCCTCTTCGATGGGCTCACGACGCTCGGCCTCACCGAAGTCGGCCAGGGCGCCAACGGAACCGTCGACACGACGGAAACCGGTGACGTCAATCCCCACGCCCGGGCGTGGGTCGCGCTGCATCCGGACAGCGAGCTGATCTCGGTCGCGCGCGCGTTCGGCATCACGACCGCGCTCACTTCTCCTGCGGGCGGATTGATCTCCGGTCAGGCCGCGGTCATCCGCACGATGGGCGACACGCCGGCGACGCTCACCGTGAAGGCTCCGGTCGCGATGGCGATGCGCTATCCGACGGGCGCGCCCGTCGTCGACTTCTCGCAGGGTCCGCCGAATCTCGAGCCGCGCACGTTCGAACAGCGCGTGCAGGATCGTCGTCGCAATCAGGAGAAGGAACTGTTGAAGCTGAAGGGTCTCCTCGAAGAGTCGCGCGCGTTCGGCGACGGCGCTTCGGGAGGCGTCACCATGAAGGTGGACCTTCCCATGGAAGCGCTCGGCCTCGCGTCGAGCGGAAAGATCCCGACCATCATGCGCGCGAACTCCGAGAACGACATCAAGGGCGCGGTGAAGTTCGCGAACGACAACAAACTCAAGCTCGTGATCGCGGGCGGAGCCGAAGCGTGGCGCTGTGTCGACGAACTGAAGAAGAGCGATGTCGCGGTTCTGATCGGCGTCGATCAGGTCCCGACCCGCGAGGCGGATCCGTATGACGCGGCCTATGCGAACGCGGCGACACTTCACAAGAACGGCATTCGCTTCGCGATCGTGACCGACGACGCGTCCAACTCGCGCAACCTGCCTTTCGAGGCCGCGATGGCCCATGCATTCGGCCTTCCGCGCGAAGCCGCGATCCGCGCGATCACCCTGGCGCCCGCGGAGATCTTCGGCGTCGCTTCGTCCCTCGGCTCCATCGAGCCCGGGAAGGCGGCGACGCTCATCATCGCGAACGGCGACATTCTCGATCACCGCACCAGCATCACCACCGTCATCATCGACGGCAAGGAAGCGTCGCTCGACAACAAGCATCAGCGTCTCTACGACCGCTACAAAGCGCGACCGTAGGCGGACGGGACAGGGCGGTGTCGCGCACGCCGGCGAGGCCAACCAGTCGCCCGACAACAAAGGGGGGGCTGGCCACCGGCTCGCTCGCACCCTCTTCCAGCGCGGCCGATTCACTCGGACGCGCCGGGCGTCAAGACGACAGCGAGCGAGCCGGCGGCGGGGGTTCCAGGGGGGCCGGGGCCGTGTCTGGCCCCCCTGGACTCAATTTCGAACTTGAGCTGAATTGTCCGCATTGCGGCGGACCGTTCGTCGTGACCGACGCGACGGTCAGCCACGCCTGCGCTCACTGCCGTTCTCTTCTCATCATCGAATCGCCCGAGCGCGAGGAGATCTTCGTCGAACCGCCGCAGGTGAAGGACGAGGCGACGATCCTCGAAACGCTCATCCGCTACCGCGTGGACGGACACCGATCCACGATCGTGGCCAGGCACAGCGATCAGGAAGGAAATCCCCCGTCGGATCTCCTGATCAACATGCTGGTGAGCCGGTTCGAGTCCAGCCTGCGCGCGACGGCGCGAATCGTTGAAATGCGGAGGCTGCAGGTTCCGTATCGGCACACTTCGGCGAAGGTCGTGCAGTCGACTCTCGGACGCCGCGGCGACGGCGCGAAAACCGCGCGCGTGCGCGCCTATGTCGCGGAACAGACCGTGCCCGCCTACGATCCCGCGAAGTTCAACCTGCGCGACGTGGGCCTGCGCCTCGGGAAGAGCATCTTCAAGCCGCTGCTGAGCGCGGATGTCGCCCGGCTCGGGCGATTCCTCCCGCGGACCGACGCTCCCGCGACACGACGCGAACTCGAGAAGTGGAAAGCCCAGAACCTCGAGGCGGGCTTCGAGTCGGTCGCGAAGCACGGACACGTGGTGGTGAACTTCGAGGCGACGGTCTATCGCCCCTACTTTCTCGTGCGCGCGGTTCTCGATCGGGGCGACGAGACGGTGCTCGTCGACGGTGGTTTCGGGACGATCGCGGGATACGTCGAAGAAGAAGAACGGGCACGCCTGACCGCGGGCCGGGATCACGATCCGCTCGGCACCAAGGGACCATCGTTCCGGAATGTCTTCGTGGTGCCGCTCCGTTGTCCCAACTGCGGCGCGGATCCGAAACTTCCGGAGAACGCTCTGGTTTCGATCTGCGAGAACTGCCATGCCGGCGTGGCTCCGGGACCGAAGGAACTCGCTCTCGTCAACTACGAACGCGAAGAGGGCATCACCCCGGCGCGCGACACGCTGTTCCTTCCGTTCTGGCGCTTCCCGCTGAACGTCGCGGTGCCCGGCGCCGTGCCCGTTCGCAGTCTGCCGGAGTACGCCGCGCTGTTGTTCCCTCAGGTCAAGCCGCCCGGCTTCGCTCCCCTCGGCGATTCGCTCTACGTTCCCGCGTTCCGGCTGCTCACCACGGAAGCCGGCGACGAGACGTTCTCGGATCTCTCGCGCGCTTTTCATGCGCAGGCATGGACCTGGACCACGGATCGCGTCGGTCTCGACATCCGCCCGCGTTTCCTGCCTGCTTCACTGCCCGAGGAGGAGGCTCGCGAACTCGCGTCGAGCGCCCTGTTCGCCATTCACACGAAAGCCTCCGCGGCCCGTCTCAACGCGCTCCTGTTCAAACGTTTCCTTGTGGACGCGAAGCTCGCGCCCGGAAGGGCATCTCTGGCCTTCGCCTCGTTCAAGGTCAACGGCCGTGTCTGCGAGCGCGCGGACGCCAAGGTTCCGATGCTCCTGATCGAAGGCGGCCCGACGCTCGAGACTCAGCGCGTCACGGTTCAGGCGGCCTCCGCCGCGTTCGTCGCGTCGAGGAACCGTCCGTCGATGGCGGAAAAGATCCGGACCTCGCGATTCACGCGCGACGCGGAATGACGAAGAATGTCGGTGCTCCCGCGAGAAAGAACGCTCCGGAGCGGAAACCCGAACGGCCACAATCAAAGCAGGAAGCAGGCTGGCACGAGCCGGTCCTTTCGCTTCAGTGTCCGCAATGTGGCGCCCAGATCGATGCGGCCGCTCAGGACGTCACGCATCGGTGTGCGCATTGTCGATCTCTGCTTCTGGTCCAAAGCGCCCAAAGGGAGACCTGGCTGCAGCGTCCCGTCATCCTGAGCGCGCAGCAGATTCATGCTCTGTTTGTCGATCAGGCGGTCGAGGGGTACGCCGCCCTTACCGGCAACTCGGACACTCGGCCGGAGTGGGGAGGCCGATCAAAGAAATCCTCCCCTCAAGAACTCACCCTCATGATGGCGGGGATGATGCTGGGACCCGTCGGAGCCATAGCCACAGGTGCCGCGGTCGCCGTTGCCCACTTGGTCGACCGCAGAATTCGAGCGAGCGAGTTGTCGTCCACGCTGGACGATAAAAACTGGAGCGTGTCCAGCCTCCATGTCGATGGCCTGAGGTCCGGGAAAGGCGTGCAGGATTTCCGTACGCAAGTCGCAAATCGAACCAAGATCCTCGACGTCAGTCGGTTCTTCGCTCCGTTCGTGCATCTAGAAGGAACCACGGCTCGCGTGGTTGTCGATGTGAGTGAAGACGGCGTTGTCGACCTAGCATTGAAGATCGTGCCGTGGGCGGAAACGACGGGCATGTTCGATCCGTCACTGAATCTTCGGGTCACCGGCCTGCGCTCAGCGAAGGCCGCGCTGCTCCGCATCGACAAGGCGGTCCCCTGGGATTTCCTCTGGCTTCCGGAACGCAGACTCCCACCCGATCGCAAAAACGATTCCATCCGAACCACCCGTGTGCCCGCCAAGATCGGTCCCGCGCTCCGGGACACGAGTTCAACCCAACAATGGCTGGCCGTTGTCTATCGCCCATACATCCTCGCGAGCGTGCGGTCGGCGAACAGAACCTTCTCTCTGCTGGTCGATGCGGCGTCGTCAACGATCGCGGGCTATCCAACCGGCAGCGAGCGGGCGGCCATACGACGGCAAATGTCTTCGAAGAGCCCCCACGTGGTCCAACGACCGGTCCGGGCCATGCCATCTCGTTGCCCCGGCTGCGGGAACGAGGTGGCTCCTGGCCCCCTTGATGTCGTCGTGGTCTGCCGGCGGTGTCGGGCCGCTGCGACACCTACGGCCAACGGCCTTCGCACGATCCCGCTCGACGTCGCAACCTGTGGGCTCAAAGGGTCTGTGTGCTTCGTGCCGTTCTGGCGATTCGCGTTCACGATTCGCCGTGGCGACGCGGAGTTTCGCGATCTCCGTGCGTGGACTCTCGCCACGCGGCGGGAACGCCCATCGCGAGCACAGCCGCCTGACGCCGATCGGCTGGCCATTCCCGCCGTGAGATGGTCGGACCGGGAGGGAAGCGACGCAGCATTCTCCAGCGTCGTCCGTTCCATCAACCGACGCCCTCCGGAATACCTGGCGCCCTCTGACGATTTCGCGATTGAATGCTCGACCCACCGACTCGTGCCCGTTCGCGTCGATGCATCGAGCGCCGAACATCTCGCACGCGCGGTGCTTGCCAGCCTGATCGAAGAGGAAACACTCTTGCGCGACAAGGTGAGAGCGGTCGACGACTTCGCCGTCCGCCCTGCACTATTCCTCTCGGATCCTCGCATTTCATTCGTGGCCTTCGCGAGGACCGCGAATTCAATCAAGCTCGGAAAACTGGTTCTTCCGGACGCATTCACGAAGCACTGGTTCGCCTGACGATTGGCGTCGCCTCTCGACAAGAGTGACCCGGTCGCCGTTCGCTAGTTGGACGACAGTGAGATCACGACCACTGCGACCACGATCACCGCAAGCGCCGCGAAGAAGATCTTGATCCACGAGAGCGGGTGCTCTCCCGCGATCTTGCCGGTGTACCCGTTCACGATCACCTGGTACGGCTTCCCGCCGTAGAGGTACGTGAGCAGCCAGAGGGGCGCCAGCAGGTGCTTGAAGGTCTGCGCTGAGTACTGCTGCCGGGTCTGGAGATTGCGGTACGTGTCGCCGGGAATCTCCTGCGCGCAGAGCGCCTCGGTCTGGCGTTCCATTTCGGACCGCGACGTTTGTGACGCCGTGCCGAGATCGATCTGATAGCGCTCGACCACGAAACCCGCGAGATACCCGGGGTCGTACGGAATCGCTTCCTTCGTCGGGAACGGTTCGACCTGACGAAGCAGCTTCGGATGCACGCCCTTCGAGCCGCAGATGAGTTCGTCGTCGAAGAAGTGATCCAGTTCGCCGGCCGCGGGACTCCAGCGCGTGTGCCGCACCTGTCGCGTCCGGCGCTGGCCGTTCTCGGTGTAGGTCTCGGTCGTGTAGTAGTAGACGCCCGACTCCGCGGTCCAGTCGGCGTGAACCTTCGCGTCGAAGGTCCAGTACGGCACGTAGAGACCCTTGAGCGTGTCAGTCATGGCCTTCTGACCGAGCGCGTTCGGCGCGAACCAGCGCGAGCCGTACCAGCGCCGGATGTCTTCGCGCACCCTCGTCTCCGCGATCTTCATCGGCAGAAGACTCTCCGGCCGGATGACCTCGCCCGCGTCCTGATAGGGAACAAGAGCCGCCGAGCCACAGAACTCGCAGTTCTGAGCGACCCGATTCGGTTCGAAGAACGAAATCGCCTGACAGCTCTGGCAGCGGACTTCGGTCTTCGCTCGCGCGAGCCCCATGTCGCGGCCCTTGAGCGACGCGAGTGTCTGCTTGAGATCGTGCTCGATGATCTCGCCCGTCTTCTTGAGTTCGGCGGCGGACTCCGTTCCGCAGAAGCCGCAGACAAGCGCGTGTTTCGACGGATTCCACGTCGCCTCCGCACCGCACGCGGGGCAGGCGTACTTCGAACTCGCGTTGATTTCCGTCACGGCCGTTCCGGTCGTCGACGAGATGCGCGCGTCAGCTCTTGAGGAACTCGTCCAGTGCCGCGCGCGTGATCCGGTACTGCGACCCGATCTTCTTGGCCTTGAGTTCGCCGCCTTCGATGGTGGCGACGACGTCGGCCTCGGAGACACCGAGGATCTTGGCCGCGTCCGCGGGACCCAGCAGTTCGGGCAAGGCGGACGAGGCGGAGATCGGAAGAGCA
>JADMIO011283484.1_pt1 | contig 13462 bp, 11 predicted proteins | sample 8958161 | NCBI WGS metagenome assembly JADMIO01 (sample SAMN16585339, study PRJNA669376) | soil metagenome | isolation source: Crop rotation soil | place: USA: Cullars Rotation, Alabama | collected 2011 | reverse complement strand
CCGGCGCGGCGCGGCCCGCCAGCAGCAGCAGGGGCGGGTCGCTGACGCGCTGGAGCAACGCGGTATACGCGTCGAGGAGCCCTCCAATGTTCTTGCGGGGCTCGAGCGTTCCCACAAACAGAATATGGCCCGCAGGAGGCGCCGCGGACCGCGGCGACCAGCCGGGCGAGCCACCACGGCACACGGTGATACAGGCGCGCGGTACGTCAAGACGCTGATGCACCTCCCCTGCCGTGTACGCAGAATTGACGACGATGTGGTCGGCGCGGTGAGCGTGATCACGGACGAGCCGCGGGTAGTCGCGGCGGATTTCGGCGTGGGTGCGGTCGGGGCTGTCGAGAAAGTCCAGATCGTGGATCGTGATGACCCGGGCGGCGGCGCGCGCGGGCAGCATCAGCGGATGCGGGGAATGGGCGATATCGAACTGGCCACTCACGAGCCGCTCCACCGGTGGCCAGCCAAACCGGTGCCAAAGGTGATTGAGCACGCGCACCGGAATCCGGCGGTTGGCCACCGTGAGCCCGCGAGCCTGTTGCGGGTCCAAGCGGTGCGACCATGAGCTCGAGAACAGGACGATGTCGTCGCGACGGCCGGGGCCGGCGGCGAACGCGCCTATGAGCTGCTGGATGTACTCGCCCACCCCCGATCGTTGGCGGAGGGCGGGGCGAAAATCGACCACGATCCGCACGTGCCCGGAAGAGTAGCAGCCCGGCGGCGCGGGTGCAAGTCCTTGAGGCTCAGTAGATTGACTCAATCAGCATCCATGTGGTACGGTCCACCAATTCATGCTGGGCGGTGGGGAACGCCGGGGTGTTTCCATTCGCGTTTGGCAGGCAGGTGCGTGTGTCCACGGTTCTCGTGACGGGCGGAGCTGGCTATATCGGCAGTCACGCCGTGAAGGCCCTGGTGCTGGCCGGGCATCGGGTTGTCGTTTATGACAATCTGTCGGCCGGCCATGCCGCGGCGGTGGAGGCCATCCAGCGCACGGTCGAACGCCAGGGGCGGCGAGGCGATACCGTGGCGCTCGTCGAAGGGGATATTCGCGACACGGCGCTGCTGGCCCGCACCCTGGAGCAGCGGAGTATCGACGCGGTCATGCATTTTGCGGCGTGGCTGGCCGTCGGCGAGTCGGTCAAGGACCCGATCGGGTACTACGACAATAACGTGCGGGGGGCGCTCTCGGTGCTCGAGGCCATGGCTGGCGCCTCGGTCCGGTATTTCGTGTTCTCATCGACGTGTGCCATCTTCGGCGAGCCCGAGACGGTGCCGCTCGTGGAGGATTTGCCGAAGGCTCCCATCAATTCCTACGGAGAGACGAAGCTGGCCATCGAGCGGGCGCTGCCGCACTACGAGCGGGCGTACGGCATCAGGTTCGTCGCGCTTCGTTACTTCAACGCGGCCGGTGCCGACCCCGATGGCGACCTAGGCGAGGATCACGCGCCGGAGATTCACATCATTCCGCGGGCCATTGACGCGGCGCTCGGGCGCGATTCGCTGACCGTGTTCGGCAACGACTATCCGACACCGGACGGGACGTGCCAGCGTGATTACATACACGTGACGGACCTTGCCGACGCGCACATCAAGGCGCTCGAGTATCTGAAGGGTGGGCAGGCGTCGGCCGCCTTCAACCTCGGGAACGGCCGTCCACATACGGTGCTGCAGGTGATTGGCGCCGTCGAGCGCGCGGCGGGCCGCCCGGTGCCCTGGACGCTTGGCCCCCGGCGCGAAGGAGACCCGGCGGTGCTCTACGCGTCGAACCGGCGCGTTCGCGAGGCTCTCGGGTGGACGCCTCGGTACGACGACTTGCAGACGATTGTGGAAACCGCCTGGCGCTGGCGCGAACGGCATCCGAACGGTTACGGGGAGGCGCACCCTTAGTGCACGTGCGCAAAACTCCCCGGAAAGGCGGCACGTAGGTGCACCCTTTCACGCGCCTCATGCGGTATGCGGCGCCGTACCGGGGCCGGCTTGTCGCCGCACTGGCCGGGATGATCGTCTACGGGGGCGCGTCGGCGGTGCTGGCGGCGCTCATCAAACCCATCTTCGACCAGGTTCTTCCAAATCAGGAACTGCTCGGGACCGTTGCTGTTGCGATCCTCCTCGCCTACCTCCTCAAGGGGGTGGGCGCCTACGTCTCGGCCTATTTGATGACCGACGTCGGGCAGCGGGTCGTCCGCGATCTCCGCGACCAGCTCTTCACGCACATTCTGGGACAGTCGGCCGGCTTCTTCGCCCGGCGCAGCACGGGCGCGCTGATGTCGCGCATCACCAACGACGTCTTGCAGGTGCAGCAGGCGGTCTCGGAGACGGTGGGAGATCTGCTGCGCGAGTCGCTCGCGCTCGTCGGATACGCGGCGCTCCTCTTCTATTACGACGGGCGCCTCGCGCTGGTCGTCATGACGAGCGCTCCGCTGATCGTCTACCCGCTGGTGCGTCTCGGACAGCGGGTCCGTCGGACGACGCGCCGCAGCCAGGAGCAGCTCGAATCCATTTCCCATATCGCCGCCGAAGCCTTTACCGGTCACCGTATCGTGAAGGCTTTCGGCGCGGAAGCGCACGAAGCGCGGCGGTTCGCGCTGGCCTCGGATCGCGTCTATCGCACCAACATGAAGGTGACGAGCAGCTTGTCGGCGCTGCCGCCCATCATGGAGTTCCTGGGCGGGGTGGGCATTGCCGCCGCGCTCTGGTACGGCAGCGATCAGATTGCCGGCGGCCGGCTGACGACCGGCGAGTTCACCTCCTTCATTGCGGCCATGTTCCTGATGTACGGACCGGCCAAGAAGCTGAGTCGCGTCAATGCAAACGTGCAGCAGGCCATTGCCGCCGCCGTGCGCATCTTCGAGATGATCGACACCCACACCGAGGTACGGGATCGACCCGGGGCGGTGGCATTGCGGCCGCTCGAGCGCGGCATTGAGTTCCGCGCCGTGAGCTTCGAGTACGACGACGCGGATCGGCGCACTGTGCTCGATCGTGTCAGCTTCACCGTGCGGGCGGGGCAGATGGTGGCCATCGTCGGCCTGTCAGGAGCCGGCAAGACGACGCTGGTGAATCTGATTCCGCGCTTCTACGATGTGACCGGCGGGGCGATCCTGATAGACGGTGTCGATGTCCGGGACGTGACGGCGGCATCGCTCCGCGCGCAGATCGCGATGGTGACGCAGGAAACCGTGCTGTTCGATGACACGGTGGCGGCCAACATCGCGTATGGGCGCCCGACGGCCCCGATGGCCGAGATCGAGGCGGCGGCGCGCGCCGCTCATGCCCACGACTTTGTGGCTGGGTTGCCGAACGGGTACCGCACGGTCATCGGCGAACGCGGCCAGCGGCTCTCCGGCGGACAGCGGCAGCGGCTCGCGATCGCACGAGCGCTGCTCAAGAACTCGCCGATCCTCATTCTCGACGAAGCGACCTCGTCGCTCGATTCGGAATCGGAGCTGCTCGTCCAGGATGCGCTGGCGAACCTGATGATGAACCGCACGGCTTTTGTCATCGCGCATCGCCTGTCCACGGTCCGCCGAGCCGATACGATCGTCGTCCTGGAGCGGGGCGCCATTGCGGAAATCGGCCGGCACGACGAGCTGCTGGCCAGTCCTGGCAGCGTGTACGGACGCCTCTACGCGCTGCAGATGTTCGAAGCGCCCGGTCGGGAGGCCGCCCCCGCGCTGGAGGAGGCACTGCCGCTGTCCGGGGCGGGAGGTGACCAGGGATGATCACGTCCATGACGGGGTTTGCGTCCGTCCGGCGTGACCGCGAAGAGGTGACGGTGGCGGCGACGGCGCGCGCCGTCAACCACCGGTTCCTCGATCTGCAGCTGCGGATGCCGGCCTCGCTCGGGGCCGTGGAAGCGCAGGCCCGGGGGGCCGTGCAGAAACGGGTGGCGCGAGGCCGCATCGAGCTGTCGCTGGCCGTTCAGGATCGCCGTCGTCAGACGGTGAGCGTGGCGCTCAACGACGCCCTCGTCCGCGGCATCGCGGAGGCCGTGTCGCAGGCACGCGATGCGGGCGTGGTGTGCGGCCCGCTCACACCGTCGGACCTGCTGCGTCTGCCGGATGTGATCCGCATCGAGCAATCGGTGGACGGCGCCGACGAGACGCTGACCCATCTCGCGCTCGACGCCATCGAGGGGGTCCTCGAGGAGCTCGACCTGATGCGCCGGCGCGAAGGCGAATTCCTGGGCGCCGATCTCGAGTCGCGCCGCGAAGGGCTGGGCGTCACGATCGACCAGCTTGCGGCGGCCGCCGAAGACGGGCGTACGGCGCTCGAAGCGCGGCTCACGCGTCGCGTGCAGGAGCTGGCCGTCGACGCCGCGCCGGAACCCGCCGTTCTCGCGCAGGAGATCGTGCGGTTTGCCGCGCGATCCGACATCAGCGAGGAGGTCGTCCGGTTCAAGGCGCATCTGGAACACTGGCGGGGACTGGCCGCCGCGCCGGAGCCCTGCGGCCGGAAGCTGGACTTCCTGCTGCAGGAGATGAACCGGGAGATCAACACGATCGGCTCGAAAGCGGAAGGCATCCGCGTGCCGGAACTGGTCGTGCACGCGAAGGCGGAACTCGAGAAGATGCGCGAGCAGGTGCAAAATGTGGAGTGATCCCGCCCTTCCCCGTCGTCACCGCGGCACGCTGTTCGTCATTTCGGCCCCGTCCGGCACCGGCAAGACGACGCTGGTCGAGCGGCTGGCCGAGCGGGTTCCCGATCTGGTCATGTCGCGGTCGTACACGTCCCGCGAGTCGAGACCGGGCGAGGTGGACGGTCATGACTACCATTTCATTCCGCGCGCCCGGTTCGAGGAAATGATCGCGGACGGCGCTTTTCTGGAATGGGCGGACGTCTTTGGCAATCTGTACGGGACATCGGTGGCCGACACCGACCGCCTGCTGGCGGCGGGGGTGGACGTGGTGCTCGTCATCGACGTCCAGGGCGCCCGGCAGGTGCGGACGCGACGGCCCGACGTGACGTCCATTTTCGTGCTGCCGCCCTCGTTTCAGGTGCTCGAATCCCGCCTCCGCGGGCGCAGCAAGGATACGGAGACGGCCATCCGCCGGCGGCTGCAGGTGGCGCGCAACGAGGTTCGGGCCTACACTGAATATGACTACGTCGTCATCAATGACGACCTCGAGCACGCCGTTCGCCGTCTCGAAATCATCATTGCGGCCGAGCGCGCCCGGCGCGAAACGATGCGCGAGACGGCCGAAGCCATCATTGCCACTTTCGAAGCGAGTTGTGTGAAACATGGTTGACCGGAACAAGCTCCCGAATGCGTTTCAGTTTGTGACCGTGGCCAGCGCCCGCGCGCAGCAGTTGCTCAAGGGCAGTGTGCCGCGCGTGGCGACGACACCCACCGACAAGCCCGCGCGCATTGCCGCCGAGGAAGTGATCACGGGCGCCGTGCGCGAGCTCGGCGAGGGCGACGCCGAGGCCGAGGCCAAGGCCGAGGAATAGCGCGAGGCGAGGAAGCGAGAGGAACCGCGATGTCGCTCGTGGCGCTCGGCGTGACCGGCGGGATCAGCGCCTACAAATCGGTGGAGGTGGCGCGCGGCCTGCAGCGGGCGGGCCACGACGTGGTCGCGATCATGACGCGCGGCGCGCTGAACTTCGTGGGGCCGCTCACCTTCGAGGCCATCACCCGCCGGGCCGTAATCACCGATCAGTGGCAACCGGGTAACAACGCCGATATCGAGCACATCTCGCTCGCGTCGAACATCGACCTGCTGCTCGTGGCGCCGGCGACGGCGCATGTCATCGCGAAGTTCGCCAATGGTCTCGCCGACGATTTCCTGACGTCGCTCCATCTGGCGACCCGCGCGCCCGTCGTGATTGCGCCCGCCATGAACACGAACATGCTCGAGCACGCGGCTGTGCAGGCGAATCTGGACCTGCTGCGCGGCCGCGGCGTGCATATCGTGGAAACGGGCGAAGGCTTTCTCGCCTGCGGCTGGACGGGCAAGGGCCGTCTCGCCGAACCCGAGGACATCGTCGCCGAAGTGCAGGGCATCCTGATGCCGCACACCGCGCTGCGCGGCATGCAGGTGCTTGTCTCGGCGGGGCCGACCTACGAGGATTTCGATCCGGTGCGGTACGTCGGCAACCGGTCGAGCGGCAAGATGGGCATCGCGGTCGCGGCGGAAGCCGCGCGCCGCGGCGCGCGAACGACGCTCGTCCTCGGACCGACCGGCGTCGAGCCGCCGTCGGAGGTCGATGTCGTTCGCGTCCGGTCCGCGGCCGATATGCATGCGGCCATGATGGGACGCGCCCCGCAGGCGGACGTGATCGTCATGGCGGCCGCCGTTGCCGACTACACGTTCAAATCAGGACCGGCGGGGCAGAAGCTGCCGAAAGAGAAGGACACGCTGCACCTGACGCTCGTGCGGACGCCGGACGTGCTCGCGGACCTGGGGCGCTGGCGGGGCGACCGTTCGCGACCGCTCATCGTGGGCTTTGCGGCCGAGACGCACGACGTGGTCGCCCGCGGGCTTGCGAAGCGCGTCGCCAAGGGCGCCGACTTCATCGTCGCCAACGATGTGTCGCGACGCGATGCGGGGTTCGAAGTGGACGAGAACGCGGCCACGCTCATTTCCGCCGATGGAGCGGAGGACTGGCCGCTCATGACAAAGCGGGCGCTGGCCAGCCGGTTATGGGATCGTCTTCAGGTGGCGCTCGAACAAGTTCAGGGCGCCGTTCTTCCCTGAGCCCGGAGTTCAGTTGTGTTTGGCATGCCACTCCCAGGTTCCACGACCGGACCACCCTTCGAGGGCGCCGAGGCCGCTGGCCGCGAGGGTCGCTGGATCGCGCTCAACGCTCGTGGGTCCCGGAGCCCAGGCACCCCGACGCGGCTGCCGCGCCGGGGACCCCGCCCTCGGGTGGTCAGGCGATCCGAGTCGGTCTGCTCCACAGGGATTGCCATACCGAACACAACTGAACTCCGGTATAAGCCTTGAGTCCACCGTACGCCTTACGCCCTCATGTCTGACGTCAAGACCGCCGTGATCGCCCATCTCGAGCTGCTGCAGGAATGGGGTGTCCCTGGCTTCAGCCGCGATGCGGCATGGACGCGGCGGGTGGATGCGCGCGCCGCACCGGGTGCGCCGGAGCTGACCTCCGCTGCCGACACCCCGATCGCCAGTCGCGTTGAGCCGGCGGTCGCGGTTGCGAGTGCGGCAGTCACGGCGAAATTGCCGGCGGACCAGCTCGTCGACATACGCGACGATATCGGCGACTGCACGCGATGCAAGCTGCACACGCTTGGCCGGCGGCAGATTGTCTTCGGCGTGGGGAATCCCCGCGCCCGCCTGATGTTCGTGGGCGAGGCGCCTGGCCAGGACGAAGATCTGCAGGGCGTGCCGTTTGTCGGCCGCGCCGGGCAGCTCCTGACGAAGATCATCGAAGCGATGGGGATGACCCGCGAGGATGTGTACATCGCCAACGTCATCAAGTGCCGTCCGCCAGGCAATCGGAATCCGGAGCCGGACGAAGTGGCCACGTGCGAGCCGTTTCTGTTCCGGCAGATCGACGTGATCCAGCCAGACGTGATCGTGGCGCTGGGGACGTTTGCCGCCAAGGCACTCTTGCGAACCAACGATCCCATCTCGCGGCTGCGCGGCCGGGCGTTCGACTATCGCGGCGCCAAGCTCATTCCCACGTTCCATCCGGCGTTCCTGCTGCGAAGCCCGCAGTTCAAGAAGGAGACCTGGGAGGACATGAAGCTGGCAATGGCGATCCTGAAGGAAACGGCGCCTGCCGCGGCAGAATGAATTGGCCGCGAGCGACGCGTTGAACGGCGCCGTTGAGGCGGCGACGGGTCTCGCGGCGAGCACCACGACACCGATGCCGAGGTTTGCCGACGTCGCCGTGCCCGTGCCGTCGCTGAGCAGCCTCACCTACACGATTCCGCCGCAGTTGACCGTTCAGCGCGGCGCCCGCGTGCTCGTGCCGCTCGGCTCACGCCTGACGACCGGCGTCGTCCTCACCGTGAGCGAGGGGGAGTCGCCGGCGCCTGGCCGCGTGCGTGCCATCGAGCGCGTGCTGGATCCGGAGCCGTTTCTGCCACCGGCCGTCGTCGCGCTTGCGCTGTGGGTTGCCGACTATTACATGTGCTCGCCCGGGGAGGCGATTGCGGCGGCCATGCCGCCGATGGCGTGGATAGAAAGCGAGCGGCGCTGGGAATTGACGGAGCTTGGCAGCGAGCTGCGTGCGAACACGTCGGGGAAGGCGCGCCGAGTCGTCGACTTCCTGGCCGAAGGCGCGGCCCAAACCACCTCCGCGCTCGTGTCCGTCCTGATGTCGCGCGGCCGTGTGGCGCAGCCGGAGGCGATTCGCGCTTCGGTTGACGGATTGCTGCGACGCCTCGCACGCAGCGGGATGGTGCGCCCCGTCACGCAGCTGGTGGGACGGGCGGACGCGTCGAAGATCGAACGCGTCATCCGTCCGCCCGGCGGGACGCCAGACGAGGCGCTGCTCGCGACGCTGACCGTCCGTCAGCGCGAAGCCCTCACCGCGATACGCCAACTCGCCGCGTGCGAGGACGGCGTCGTGTCATTTATGACTGCCGCCGAACAAGGGATCACGCCCCCTGTGGTGCGGGCGCTCGCCAAGCGCGGATTGTTGTCGCTCGAGAGCCGCCGCGTGGATCGCACGAGCGGCGAGGGGCGCGGCGAGGCGCTCGTGGGCAGCATGGACGACGCCGAGGTTCAGCTGACCGGCGAGCAGCAGGCGGCGGTCGATACCCTCGTCACGACGGCCGGCGAGCGCACGTTTCGCGTGGCTCTTTTGCACGGCGTGACGGGCAGCGGCAAAACGGAAATCTATCGGCGACTCGCGCGGCATGTCTGCGCGCAGGGCCGTCAGGTGCTCGTGCTCGTGCCGGAGATCGCGCTGACGCCCACCGTGGCGGCGCGCCTGCACGCCCTGTTTGCAGGGCGCCTGGCCATCCAGCACAGCGCGCTGTCCGACGGTGAGCGCTACGACCAGTGGCAGCGTATCCGCAATGGCGACGTGGATGTCGTGGTCGGCACACGGTCGGCGGTGTTCTCGCCGCTCGAGCGCCTTGGCCTCGTCATTGTCGATGAAGAGCACGACACGTCGTACAAACAGGAGGAGGCGCCGCGCTATCACGGACGCGATGCGGCCATCATCCGCGCTCGCGACGCCAACGCGCTCGTGGTACTCGGGTCGGCGACGCCGTCGATGGAATCCTACCGTCATGCGCTGAGCGGCCGGTATCGGCTGATCGAGCTGACGCGCCGCGTTCTCGATCGCCCGCTTGCGGATGTGTCGGTCGTCAACATGCGCGACGAGTTCGCCGAGGCCGGCCCCGACACGGTATTGAGTGCGGCCCTCAAGACGGCCATCGGTGCGCGGCTCGACGAGCACGAACAGACGATCGTGCTCCTGAACCGTCGGGGGTACGCGGCAAATGTCTTCTGCCGCCAATGCGGAGATACGCTCGAGTGCCCGAACTGCAGCGTGTCACTGACGGTCCACCGCGGCGCCCGCCGCGCCCGCTGCCACTACTGCGACTACGCCCGCGTGCTGCCCGAGCACTGCCTCAAATGCGGGGCGACGTATCTCGAATACCAGGGCGTCGGCACCGAGCGTGTGGAAGCGGACGTGCGGGCGGCGTTTCCACGCGCACGGGTCGCGCGCGTGGACCGCGACACGATGCGGCGTCGGGGCGAAATCGTGCGCGTGCTGCGCGCATTCGGCCGGCGCGAGATCGATGTGCTCGTCGGGACCCAGATGATCGCCAAAGGGCACGATTTCCCGGCGGTCACGCTCGTGGGCGTGGTTTCAGCCGACGTGGGGCTCGGTGTGGCAGATTTCCGCGCCGCGGAACGGACGTTCCAGCTGCTTACGCAGGTGGCGGGCCGTGCCGGCCGCGGGGAACGGCGAGGGCAGGCCATCATCCAAACGCTGTTTCCGGAGCATTACAGCATCGAGCTCGCGCAACGGCAGGATTACGGCCGCTTCTACCAGTTCGAGGCGGAGTTCCGCGAGCACATGCACCATCCCCCCGCCATGTCGCTCATCAGCGTGGTCGTTCGACATGCCGTGGAGGCGAAGGCGCGCGAGCAGGCGATGCGGCTTTCGGCGCTTGTCGCTCGGCGCTCTGGCGTGACCGTGCTCGGCCCGGCCCCCGCACCGCTCGTCCGCTTGAGAGGGCAATTCCGTTATCAGTTCTTCCTGCGCGGTCAGAACCGGCCGCTCATGCGTCAGACACTTCGCGATGCCCTGGCGCGGGAAGCGGCGATCGCGCGTGCGGCCACCGTAGACGTGGATCCGTTGAGCGTGCTGTAACGCGGCGACGCTGATTGCGAACCGTCGGTGGTTCTCGGCCTGGTTCGGGTCTTCGGCCTGACCCTGAGCTCACCTCGGCCTGATCAGCTCGTAGGGTTCGATGGGCGCCGGGGTGAAACAGGCGATGAAAATCAGCGCGGCGACAGCCGCAATGATCAGCCGCGTACGATCCAGCGGGACATGCTCGTCGATGGTGGTCGGATGCCTCGGACCGAACACGAACAGCATCACGATCATCAGCACCGTCCACACCATCCAGCTCAAGGAAAAGAACGTCAGCACAATGGCAATCGCTATCGTGCCCAGCGTGATGAACGTGGAACGCCGGCCGAGCACGGCGTAGCTGATATGACCGCCATCCAGCTGGCCGATGGGAAACAGGTTCAAGGCCGTCGCCAGTAGTCCGAACCAGGCCGCAAACGCCATGGGATGGAGGTTCAGCGAGTACCCGTCCGGAACGTGACCCCAGATGAGATAAGACACTCCCTTGAACAGCAACGGCTCTCCGAGTTCGAAGCCGACGAAATTGGGCGGCAGTCTGACGACACGCGACAGAGCGATGCCGATGAACATTGCCGGCACAGCCAGGACAAAGCCGGCGATCGGACCCGCCACGCCGATGTCGAACAATTCGCGCTTGGTCGCGATGCGTGCCCGGATTCGAATGAACGCTCCCAGAGTGCCCGTCAACGTCGTAGGCAACGGCAGGAAGTACGGCAGGGACGCGTCGACCCGATAGTAGCGACACGCCAGGTAATGGCCCATTTCGTGGGCGCCGAGGATGGTCAGGATCGTCAGGCTGTACCACAGCCCGCCCGCGGCAAGCCTCCAGTAGGAGGTGACGACGAGCGGACGCGGGACGAAGTCGACGAGAAAGGCGGCGTAATGGTTCATGCCAACCATGGTCGTCGTGAGAAACGTGACCACGAGCAGCAGCACGTGAATCCAGACGCGGTCGCGGCGGGGCGGTTGCGGAAACGGGACCGCCCAGGGCGGAGCGCTGGGATACGGCGGGGCCGCAATGTCCGGCGGTTCCATCAGCGGCCGAGGGTCGTCCTGAATCGGCCGAGGGACGTCCTGAGGATCGTAGGGTTGGGTCACCGGCAACTTGAGGCGGGCTATCCGCCGATATTCTGCAATTCCTTACCGGGTTTGAAGCGGATCGTCCGTCCGGGGGGAATCTTCACTTCCTTGCCGGTCCGTGGATTGCGTCCGATCCCGCGTTTCCGGGGCTTCACCTGGAAGACACCGAAGCCGCGCAATTCAATCCGTTCGCCCCGCTGCATCGACAGCCGCATCGCGTCGAACACCGCATCTACAGCCAGCTCGGCCTTCACCTTCGTGATGTCCGCGGCCCGGGACACCTCGTTCACGATGTCGACCTTGATCATGTTAGCCGCTCCACCGGCTTTATAAGTAGAATAGACAGAGTAATTTACGCTGTCAAGCGACCGCGTAAGTGCACATCGGAGCCATTCATCGATGCTAACTGCCAGCGCGCGCCGTGGTCCGACCGTGGTCCTGGTCGGCCGACCCAACGTCGGTAAATCGACGCTGTTCAACCGGGTGACCGATTCCCGCCGGGCGATTGTGACGGCGGTGGCCGGCACCACGCGGGACTTCATCGCGCAGCCAGCCGAGTGGCAGGGTGTGTCATTTACGGTCGTCGATACCGGCGGAATGTTCGGGGCCAGCCAGGACCCGCTGCACGAGCTCGTCATGATCCAGGGGCGTCGCGCTCTGAGCACCGCGGACCTGATTGTCTTTGTGGTCGACGGCCGGGACGGACTGGCGACGGCGGACCAGGAAATTGCCGAGGTCGTCCGAGCGACGGGGGCTCCCGTCATCCTGGCCGTAAACAAAGTGGATGACCGGCGCGCCCGCGATCGTGCCCTGGAGTTCCACGGCTTCGGGTTCGAGCCGGTTGTCGAGATTGCAGCGGAGCACGGAACCGGCGTGGCCGAGCTCCTCGACGCGGTGATCGAGCGGCTGCAGGCTGGAGGCACCAGACGACGGACCGAGGCCGACGCCGACGTCGCATCCGAGGAGGTGCGGATTGCGATTGTGGGTCGCCCCAACGTCGGCAAGTCTTCATTGGTCAACCGCCTCGTCCGCGAAGAAAGGGTACTCGTCAGCGAAGTACCGGGGACGACGCGGGATGCGGTGGACACCGTGATTCGCTGGCAACGCCGGACGTTTCGCATCATCGACACGGCGGGAATCCGCCGGCCCGGCCGTGTTGCCAAGAGCGGGCAGCTCGAAGCCGTCAGCGTCATCATCGCCCGCCGGAATATCGATCAGGCCGACGTGGCGGTGCTGGTCATCGACTCCGTCGAAGGGGCGACAGACCAGGACGGCGCCATTGCCGGTGAAGCCGAGCGAGCGGGGTGCGGCGTCGTGATTGCCGCCAACAAGTGGGACCTCACGAAAGGCAAGGGCGAACACTACGTCAAGACCTTCGACGAGGAGCTGCGGCACAACCTGAAATTTCTCGAGTATGCGCCGGTCGTCCACATTTCCGCCTTGACGGGTGAGCGAACCGGCCGCCTGCTCGAGGTGATCGACGAGGTGGCCGGCGCTCGACGCAAGCGCGTGCCGACCGCTGAGCTGAACCGCTTTCTCGAAGCGGTGACCGCCGCCCATCCGCCGGCGAGCCCCGGGAAGAAGGAAGTCCGCATTCTGTATGGTGCGCAGACGGGCGTCGAGCCGCCGACCTTCGTGCTGTTCACGAACGTCGCGACGCGATTTCACTTTTCCTATCAGCGGTTTCTGGTCAATCGCCTGCGCGAGGCCTTCGGCTTTCTGGGAACGCCGATCCGGGTGAAGGTCAGGAAACGGGGTGGGAGGGATTGAGGGAAGCCTGGGTTATAGTGGAGCGCCGCGATGGATGAAGTACGGCCGCCCGTCGAGATTCCGGACAAGGCGACGTTCAAAGCGTCCGAGGTCTGCGAACTGCTCAGCGTGCCCAGTTACGTGCTGCGGACCTGGGAGAACGAGTTCAAGGATCTGGGGGTCGCCAAAAGCCCGGGGGGTGCGCGCACGTATCGACGCAGCGATGTCGAACTGGCGCTCCGCATCAAAGACCTCGTATTTCGTGAACACCTCACGCTGGCCGGCGTGCGCCGGCGGCTCGAGCAGGAGCACCTGCTCGTTCCTCCGCCGGAAG
>JADMIO010897411.1_pt1 | contig 13466 bp, 12 predicted proteins | sample 8958161 | NCBI WGS metagenome assembly JADMIO01 (sample SAMN16585339, study PRJNA669376) | soil metagenome | isolation source: Crop rotation soil | place: USA: Cullars Rotation, Alabama | collected 2011 | reverse complement strand
CTTCAAGTCACGTGAATTCCAAGCTTCGGATCCCACTGTGCTGGAAAGAGTAAGGTGAAATCTATGACAGTTAGCCGTACAACTATAAAAGACGGCAAAGAAGTCACCCTTAAAGAGTCGATGGACAAATATGATGGCAGCGGTAACAATACTGAAACTATCGAGTACGATGAAAAGGGCGATGTGAAAAAGCATGAAAGCGCTGTTTATAATAAAGATGGCGATAAGACCGAGGAAACTATCTATACGTCTGACGGCAAAATCAAGAAGAGAACTGTGATTAAGTACAATGCTTCAAATGATAAATCCGAAGAGCAGAATTATGACGCTGCAGGTAATCTTATCGATAAAGAAGTTTATACGTACAATGCCAATGGTGAACGCACCACGGAAGTCACGCTGGATAAAAATAATACCGTCACCAAGAAAGTGATTATTCTCTACGATAAGAAAAGTATGCCGATTGAGAAGCGTACTTACGATGGCAAAGACAATTTGCAGTCCACAAAGAAAATCGTGTACGAATATTAAATGGACAGCGTCTATTCTGTTTTAAATACGTTCGACCCCATCTCGCTGGAGCAGATGGAGCCTGTCAAGCTTATGGACAGGATAGACAAGAAGTATACTCTTCATATCAACCAGCTCCCTGAAGTTCTCAGGGAAATCAGCAAAGATTATTTTGTGCTCGACATCAAGAACAAACGCAGCACCACGTATCACACCATCTATTTCGATACTCCCGGTTATGATTGCTTCCTCAAGCATCAGAATGGCAAGCTGAACCGTTACAAGATACGTTCACGACAGTATGTCGAGTCGAATCTCAATTTCTTCGAAGTAAAATTCAAAAGCAACAGGGACCGCACGCAGAAAGACCGCATTCGCTGCGATGCAAAGGTGGAGACTCTCAATGGCCGCGCTTATGATTTTATGGAAAGCTCGACCGGCATGAATGCTTCCGAGTTTCAGCCGCGCATGTTCATCAATTTTGTGCGAATCACTTTAGTGAGTAAGACACTGGATGAGCGTTGCACCATCGACCTCGATTTGAACTTTAAAAATGAGCATGGCGAAAAGCATTTCAATGACCTTGTTATCGTGGAGGCCAAGATGGGCAACGGCAAGAAACGAAGCAGCATTGTAAATGCTATGAGAAAATTCCATGTCACTGAAAAGTCGATCAGCAAGTACTGTCTAGGAGTTACCCTGCTTGTTCCTGGCATTAAGAAAAATAATTTCAAACCTGCCCTGCTTCTTCTTGAAAAGCTCCTGTCGGATAAAACACTTACTTCGCGGCTCTATAACCGGACTTCTAATTCCTAATTCCTGATTACTTCAAATGAATGACTTTTTTACCAATTTCGAATTCTTCGACAAGCTAAGCGATAAATTTTTTTGGCGACTGCTGATTGATGTCTTGTCCGTCACCGTATTAGTGCGGCTCATCTATTTCCGCATCTATAAGAAGAAAGATTACCTCTTCACCTTTTTCCTCTTCAACATTATCATTTTCATTATTACCTACCTGCTGAATAAAGTCGACCTGTCCATGGGAGCTGCCTTTGGTTTGTTTGCCGTCTTCAGCATGCTTCGCTACCGCACGGAAGGCATTTCAACGAAGGAGATGACATATCTATTCATCGTGATTGCCATGGGACTTATCTCCGCCGTCAGCAAAGGCAGCTATTTCGAACTGATACTGCTCAACATCATTTTAATCGGGGCAACCTATGCGCTGGACGGCGACTGGCTTGTGCGCAATGAAATGGTTAAGCTCGTCATCTACGAAAACATCGAACTGACTAAGCACGAACATCGTGAAGAACTATTGGCAGACCTGCGTAAACGCACCGGCCTCGATATTCACCGCATTTCCATTATCCGTATTGACTTCCTCCGCGATACTGCTATGATTAACATCTACTATTACGAGGATACCGATAAGTATACGGTAAGGCAGTAATTCCTGTTTTCGCAAAAAGTTAGGCTGGAGCCCGATTTCATGCCACTATGGCATAATGCCATAGATTTTCAAAATTTGGCCGATTTACACTGCCGCAATAGCAGTTGACAGTCCCGAAACTCCCTCTTACAGTGTCGAAACACCTGTTGACAGTCCCGAAACTCCTCCTTACAGTGCCGAAACACCTGCTGACAGTCCCGAAACTCCTCCTTACAGTGTCGAAACACCTGTTGACAGTCCCGAAACTCCTCCTTTCAGTGCCGAAACACCTGTTGACAGTCCTGAAACTCCTCCTTACAGTGTCGAAACACCTATTGACAGTCCCGAAACTCGGATTAACAGTGTCCGCAAAGCATCTGAATGTTTCCGAACTCAATCTCTTGAATTCGAAATCAAAAATCCGCAATCCGCAATTAATGGGAATTAATGTTCTCTGCCTTTCTTAGAGAACGCAAGAGTATTTCCGTTGATTTCATCATACTCCTCCCGCTTGCGGAGAATGTCGCAGGCAAGATAAATGGCCGCACGGATGGAATCTTCTGAAGCTTCGTTCTTCCCTGCAATATCATATGCCGTTCCGTGGTCAGGCGATGTGCGCACTATCGGAAGGCCGGCTGTAAAATTTACTCCTGAAGAAAATGCAAGCGACTTAAACGGGATAAGTCCCTGGTCATGATACATGGCAAGCACAGCATCAAACTTCGAAAATTGACCTGCTCCGAAAAATCCGTCGGCTGAATAAGGTCCAAAGACTACAAGCCCGCCGTCAAAAGCTTCTTTCACTGCCGGACCAATTATTTCCTGCTCCTCTTTCCCGATAAGACCATTATCCCCTGAATGCGGGTTCAGTCCAAGCACTGCAATGCGCGGTTTGCGGATGCCGAAATCTCTCTTCAGGGATTTATTCATAAGCTTAATCTTTTCTATAATCTTCTCCTTCGTAATATGCTTCGATACTTCCTGCATCGGCACATGGCCCGTCACTACAGCTATCTTCAGCATATCACTAACCAGGAACATAAGGTAGTCGTCTGTGTTCGACTTTGACGCCAGGTACTCCGTATGCCCTTTGAAAGGGAATTCATTTGTCGGCATCACATGCTTATTGATAGGCGCCGTTACAAGCGCATCAATTTTTACTTCAGCTAAATCTTTTGAGGCCGCTTCAAGAGAACGAAGAGCATACTTACCTGAGATTTCCGTGGCCTTACCCCATTCTACATTCACCTCTTCCTCCCACAGGTTCATTACATTATTTTTTCTAAGAATAATATCGTTGCCTGTGCGAATCGTTTGGTAATTGAACTCGGTAAGATTAAGAAGCTTGCGCTGCTGAGAAATCAGCTTCGAGCTGGCATAAATGACAGGAGTGCAAATCTGGTGCATGCGGTTGTCCAGGAAGGTTTTCATTACCACCTCCAGGCCGATGCCATTCACATCGCCGCATGTAATACCAATTTTTATTTCGCCCTCTTCGCCCGTCATCTCAAGGAATTATTTCGCAGAAAGGTATTCAAATAAAAACCGAACACCGATTCCGGTTCCGCCTTTGCCACGATAACTTGACGGTGAATGAAGGAAAGCAGGACCAGCAATGTCGAAGTGCATGCATGGATAATCTGTAAAGCGTTGTAAGAATTTACCCGCAGTAATTGCTCCTGCAGCAGGTCCGCCGATGTTCTTCATATCTGCAATATCACTTTTCAGCAGCTCATCATATTCATCCCAGAATGGGAATTCAGCAAGACGCTCGTAAACATTATTTGCAGCCTCATTCATTTTCTTTTTCACCGGCTCGGAAGCAGTTCCCATGCAAACCATTCCGAATGTACCTACAGCTACTGCTGCCGAACCCGTCAGCGTAGAAAACTCCATTACAAGCTGCGGCTCATAACGCTTTGCATAGTGCAGCGCATCGGCAAGAATCATCCTTCCCTCTGCATCCGTGTTCAGCACTTCCACGGTCTGGCCGCTCATCATTGTCACAACATCTCCGGGAGCATAAGCAGTTTCAGACAGACGATTGTCTGTGGAAGGCACCAATGCAATAACATGAACAGGCAGCTTCGCTTTTGCAACGGCGTACATAGCACAGCCAACAGCGGCCGCTCCACCCATATCACATTTCATATAATCCATCGAGTTCGGAGTTGGCTTGAGGCTCAATCCACCTGTATCATACACGACTCCCTTCCCGACTAAAACAATCGGTTTTTTATTTTTGGCATTCTTAGGTTTCCATTCCATCACCGTAAATGTGGGGGGCTCTTTACTGCCAAGATTTACGGCAATCAATCCTCCCATTTTTAGCGACTGAATCTTTGCCTTATTCATCACCTCCACTTTAAAACCTGCTTCGCGTCCCATTTTGGCAAATGCCTGTCCAAGCTGGGTTGACGTCTGTGAGTTTTGCGGCTCATTCACTAAATCACGCGCACGGTACGTAGCTTCACAAATGATATTTAATCTTGAAATATCGGCTGACGTAATCTTCTTTCCGCGGATTGAAATTTCTTTTAGAGAATTTTTTTCTTTCTCCGCTTCCTTCCTGTACTTCAGGAATTGATAGTTGCCAAGCATAATTCCTTCGGCCAGCGCCAAAGCAACATCAGCACGGCCTGACTCATCAGAAATGTTTACCCGCTCTTTCTTAAAACGGTTAAGAGTGCCGGCAATGGCATCTCCTGCCTTACGCGCAGCTTCCAAATTCAGATGAGGTGAATTCTTATTATCGGCCTTATAAATGGCAACAACCCGTTTGTATTGGTTGACAATGACAGGGTTTTTCTTATCTTCAAGCTGCTGCTGTGCAAACGAGCTTTCGTCAAACGATAACAGCTTAACATTACGGATATCTTTTGCATCCTTCACAATGACAATAACCGAGTCATTTTCAGTTTGCGAAGAGGCAAGTTTCAGAGTTGGAAGCATATAGGAATGATAAATTTGTGATAGCCGTTGATCCCGATAATATCGGGATTCTCACTATCTTTGTTTTCCTCAAAAATGAGAGGCGGAAATTACTATAAAAAGTAATTAAGCAACGGTCGCAAGTGGTAATAAAATGAGCACAGTTTGCGCAGAAGACAGTACCATTTGCAGTTTAAATTATGCAATCGGATAAGCTTTTCGGTAAAGCGTTAAACTTTGAATTCCTTTCTGCAAAAGAGGGGCAGGAACTTTTTGAGAAAGCTCCGACCACGGAATTAATGTTTGTCGCAAACGAAATGCGCAAAAAACTTCATCCTGATAATAAAGTCACCTGGATTATTGATCGCAATGCCAACACCACCAATGTTTGCATTGCCAATTGCAAGTTCTGCAACTTCTATCGCATTCCCAGCCATCCGGAATCTTACATCACAACGATTGAACAATACAAGCAAAAGATTGAGGAAACATTCCGGTACGGCGGCGAGCAGCTCTTACTTCAAGGTGGTCACCACCCTGACCTCGGATTGAATTATTACACTAACCTCTTTAGAGAATTAAAAAGATTATATCCTCGGCTTAAGTTGCACGCTTTAGGTCCGCCTGAAGTAGCGCACATAACAAAGTTGGAAGGTTCAACTCATACAGAAGTTTTAAAAGCTCTCATCGATTCAGGTCTGGACTCCTTGCCCGGCGCCGGTGCTGAAATCTTAAGTGACCGTGTTCGGCGGTTAATATCAAAAGGAAAATGCTCAGGCAGAGAATGGCTCGATGTAATGCGCGCCGCTCACAAGCTTCATCTAACTACTTCAGCCACGATGATGTTTGGACATGTAGAGACTCTTGAAGAGCGCTTCCAGCATCTTGTATGGCTGCGTGAAGTCCAGGAAGAGAGACCAAAAGATGCAAAGGGTTTTATAGCATTTATTCCATGGACTTTTCAGGATGTGGATACTATTCTTGCACGAATCAAAGGAGTTCATAATAAAGTGACAGGTGAAGAGTATGTTCGCATGATAGCAATCAGCCGCATCATGCTTCCGAATATAAATAACATACAAGCTTCCTGGCTGACTGTCGGAAAGGAAGTAGCGCAGATTTGTTTGCATGCTGGTGCAAATGACTTCGGTTCAATAATGATTGAAGAGAATGTGGTCAGTGCTGCCGGTGCTCCGTTCCGGTTTACATCACAGGGAATACAGGATGCCATTCAAGAAGCAGGTTTTGAGCCGCAATTAAGGAATCAGCAATACGAGTATAGAGAGCTACCCGAACTTTTAGAACAGCAGGTAATAGATTATTAAAGAGTGAAAAGGATATTTCTAATAGTACTTTTTCTTTTCTCGCTCTCGTTGGCGAAGGCGACTCACAATCGTGCGGGTGAGATTACTTTTACCTCTCGCGGAGGATATGAATATGAGATAACAATTATTACTTATACAAAGCTTTCTCCTCCAAGCAATCAGGCAGACCGTCCGTTTATAGACTCTGTGCATCTTGGTGATGGAACTACCGTTATGTTCCGTAGGATTTCCTATGATGATGATCTAGTGCATGATGTGAGGCATAACATTTATAAAATTGATAACTCATCTCAAAGCCATATTTATCCGGGAAGCGGTACCTATGATATTTACTTCATAGACCCGAACCGAAATGGAGATGTTGTGAATATTCCTAATTCTGTAAATACTCCGTTTGCAGTCCACGCCACACTTCATATCAGCGGAAATATTTCTCCTCCTGATAACTCCCCGATTCTTTTAGCAAAGCCGACTGACAGAGGATGTATTGGTACTCCTTTTTATCATAATCCTTTAGCTTTTGATCCGGATGGAGATAGCCTTTCTTTTGAATTAGTTCCATGCAGGGGCAACGATAATGCATCGATTCCGGGCTACTTCCTTCCTGCCGCGCAAAATTTCTTTTCGCTTGATGCTGTTACAGGCGACCTTACCTGGGACTATCCTCTTTTTGGAGGCATCTATACTTTCCCTCCGACCCATCCGGATTATTACGAAGTAAACGTTGCTATAGAGGTAAAAGAGTGGAGAATAATTGGAGGCATTTACAGATTAATCGGCGTAGTTGAACGCGATATGCAGATTACAATTTATAACTGCAGCAACCATCCTCCTGATATTGAGACGGTACAAGATACATGCGTTCTTGCGAATGGCTCCGTTTCATTCAATGTAACAGCCATTGATCCGGATAATAATCCAGTTTATTTGTCCGCCAGTGGCGCCCCTCTGGACCAGGTGAACCCTCCCACAGCAATATTTTCTACTAATCCTGTTGCAGCATATACTAATGATACTGTGACAGGAACATTTTCATGGAGCCCTTCCTGTGATCACGTGAGAGCTCAACCTTACCAGGTTCTCATAAAGGCAAAGGATACATCAACTGTGATTGATTTTATTAGCCTTGTAAACCTAAAATCATTCTTTATTACTGTAATTGGACCGGCTCCGACAAACCTTACGGCTACGCCTTCAGGAAACTCAATGATTCTAAACTGGGATCCTGATGTATGTCCGCAGGTTACAGGGTATAAAATCTATCATCGTACCGGAGCGTATCCCGGTACAATAGAATGTCCTTGTCAGACAGGAGTTCCCTCTTATACTGGCTACACGCAAATTGGAACGACAACGGGATTAAACAATACGACGTTTACGGATAATAATAACGGACAGGGGCTTGCCATAGGAGTATTACATTGCTACTTAGTGGTTGCGGTTTTTCCCGATGGCTCTGAAAGTTGCGCATCAAACCAGGCTTGCGAACATCTGAAAAAGGATTTGCCAGTTATTACGAATGTTAGCGTAGACACTACCAATGGCTTTGAGGGACCTGCAGGAGCTATGTATGTTGCATGGAGTAAGCCAAATGAATTAGACACTGTCCAATTTCCCGGCCCTTATGAGTATAAACTTTTCCTTTCTCCTGATTTTAATGCAGGAGCACCAACTTTTGTTGCATCATTTCCTAGTCCCGACTTTGCGGGCTTAAACGACACAATCTATTATGATGAGAATTTAAATACGGATGTAAATAAATACTCCTATTATGTTCAGTTATTTTATGACAGTGCAGGAGTCTCCACTTTGAAAGGAAAATCGTCCAGTGCTTCTTCTGTCTTCTTAACCTTGACCCCAACTGATGAGAAGGTGATTTTAAATTGGGAAGATCATGTTCCATGGGGTAATTATCGGTATGTTATTTATCGATTGAATACTTCAACACTACTCTATGATTCAATTGCCCAGGTAAATTCTATTCCGAATATCACCACCCACACCTATATAGACAGCGGGCTTGTTAATGGAACTCAATACTGTTATTACATAAAATCGGTCGGCACATACAGCACTCCGGGCATCCTGGATACTTTAATTAATTTATCCCAGAAAGCTTGTACTATTCCAATTGATAACGTTCCCTCATGTCCTCCTGAATTAACTGTAACCCCATTTTGCAACGATGGCCAGAACTCTTTGTCATGGACAAATCCGAATTTAACTTGTGCTGATGATGTAATAAAATACTATATCTATTATTCTGTCGATTCTATATCATTTGAACTTCTTGATTCTGTACTGGGTGCAAGCAATACAACGTACGCTCACGCACATCTCATCAATCTTTCAGGCTGCTATAAAGTAACAGCCATAGATTCTGCGAATAACGAAAGTTCTGCTTTTACAGTTTGTGTTGATACTTGCAGACAGTATGCGTTGCCTTCTGTATTTACACCAAACGGTGATGGGTTTAATGATTTATTCCATCCATGCGATTCAACAACTTCAGAGCAGCTGCAGAAGAAGAATTGCCCTCCTTACAAAAATGTCGAGAGTGTTGACATAAAGATCTACGATCGCTGGGGTTTGGTAGTATTTCAAACAACAGATAAAGACGTCAATTGGGATGGCAAAAACCAAAAGTCAAAAGGTGACTGCCCTGAAGGTGTGTATTACTATACCTGTAAAGTGAATTTTAAACGAGTTGTAGGTACGGAGAGTATTGAGCTTAAAGGCTACGTCCATCTTCTTCGAGGCAAGTAAGCTGATTATATGTTTACAGGAATTGTTGAGGCTCTGGGGACAATAACTCAGATTAAGAAGGAGGCTTCTAATCTTCGGCTATCAATAAAATCTTCGTTTACTTCAGAGTTAAAGATTGATCAGAGTGTTTCTCATAATGGTGTATGCTTGACCGTAGTGGACATTCGTGGAGAAGAATACGATGTCATTGTAATTGATGAAACACTTTCCAAAACAAACCTCGGGAAGCTAGGAGTTGGAGATAAAATAAATCTTGAACGTAGCATGCAAATGAATGCCCGTTTAGATGGTCACCTTGTTCAGGGACATGTTGATGAAACGGCTGTTTGTACTAATGTTGGAGAGAAGGACGGAAGCTGGATTTTTTCTTTTGAATGCGCAAACAAGACTAAGAATATCCTGGTTCCTAAAGGTTCTATTTGTATAAATGGAGTTAGCCTTACTATTGTTGATGCGCCGAATCCTACTAAATTTTCAGTAGCAATAATTCCATACACTTTTGAAAACACAAACTTTCAATACCTAAGAAAAGGCGATGAAGCCAATATTGAATTTGATGTAATCGGAAAGTATGTTCAGCGCATCTTAGGAGACTCCTGGAACAACTTGAAGAACGCTTCTTCGTAGCTGCTTCCTATAGGAATTTCTTCACCTGCCACCATTATTATTTTGTTGCGTACATTCTCAATGCGACTGAATGGTATTATAAAGGAACGATGAACGCGAATAAACTCTTTAACGGGCAATTTTTCCATCATTGCTTTCATCGTCATCCTGGCAACAATTGTTTTATCCTGTGGCAAATGGATCTTTAAATAATCATCGAGTCCTTCAATAAATATAATATCAGAGACCGCTATTTTTATAAGCTTGTAATCAGCCCTGATGAAGATATATTTCTGTTCTGTCTTTTCCGTCTGATGTGTGAACTGGTAATATTCCTGCGCTTTATTGGCAGCCTGCATAAAACGTTCGAACGTGAAAGGCTTCAAAAGGTAATCAATGGCGCTTAAATTAAATCCCTCCACCGCATAACTGCTATGTGCAGTCGTAAAGATGACCATCATTTCCTGGTTGACCTGCTTATAGAAATCAATGCCTGAGAGTGATGGCATCTGTATGTCAAGAAATAATAAATCAATCGGGAATTTTCTCAAATATTTAAGCGCTTCAGTGGGAGAAGTGAATGTTTTTTCCAACCTGATGAATTCTGTTTTTGCAGCAAAATTTTCAATCAGCTTCAGTGCCGGTGGTTCATCATCAACAGCGATAGCTTTAATCATCCTAAATCAATTTTGAGAATGAGGTGAAATTTTTCATCGTTTTCATCAATCTTAAGTTCATGCTTTCCGGAATAGAGGTGTTCTAATCTGCCCCGCGTATTTTCAATACCCATACCCGTACGCTCTTCATGGCTTAAATTTTTCTTCACCTTATTATTTTCAACAGATAAAATTAAGATATCTCCCGCAATTTCAATCTCTATAATTATATGAGACGGCCTTTCAGGATTTACTCCATACTTAAATGCATTTTCCACAAACGGAATCAAAACAAGAGGGGAGATGCTCTTTCGGAAATTAGAGCCCTTAACCGAAAAGTTAATTTTTACAGTGTCACCTAACCTCACCTTTTGTAACTCAACATAGCTGCGTATGTATTCTATTTCCTTTTCAAGGGAAACATAATCCCGTTCAGCTTCGCTAGTCACATAACGCATCATCCCTGACAACTGCACAACGGCATTAGCTGTATCAGTCGCTCCTTCCCCTACTGCAGTTGAATAAATTCCATTGAGAGTATTGAAAAGAAAATGTGGATTGATTTGCGCTTTCAGGTATGACAGCTCTGCGTCTTTCTTTTCCTGCTGAGTCAATTTTAGCCTTTGATTCAATTTCAGGAAAAACGAAAAAACAATCACGATTAGAAACTGGAAGAAGTGCTCCCGGAAAGCAAATAAGAATTCTATCTTTCTATGACGCGGTTCATCAAAATCATCGGGGTCAAGCCTGTGCCGAAACATTCCTTCGGGAACAATTACATGGGGCAGGTAGGTAATTAGTATTAACGCAATGATGAGTCCTGCCCCATACAACACATATCGTTTCCTGAAATAAAAATTAGGAAGCAGCCAGTAGTAATGTGCATAGAAAAATATCAGCAGCAGTACAAAGCTGATGAAGTCCCTCTGAAAAGGAGGAATGCGCAACATCAGGAAGAATTCTGAAACGTCAGGCGAAAAAATAATCGGCATTGAAAGGAACAGAAGGCTTCCAATGATGTGGATTAATAGCTGCCTGGAATTGCGGCTCATCACTGAATTTTACAATTCAAAGGTACTTTTCAGAGAGAAAACAAAGACATTAATGAGGTGATATTACCGATTTTGTCGGTAGAAGGGGGTTAAAAAACCTTCTTTGCTATGCGGCTTGTCACCTCTGCATTTCCCATGGTGTAAATATGCAGGCAGGGAACTCCAAACTTTACAAGCTCCTTACATTGTTCTATACACCATTCAATGCCGACCTGCTTTACCTCTTTATCGTTCTCGCATTTCTCAATTGCATCAAGCAATTCATCAGGCAAGTCGATGTGAAAAGTTTTAGGAAGAATAGTAGATTGTCTCTTTGTCGTGATTGCTTTTAATCCCGGAATGATAGGAACATCAATTTCAGCTTCGCGGCATTGTTTTACAAATTCGAAATATTTTTTGTTGTCAAAAAACATTTGAGTCACTATGTATTCTGCGCCGGCGTCAACTTTTGCTTTCAAATGCTTCAAGTCGCTCTTCAAGTTCGGCGCTTCGAAATGTTTTTCAGGATACCCGGCTACTCCAATGCAGAAATTCGACGGAGCAACTTCTACCAATTCATCGTCAAGATATGTACCCTTATTCATCCTCACTACCTGTTTTACCAAGTCGACGGCATATATATGACCATTCGGATCGGGCTCGAAGCTGTTCTCAGATTTGATTGCATCTCCGCGAAGCAAAAGCACATTGTCAATACCCAGGAAGCTTAAATCGATGAGTGCATTCTCTGTTTCTTCTCTTGAAAACCCTCCGCAGATAATATGCGGCACAGTATCTACTTTGTATTTGTTCATGATGGCAGAACAAATACCGACTGTTCCGGGGCGCTTGCGGATAGAGAACTTTTCAAGCAAACCATTCTCACGCTTTTTATAAACGTACTCCTCGCGATGGTAGGTGACATCCACAAAAGCCGGATTAAACTCCATCAATGGATCCAGAATATCCCAAATGCTTTGAATGCTTTTCCCTTTCAGCGGAGGCAATATCTCGACTGAAAACAAAGTTTTCTTGGCATTCTTCAGATGGTCTATTACTTTCATACTTGATTTTTGGAAATGGCGGGCAAAGATAATCGGTTTCGGGCTTGAGGTTAACTAACCTAACAGCTCAAACCATCAAAGCACATTCATCAATAACTCTTTCATCTTTTCAAGCTCATCTTTCATTTCGACGACGAGCTTTTGAATATCTGCATCGTTGGCTTTGGCGCCAAGTGTATTTATCTCGCGGCCTATTTCCTGGCTGATGAAGCCAAGCTTCTTACCGCTGGCTTCTTCTTTCATGGTCGAAATAAAATATTCGCAGTGGCTGCGAAGACGAACCTTCTCTTCGCTGATGTCCATCTTCTCAATATAAAAAAGCAGTTCCTGCTCAAACCGGTTCTTGTCAATATTCTCGCTGCTGAAGTGCTCATCAAGATTATCCTGCATCCGCTTGCGAAGATTTACAATGCGCGCTCCGTCTGTCTCATCAATCTTCTTCAAACTTTTTTCAATAGATGCTATGCGCTGACGCAAATCATCTTCCATAAACTTGCCTTCCTTGCTTCGGAACTGCTGAAATGCTTTTACGGCTTTATCGAGCGTCTTCTTTATAAACGCCCACTCCTTATCGTCGATGTTTTCTTCCTGCGTAATCACTGCATCAGGCAAGCGAAGGATGACGTTGAGGAAATCCGTAGAGTCGAGCTTGAATTTTTTATCCAGGGCTTTCAGCTCACTATAATATTTTTCGAAAGCTGCCTTATTGATGGAAGTAGAAGGAGCGACTTCACCTGTTTCAACGGAAATGAGAACTTCAATCTTGCCCCGTTCCAGTTCCCGCGACAATTCGCCGCGAAGCTCCAGGTCTTTGTCGCGATAGGCAGCAGGCAGGCGAAGGTTTAAATCAAAATATTTGCTGTTCAGCGATTTTATGTCAATACTTATAGTCTTGTTTTTGTATTCGGCAGTGGCGCTGCCAAAACCCGTCATCGAACGAATCATTCTTTATTATTTAATAGATGGCAAACTTAAGGTTTAAATGTTTTTAGGGTCAATGAATCTAAGCCTTGTTCTCTAATCCCTCTTCTTTACTTCCTAAAGTCAAAGCTTTACACCTTAATCCTTCGACATTACCCCCTAAAGTCTGAGCTTTTCCCCCCATTTCTTTGACTTTTCCCCCTAAAGTCTGAGCTTTTCCC
>JADMIO010820068.1_pt1 | contig 13468 bp, 11 predicted proteins | sample 8958161 | NCBI WGS metagenome assembly JADMIO01 (sample SAMN16585339, study PRJNA669376) | soil metagenome | isolation source: Crop rotation soil | place: USA: Cullars Rotation, Alabama | collected 2011 | reverse complement strand
ACCTCGAACTGCGTGGCGCCCTCCGCGTGCGGCCGCACGCGCGCGAGCGCGCGCTCAAGGTCGGCGGGGGCGCCGTCGAGCTGGATGCGCTCCGGCCAGCCGCGCACGTGCGGCGAGACGTAGGCCCCCACGTGGAGCCCGGCGCCGCGGAGGAGGGCCGCGGCCATCAGCGTCGTCGACGTCTTGCCGTTCGTCCCGACGACGTGGATCGCGGGGTAGCGCCGCTGCGGGTCGCCGAGGTCGGCGAGGAGCGCGCGCATACGCCCGAGGCCGAACTCCTCCGGCCACGGCGACAGGCTCTCGAGCCACCGAGCGAACGGCTCAGCCGTCGCCGAGCGCCTCGAGCTCGCGCCGGTATCGCTCCAGCTTCTCTCGCTCCGCGTCGACCACCTCGCGCGGCGCGTTCTGGACGAACTTCTCGTTCGCGAGCATGCCCTCGGCGCGGGCGATCTCCTTCCGCAGGCGCGCCCGCTCCTCCTCGAGCGCGGCGCCGTCGGCCGACGCGCGCCGCTCGGGCTTGACGACGGCGTCGAAGATGCGCTTCTCGTCGCCCTCGAGGCTCACGAGCACGCCGCTGCGGCGGAACGTCGCCGCCGCGCTCTGCACGCGCTCGAGCGTCGCAGCCGCACCCGGGTCGCCCGCCGCCGGCTCCGGCCACGGCCCCAGGATCAGCCGGGTGTCGTGGAACTGCGACCAGATCTCCTCCGTCACGTGCGGCAGCACCGGGTGGAGGAGGGCGAGCAGCCGCTCGAGCGCGGCCAGCGCCGTGGCGATCGCCTCGGCGTCGTCGGCGTAGAGCCGCGGCTTGATCGCCTCGGCGTACCAGTCGCAGAAGTCGTCGAACGTGAGGTGGTAGAGCGCGTCGACGGCGTGGGCGAAGTCGAACCGCGGCAGCAAGGCCTCGAGCTCGGCGCGCGTCTCGTCGATACGCCCCGCGATCCACGTCTCCTCGAGCGCCTGCGGCCGCAGCTCCGGCGTCACGCCGTCCGCCTTCTGCAGGATCAGCCGCGCCACGTTCCAGAGCTTGTTCGCGAGCCGCGCCCCCTCCTCGATCATCCCCCACGAGAAGCGGGGATCCTGCATCGAGGACATCTTCAGCAGGCCGTAGCGCGTGGCGTCCGCGCCGTAGCGGTCGACCGCCTCGAGCGGGTCGATCCCCGTGCCGAGGCTCTTCGACATCCGGCGCCCGTCGACCGCCATCACGGTCGAGGTGATGATCACGTCGGTGAACGGGATGTCGCCGAGCAGGAAGAGCCCCGAGAAGATCATCCGGTTTTCCCAGAGGCGGATGATCTCCCGCGCAGTCACGTTGACGTTGCCCGGGTAGTAGCGCTCGAGCTCGGGCGTCTCGCGCGGCCAGCCGAGTGTCGCGAACGGCCAGAGCGCCGAGGAGAACCACGTGTCGAGCACGTCGGGATCCCGCTCGAGCTCACCGGAGCCGCATTCCGCGCAGGCGTCCGGCGGCGGCCAGACCGACGTCCGGTGGCCGTCGGGGCACGTCCAGATCGGGATCTGGTGGCCCCACCAGAGCTGGCGCGAGACGCACCAGTCCGGCGCGTGCTCGAGCGACTCGATCGCGAAGCGGTGCTGGCTCTCGGGGTGGTACTGCACGCGGCGGGCCTGGAGCGCCTCGATCGCGGGCGCCGCAAGCTCGTCCATCCGGCACCACCACTGCGGCGAGACGAGCGGCTCGATCCGCGAGTGGCAGCGCTCGCAGGTGCCGACGGAGTGGCGGTAGTGCTCGCGCTTCTCGAGCGTGTCGTGCTCCCTGAGCCAGTCGACGACCTTGCGGTCGGCCTCCTCCTGCGGGAGCCCCTCGTAGTCGCGGAAGCCCGGGAACGGGATCGCCATGCGCCCGTCCGGGCCGATCACGGCGATCGTCTCGAGGCCGTGGTCGCGACCGATCTCGAAGTCGACGGGGTCGTGGCCCGGGGTGATCTTGAGCGCGCCCGACCCGAACTCGGGCTCGACGCGCGCGTCGCCGATCACGGGGACGCGACGGCCGACGACCGGAACGAGCACCTCCTTGCCGATCGCGTCGCGGTAACGCGGGTCGTCCGGGTTCACGGCCACGGCAACGTCGGCGAGAATCGTCGCGGGACGCACCGTGGCGATGGTGATCGCGCCTGACCCGTCCGCGAAGGGATAGCGGGCGTAGGTGAGCGTGTCGTCCATCTCCACGTGCTCGACCTCGAGGTCGGAGAGCGCCGTCTGGTGGTAGGGGCACCAGTTGACGATGCGGTTCGCGCGGTAGATCCACCCCGCCTCCCAGAGCCGCACGAAGTACGTCATCACGGCGGAGACGTACTCGTCGTCCATCGTGAAGCGCTCGCGCGAGTAGTCGAGCGAGCAGCCGAGGCGGCGGAACTGGCCCATGATCGTCCGGCCGGTGCTCTCGAGCCACGCCCACGTCCGCTCGAGGAAGGCATCGCGGCCGATCTCCTGCCGCGACGTTCCCTCGGCGATCAGCTGCTTCTCGACCACGTTCTGCGTCGAGATGCCGGCATGGTCGTAGCCGGGCTGCCAGAGGGTGTCGAAGCCGCGCATCCGGTGCCAGCGGATCAGCGTGTCCTGCATCGACCCGTTGAGGGCGTGGCCCATGTGCAGCTCGCCGGTCACGTTCGGCGGTGGGACGCAGATCACGAACGTCTCCGCGAGACGCGCGCCCGCCCCGGCCCGGTAGTTGCCCTCGGCCTCCCATGCCTGCTGCCAGCGCGGCTCGACCGCCTGCGCGTCGTAACGCGTCTCCATCGGGCCCAATCTAGTGCGTCAACGACGACGACCCGGCGGGTGCCGGGTCGTCGAAAGAACGGGTGCGACGCGGATCAGCGGTCGATCACCGTGACGTCGTTGCGCGGAGCTCCGACCGCCACGTCGCGCCGGGCGACACCCCAGCCGCCCCACGACGACCAGAACGCCAGCGAGAGACAGAAGCCGATGATCCCGACCACGAGCAGGATGACGCCCGCTGCGTGGACGTTGAAGCCGGACGAGCTCGTGTTGACGGCCCAGATCAGGACTGCTCCTGCGGCCGCGAGAATCAAGGACACACCGATACCCATCGTTTTCCCCTTTCGGTTACTGGTTGGACTTCTGGAAGGCGCCCATGTAGACCAGGATCTGCGCGTTGTGCGGCGCGGTCTTCCCGGGCGCGGGGCTCTGCTCGACGACCTTCCCCGCGTCGGTGCGCTCGACCACCGGCTTCTTGAGGAAGATCAGGCGCAGGCCCGCGTGCTGCATCGCGGCCACCGCCTGCGGGATCGTCATGCCGGTGGTGTCGGGCACCGTCTCCTGCTGCTTCTGCCCAGGGCCCGAGGACGCGTTGATCGTGATGTGCGCGGTCGTCGGGGCGGTCGAGCCGGCGGCCGGGCTCATCGCCTCGACCGTGCCGAGCGGGTCGTCGTTCGGGACGTAGGCGATCGTGACGAGGAAGCCCGCGTTCGCGACTGCGGCCGCCGCGCCCTGCACCTGCTGACCGCTCACGTCCGGCACGGTGGCGTTCGACGGCTTGGGCGGCGCGGCCTGCGTCGTCGTTGCCTGAGTGGTCGAGGCCGTGGTCTGCTGCGCGGACGTCTGCTGCTCGGTCGTGGTCTGCTGCGCGGTCGTGGCCTGCTGCGCGGTCGTCGTCGCCTGCGCGGTCGAGGTAGGCGTCGACGAGGTGGCCGGCGGGGTCGCAGGTGCGGGTTTTGTCGCTGCCGGCGTCTTCGCGTGTGCAGGCGGCTGCGGCTTCGTCGCCGCGGGCTGCGTCGCCGGCGGCGCCTGCTTGGGCGTCGCGAGGCCGTTCGAGATGCGGAGCGTGACGACCGAGCCGGCGGCCACCTTCTGCTGCGGCGAGGGTGTCTCACCGAGGATGACGCCGGCCGGCGAGGGGCCGCGTACGGTCACGACGCGCACCTTCAGGCGCTCGTTCTGCAGCGACTTGACGCCGTCGGGCTGCGCCATCCCGATCAGGTTCGGCACGACGATCGCAGCGGGGGTCGCGGGCGTCGTGGCCGCCACCGTCTTCGCCGGTGCGGTCTGCTTGACGACCACGGTCGTCGTCGCCGGCGCTGCGGCGGAGTGGTGGTGCCGGGTGAGCAGGTACGCCGCGACGACACCGCCGATCGCGAGCAGGACGACGAGCGCGATCAGCATCCCCATGCCGAAGCGGTTGTCGGCGATCTCCCCCGGCGGCACGTACCCCTCCGGCGGCAGGGGCGGTGCGACCATGGTGTCGACGGGCGGGACGAAGAACGGGTCGGCCGGCGGCCCCTCCACGGGCGGCGCCGGGGCTGCGCCCGGCGGCGGTCCGGCAGCGGGACGCGTGACGACGGTCTCCTGAGCGGGAACTTTGCGACGGATTGTCATGCCGCCCTGATTTCCCGACGGGCGTCCGTCCAATCACGAAAGCGCCCAGAGGCGGCAGATTTTTACGCGCCGGTAACGCGGCGTTTGATCTGCAGAGACCTACGCCGACTCTTCGGCGAGCGCCTCGCCGGTGTCGACCGCAGCGGCGCCCGAGGTGACGAGCGTCGGCTTGAGGTTCTTCTCGATCGTCTCCTTCGTGATCACGCACTTCGTCACGTCCTTCCGCGACGGCAGCTCGAACATGACGTCGAGCAGCGCGTTCTCGATGATCGAGCGAAGGCCGCGCGCGCCCGTCTCGCGCTGGAGCGCCTTGTCCGAGATCGCCCACAGCGCGTCGTCCGTGAAGTGGAGGTCGATGTGGTCGTAGTTGAAGAACCGCTGGTACTGCTTGACGAGCGCGTTCTTCGGCTCGGTGAGGATCTGGACGAGGTCTTCGCGCTTCAGCTGGTGCACCGCGGAGAGCACCGGCAGGCGGCCGATGAACTCGGGGATCAGCCCGAAGTTGAGGAGGTCCTCCGGCATCACCTGCGTGAGCAGCTCCGCGCTGTCGGCGTCGCGCTTCGACGAGATGTCGCGCCCGAAGCCGATCGCGTTCTTGCCCACGCGCTTGGCGATGATCTTGTCGAGGCCCGCGAACGCACCGCCGCAGATGAAGAGCACGTTCGTGGTGTCGATCGAGAGGAACTCCTGGTGCGGGTGCTTGCGGCCGCCCTGCGGCGGCACGGACGCGACGGTGCCCTCCAGGATCTTGAGCAGCGCCTGCTGGACGCCCTCGCCCGAAACGTCGCGCGTGATCGACGGGTTGTCCGCCTTGCGCGCGATCTTGTCGACCTCGTCGATGTAGATGATCCCGGTCTCGGCCTTCTTGATGTCGAAGTCGGCTGCCTGGATCAGCTTGAGGAGGATGTTCTCGACGTCCTCGCCGACGTAGCCCGCCTCCGTCAGCGCGGTCGCGTCCGCGATCGCGAACGGAACGTTCAGGATGCGCGCGAGGGTCTGCGCCAGGTGCGTCTTCCCGCAGCCGGTCGGGCCGAGCAGGAGGATGTTCGACTTCTGCAGCTCGACGTCGCCGTCGTCGGCGCCCATCTGGACGCGCTTGTAGTGGTTGTAGACGGCGACGGACAGCGTCCGTTTCGCCTCTTCCTGGCTGACGACGTAGTCGTTGAGCTGGGTGTAGATCTCCTTCGGGCGCGGCAGGTTGTCGAGGTCGAGCGCGGAGGGAGCGGTGAGCTCCTCGTCGATGATCTCGTTGCAGAGATCGATGCACTCGTCGCAGATGTAGACGCCGGGGCCGGCGATCAGCTTCTTGACCTGGCGCTGCGACTTCCCGCAGAAGCTGCAGAGGAGCTGCTCGTTGCCGTCGCTCGGGCGTGCCATCGCTCCTCCGCCGCGGCCGGTGTTACGCCGCTTCCTCCGTGCGTTGCACGTCGCGGTGGGTGATCACGGTGTCGATGATGCCGTAGTCGGTGGCTTCCTGGGGGCTCATGAAGAAGTCGCGTTCCATGTCGCGTGAGATGTCTTCGATCGCCTTCCCGGTGTGCTGCGAGTAGATCTCCTCCAGGCGGCGCTTGAGCCCGATGACCTCGCGTGCCTGGATCTCGATGTCGGTGCCCTGCCCCTGGAACCCTCCGGACACCTGGTGGATCAGGATCCTCGAGTTCGGCAGGGCCATGCGCTTTCCTTTCGCGCCCCCGGCCAGGAGAAGCGACCCCATGCTCATCGCGATGCCGACGCAAATTGTCTGCACGTCCGGCTTAATGAACTGCATCGTGTCGTAGATCGCAAGCCCCGCGTACACGGATCCCCCGGGCGAGTTGATGTAGAGGAAGATGTCCTTGTCGGGATCGTCGGACTCGAGGTGGAGGAGCTGCGCGATCACGAGGTTCGCGATCTGGTCGTCCACCGGCGTCCCGAGGAACACGATGCGCTCGGCGAGGAGGCGCGAATAGATGTCGAACGCGCGCTCGCCGCGCGACGTCTGCTCCACAACCATCGGAATCAAAGGCATCGTCAGATCACTCCTTGTCGCCGGGGGTCCACAGTTTCGCCGTCCCTTTTGGTTCGAGGCCCGCGCCCTCTTCCTTGCCGGGGGTCCAGATGCTTTCGCGCGCCTTCGCGAGCTCCGGTGAGATCGGCTTCACCTCGGCCGCGATGCGATCGACAGCCTTCCTGAGCCGCAGATCGGGCCGGACGCGCTCCGCGCCTCCTGCCTCCATGAACTCCTCGATGTCCTCGTCGGTCTCGCCCTCGCCCCGCAGGTCCTGCCGGATCTCGTCGTCCGTGACCTCGATCCCGAGCCTGTCGGCGACCGCCTCGAGCAGCAGCTCGCGCCCGATCGACTGGGCCGCCTCCTCGCGGAAGCGCCGTTCGAGCTCGGCGCCGTCGACACCCGCGGCCCGGAGGTAGGCGACGGGATCGATCCCGCGCGAGTCGAGCTGCCGGATGAACGCGTTCAGGAGGTCGCGCGTGCGCATCTCGACGACGAGCGGCGCCGGCTCGATGTTCGACGCCTTCAGGAGCTCGTCGACCGCCGCGATGCGGAACTGGCCGTCGGCCTCGCGCTGCAGTACCTCGCGCACGCGTTCGCGAATGTCGTCGCGAAGCTCGTCGAGCGTGTCGAACTGCGAAGCCGCCTGCGCGAGCGAGTCGTCGAGCGGCGGCAGCACCTTCTCGTACAGCTCCTTGAGCGAGACCGCCGCGCCGCGGGTCGTGCCGTCCTGGAGCTCCCACGTCACCTGCTCGGTGTCGCCGACGAGGAGGCCGCGGATCCCTTCCTCGAGCTCGTCGCGGAGGCGGTCGGAGCCGAGCTCGACCACGTAGTCGCGCTGGCCCGTTCCCTCATCGGAGACGATGTCCACGACGGCAACGTCACCCGGCCGTGCCGGGCGGTCACCGACCGCAGTCAGCGTGGCCACCATGCCCTGGTGAACGCCGAGATGCGCCTCGACGATCTCGTCCGACACCTCGACCTCGAGCTTCGGCACCTCGAGCGACGTCCAGTCCGCCGGCTCGACCGGCGGCTGCACCGGGAACTCCGCCTTGAAGTGCCAGCTCTCGTCCGACGTGGTCGGCAGCTCGTACTCGTAGTTCGGCGGCTCGGTGGGCCGCACGCGGTTGTTGCGTGCAGCGGTCCAGAACCAGCTGCCGATGTGCGACTCGACCGCCTCCGACAACAGCCGCTGCCTGCCGATGCGCTGAATCAGGACCTCGCGCGGCACCTTCCCGGCCCGGAAGCCCGGCACCTTGACGCGATCCGCGAGGTCGTGCGTGGCATGCTCGACAGCATGGTGGACCTCGCTGGCCGGCACCTCGACGGTCAGCCGGACGCGATCCCCCCCGAGCTGCTCGAGCTGGGCCTCCATAGGCGAGCCATTGAATCAGGTACGGGGCGTCTCGCGCTCGGTCGCTAGCGTCTTCAGGATGGACGTCGAGCAGGCGATCCGCGACCGGCGCACGCACAAGGTCTACGAGCGCGAGCCGCTCGATCGCGAAACCGTGGAGGAGCTGCTCGAGCTGGCGCGCTGGGCGCCGAACCACCATCTCACCGAGCCCTGGCGCTTTCGCGTGCTCGGACCGGACACGTTCGATCGCCTCGTCGCGGCCGGAGGCCCGAACGAGGCGTCGAAGCTCGGACGTGCGCCGACCCTCGTGGCGGCCACCGTCGCCTACACCGGCGACGACCATCAGAACCGTGAGGACCTGCTCGCCACCGCCTGCGCCGTCTACATCGTGCTGCTCGCCGCGCATGCCCGCGGCCTCGCCTCCTACTGGCGGACGCCGAAGCTCTTCGAGACGCAGGAGGCGCGAGCTGCGCTCGGGATGGAGCCGAACGAGGAGTTCGTGGCGCTGATCCACCTCGGAAGACCGGGCGTGGACGCGCCCGGGAAGGAGCGGAGACCGACGAAGGAATACGTCACGTTCCTGCCCTGACGGCCGGTGCTCGAGGATCGGTGGCGAGAATGCATCCATCGCCCGGGTACGTAGACTCGCGCTACGCGGGCGTGGTGGAACTGGTAGACACCCCGGCTTTAGGTGCCGGTGCTCGAAAGAGCGTGGGGGTTCGAATCCCTCCGCCCGCACTCGGCGGCCGGCCGACTACTCGCCGGAGCCGGAGTCGCGGTCGTGGGCTTCCTCGTCCTCTCCGTTCCCCTGGAGATCCGGGTTGAGGATGATCGGCCCGGTCGCGGTCGCGGGGTCGATGACGTTCTGCGGGCCGATCTCGGGCGCCAGCTGGCCGGGCTCGGTGATGCCGAGGAGCCGCTCGGTCATCGTCAGCTCGCGCGACGCGCCGCCGGCGCCGCCCTCGGCGAGGCCGAGCTCCTCCAGCTCGAACGGGAAGTCTTCGGGCAGGTTGTTCGGGTCGAGCTCCGTGATCATCGGACCCTGCGGCGGCTTCGAGCTGAGGACGTTCCCGCCCATCGGCAGCACCATCTGCTGGAAGGTGCTCAGCACCTCGGCCGCGGGGAAGAACGAGAGGAGCCGCAGCGCGCTCGAGCCTTGCGCGTAGATGTCGTGGTCGATGCCGGCAGGGAAGACGGCAAACTTGCCGGCCTCGAGGCGCCGTGTCTGGCCGACGGAGAACACCTCGCCCTCGCCCTCGGCGACGAACACGATCTCCTCCGCGCTGTCGGCGTGGAGCCCGGTGTGGTTGCCCGGGTCGATGATGTAGTAGGCGGCGGTGCTCGCCGCGACGCCTTCCTCGACGGTGAGCGGGAAGATCACGACGAAGCGCATCGACGGGTCGTAGTCGTTCCAGACCTCGACCCAGAACGGCGTCGGCTCCCCGCCTTCCTCGGCCGCGAGCGGGTCAGGCGGGATCTCGAACTCGCCGCCGTCTCCCGTCTCACTCTCCGCTGACATCCGATCCTCCTCTTCACACGACTGGGACGAGGACAGCGTAGTGACGGTCGATGTGGTACGACAACGGGATGGGCCGGGCTCGCGCAGGAGGCATCGCCCTCGCGGCGGCGCTGGCCGTTGCGGCCGCCGCGCCGGCCGCGAACGTCCCGGGCACGACCTACGTCGACAAGGCCGGCGGCTACTCGATCACGATCCCGCGGACCTGGCAGCTGATCCCGCGGACCGTGCCGCAGATCAACGCCCTGGTCGCGAAGCTGAAGAAGAAGACGTCGACCGTCGACCTCGCGAACTACTACAAGCAGCTCGTCGCGTCGCCCGAGCAGCGCCGGGAGCTGAGCGCCTATCGCTTCCAGGCGTTCGACTGGCCCGCCAGCCTCGCCGTGCCGGTGCCGATCGAGGTCTCGGTCGGGATCGTTGCCGGCAAGAAGACCTACACGGCGAAGGACCTGCCCTCGATCGGCGCCGTGTACGCGAACGCGCTCGCGTCGAACAAGGGCTCGAAGGTGACCGTGCCGAAGACGGTGACGCTCCCCGCGGGCAAGGCCGTGCTGATCGAGGCGATCATCCCGCTCGGCCAGGGCGTCTCGAACGGCGTCGAGCTCTACCTGATCCCGCGCGGCAAGCGCGTGTACGAGCTCTCGTTCCAGATCGAGGCCTCGGCGCTCTCGTCGGCGAAGATCTTCACCTCGATCGCGCAGAACTTCAAGCTCGCGTAGCTGCTGCGGGAGCCGGACGCGGCTACCCTGCCCATGCTGGGCGCCCGTAGCTCAGTGGAAGAGCGGCGGCCTTCTAAGCCGATGGTCGGAGGTTCGAATCCTCCCGGGCGCATGCATGCCTCGCGGCTACTACTCGTTCAGGTAGAGCGCGCGCTCCCCCGAGGTCAGGTTCCGGGTCGTCTCGCGCCCGGCCGTGGCGAGCAGGTCGTGCAGGTCACCGCAGAGATCGCACGGGTACAGGGCGATGCCGCTCGCACTCGCGGTCGCGAGCGTCCTGCCGTCGGGGCTGATGTCGCCCCGGGCGACGGGATAGGCGCGGAAGAGCTGCAGGTGTGCGGCCGGATCCCAGGCCTCGACCGCCGCGTCGCCCGACGTGAGCAGGATGCTCGAGTCGGCGCTGAAGCCGACCTGGACGCCGATGCTGCCCGTGACGAACGGCAGGTTCAGGGGCACCTGCTGGAACGGCGGCAGCGCCGCGAACGACGGGACGCGCCAAACGTACGTCGCGCTGACGCCGCCCGCCGCGAGCAGCTTCCCGTCGGGACTGAACGCGAGCGACGCGGCGAAGCTGCCGTTCGAGGTGTTGCCCACGATCGGCAGACGCCGGACGAGCCTCCCGCTCGCCGTGTCGTACACCTCGACCGCAGGATCGGCGCCGGCGACCGCGACCATCGACCCGTCGGCGCTGAACGCGACGCTGAGCGGCGCGAAGAGCGTTGCGCCCTCGACCTGCGACTGGAGCACCTCGCCCCGGATCGTGCGCTCGCGGCGGCCTGACGCCGCCGACCAGAGGTCGACGGTGACGTGGCCGTTGCCGTGCGGGGGATAGTGCGCGACGGCGATCGTGCCGCCTTCGTTCGAGAAGGCGGCAGCTCCGCCGGGGCTCGAGCCGGGAAGCCGCCGCAAGGGAGGGCCGGCGGCGCTCCATTCGGCGGCCGGGCCCGCCGACTCCAGGGCGACGAGGCGGTCGCCCGCGTCGGTGACGGCGGCATAGGAGAGCGACTCCCCGGGCACCCGCGCGATCAGGCGGCCGCTCCGGCCGTCGAAGACCTCGGCCGCGGTCGTGCGGGAGATCGCGCCGCCCTTGCCGACCGGCCCGGAGAGGGTGACGACGACGTCGCTCGAGCGGGCGGCGGCGGCGCCTGCGAAGCCGCCGCCGGCGGGTGCCTCGAAGCGCGCCAGCCGGTGGAGGTCGCTCGCGGCGAGCACCAGCCCCTCGCCGCTCTGCGTGGCGACGTCGATGTGCGATGAGTCGTAGGCGTAGGAGAGACCTGCGACGAGCGGCACCTGCTGACGCGTCACCGAGGGTCGCGGCCGCAGCGTCGTCCAGAGCCGGATCGTGCCGTCGTCGGACGTGGTGGCGAGCATCGTGCCGCCCAGGCCGAACGACGCGGTCGTGACGCGGCTCGAGTGTCCCGCGAGCGTCTCGATCGGCTGCCCGCCGGTGGAGGCGTCGTAGACGCGGGCGCCGCCGTCCTTGCCGGCCGCCACGACCTCGGTGCCGTCCTCGCTGAACCGCAGGTCCTCGATCGCGTCGGTCGCGCCGATCAGCGGACGGTTCACCTTCGACCGGAACGAGTAGACGTGACCGACCTCGTCGGAGGTGGCATACGCGAGCAGCTGCGCTTTCGTGTCCGGGCCGAAGGCGGCGACGGAGGCGGCGCCGGCGAACGTCACCTCGATCCTGCCGCTGCGCGCGTCGACGACGTAGGTCCCGCGGCGAGCGTCCCCCGCCGTCGTGAAGGCGTAGCGGGACGCGTCGGGGCTGAACGTCACGCTCGAGAGCTCAGCCGGGGTGGGGGTCGAGCGGACCAGCCGGCCCGTGCGCGCGTCCCAGAGGTCGAGCCGCGCGCGCGCCGCGACCGCCGTCAGCGACGTCGTCTCGCACTGTGCGACGAGCCGGCCGTCCGGCGAGAGCGCGAAGCACGTGACGTCCCCGCGCGGTGACGGCCGGAACGTCGCCAGCTCGCGGCCCGAGGGAAGCTCGAACACGTGGCCGACGGACGAAACGTCGACGGTGATCGCGCGACTGCCGTCGCGCGCCAGCGCGGCGAAGAGTCCAGTGCCGGATAGGCGCGCGACGAGCTTTCCGGTGCGGGCGTCGAAGACCGCCACGTGGCCGCCGCCGACGATGACGCGCTCGCCCCTTCCGTCCCAGCCGCTCTCACCCGCACTCGACGGCTGCAAGCCGAGCGACACCGGCCGGGCGGAGTCGCCGGCCGCGTAGATCCGCGCCCAGCCGCCCCGCCCCGGGCGGGTCACGAGCAACCGGGTCCCGTCCGGGCTCCACAGTGCGTCGCCGGCGCTGCCGGGCGAGACGAGGAAGCGGCGGCGCACGTGCGACTGGGCGAGCGCCTCGCGCAGCGCCTCCTCGGTCGTGGGGCCCGGATCGACGTCGGCCGCCCTGACGGCGAGCAGAACGCTCAGCTCGGGGTCGCGCGTGAAGTTCGCGCGGGCGTCGGCTTCGAGCTGCCTCGCGAACGCCACGTTCCGTTCGTGGATCGCGTGCGAGCGCTGCACGACCGCGACCGCCGCGAGCGCGAGGCTGACGAGCAGCGCGAGCGTGACCGCCCCGATCACCGTCCGCTGGCGGCGTGTCGCCGCCTGCCGGCTCGCGAGGACGTACTCCCGCTGCAGCCGCGTCGCCTCCGGCTGCTTGCCGGAGCCGGACACGAGCCAGGCCTCTGCCGCGGCGAGCTCCGCGCCGCGGACGAGCTGGGCCCGGTCGCGACCTCCGGCGTCCCAGCGGCTCGCGGCGACGCCCAGGCGCGTGTGCATCCGGACGTGCTCGAGATCCTGCTCGAGCGCGGTCACGACCTGCTCGAGACCGGCGTCGAAGTCGTCGCCCTCGCGGAGGAAGATCCAGTTGAGCGCGGCGACCGCCTCGGGCACGTCGGCCCCGTCCGGGTCGCGGTGGACGACCGGGACGATCCGCTTGCCGTCCTCGACCGCCTGCTCGAGCTCGCGGGCGCAGACGGTCGACGCGACGCTGTCGGGGGAGATCACGTACGCGAAGCCGTCGGCGGCACGAATACCGGCGCGGATCTCCTCGAACCACTCCGCGCTCGGCGGGATGTCCTGCCAGTCGACCCAGACGTCGTAGCCGCGGCCGGCGAGTGCCTCCTGCAGCCGCGCGACGAACGCCTTGTCGCGTCGCGAATAGGAAATGAAAACCCCCGACACCCTCAAGGCCGAGTCTAGAGTCGGGGCGCGATGGCGACGCAAGGCGACCAGCCCGCGGCGTGGTGGCTCGAGCAGGTGCTCCGCGAGGAGCGGCGCGGGGAGCTGCTGCTCGCGTTCGATCTCGCCGAGCGCGGGCTCGCGCAGCACCCCGACGACCTGGCGCTCAAGCACCGCGCGGTGCTGGCACTCGCGCGCGCGGGCGACACCGTGCAGGCCGCGGTGCGGTTCGAGGAGTACGGCCTGGCGAGCATCCTCGACGAGGACGTCGCGGCGCTCGGCGCGCGGATCGCGAAGGACGTGGCCCTGGCTTTCCAGCACATTGGGATCCTAAGCTTAGAATTCCACGTGGACAAGTTGTCGCG
>JADMIO010703452.1_pt1 | contig 13468 bp, 14 predicted proteins | sample 8958161 | NCBI WGS metagenome assembly JADMIO01 (sample SAMN16585339, study PRJNA669376) | soil metagenome | isolation source: Crop rotation soil | place: USA: Cullars Rotation, Alabama | collected 2011 | reverse complement strand
CACGGCGTAACCGGGCCGGAAACCCCTGGCCCGCCGCAGCGCCGGGGCCGGTTCAGGCCTTATGCCGCTCTGCTGTTCAGCGTCGATCCCTGCTCGTTGGTGGGAGCGTCGATTGGGTGGTGCGCCAGGCCGCCGGTCCTCGGTCGGCCGGGTCCTTACGGACGCACGTGGATGATGGTCTTTCCGTTGCGTCGCTGGGTCGGGTTTAGAGCGGCGACGGCATTGTCGAGGGTCGCGACGTTGCCGATGTTGGTGCGCAAGCGTCCGTCGCGCACCCGCTGCACGATCTCGCCCAGTTGGGCACGGTCGGACTCGACGACGAAGTCGACCGCCAGGCCGTGCGCGGGCCGCGCCTGCGGTGGCCCGACCACGGTCACCAGTGCCCCTCCGGCTCGGATCAGGCCTGCGGATCGCTTCTGGATGTCTCCGCCGATGACGTCGAAGACCAGGTCGACGCCGCCGACGTCTTCCACGGCGTCGTTTTCAAGGTCGACGAACTCCATCGCGCCGAACTCGAGCGCCTTCTGACGGTCGGCCTGGCGTCCGGTACCGATGACGTAGGCGCCGAACTCACGGGCCAGCTGCGTGGCCATCGACCCGACCGCGCCGGCCGCGCCGTGCACGAGGACGCTGTGCCCCGCCTGAAGGCGGCCGTGCTGAAACAGCCCCTGCCACGCGGTTAGCCCTGAGATCGGCAGGCTCGCACCCACCGTGAAGTCGACGTCGCCCGGCAGGGCGGCCAGGTTGCGTGCCTCGACGGCCGCATACTCGGCCAGCGTGCCGTCTCGATGCCAGTCGGTCAGGCCGAACACCCGCTGTCCTATCGACAATCCCGTGGTGCCGTAGCCCAGGGCAGTGACCACTCCGGCCAGTTCGTGTCCGGGGATCGTCGGTGTCCTGTCACGGCTGGCCCGATCGGTCCACGTCGAGGGCCACGCGATCTCGGTCGGGACGAACCCCGACGCATAGATCTCGACGATGACATCGTTTATCGCCGCCTGCGGCTCGGGCCGCTGCGTCAGCGTCATACCGGCTGTTCCCGCAGCCTGGTCCGTGACCACGATCGCCTTCATTCGGACACCCCCGTATCCAGTCCCGGCCTGCACGGCTTTTTTTCGGTTCACCAGTACTAGTGATATCAGACCCCAGGGTGTTACCACGCCGATCGGTGCGGGTTGTGGCTGAGAACTCCACGAAGATCGGGGGTGATCAGCCACCATGAGGCGTCAGTGATCCGGGCGGGGTTGGGGTTGGCGGCAGACTGATCGCCGCCGTTTCGGATCCCGAGCCTTCGGTAACCTCAGCGGAGGCCGGCGTCATCACCGAGACGGTGGCGAGCAACGCACCCCAGCAGAACAAGCGCGCTCGCGGCGGGTCGCGGCCCGGCCGACCAACGGCCGGTTGGTGCTTGAAACACTTCTCGTGGCAAAGGAACTCCCAGGGACAGTGGGTTGGCAGGCGGAGTCTGTGCATGTACCGATCTGACCTATGTGGACACCGGCATGGGGCCAGCCGGATACCGGCCAGCCCCAAGGTGAGAATCGCGTGCCTAGGAAACTGTCAGGACCGAGACGCTGAGGAAGCCGGTGATGCTGACCAGCTTCTCGGCATAGCCGTTCGCGCAACCACTCGAGCCACAATCACCGGCGATGATCATTCCGTGCACAGCCGCATTCTCTGTTCCGCTTCGGGTGTAGAGAGGCCCACCCGAGTCGCCAGGAAGAACCGAACAGCAGTAGCCGGGTTTCCGGTTGAACATGATCGTACCGGGGGTGCAGCCGGCGGGCTGGCAAACTGTGGCGTTAGTATTGCGCACCGTGTGTCCGCACAGGGCCCGCATTGACATTCCGCTGGTGCAAATGACGCTGCCCACCCCGACGTCCCACGAGGACGTCACACGACGAAGACTCGGACAACACGGGTCGACCCAGAGTCCGTTGGTGTAGGTGCTGCCGGTAAGCAGGACCATGTCGTAGAGCGGATAGTTGGGAATTGGGCCGACCGTACCGTAATAGCTGCTGCCGGAGTAGGACGAATAGCTAGACCACCCAAAGAAACAGTGGGCCGCCGTGAGACTTGCGCGAACGCCGTTGGATCGCACAACGCTGAAAGCGGAGGTGCATGTCGGGTCTCCTCCGAGCCCGATGCCCGCACCACCCCAGTGCGTCGCGGTGTCGTTTAGGCGGTCCAAACGTTTGACCGCACCGGATTCCACGGTGACAAGCTCGCCGAGCTGACGCTTCAGCGCGTCGGCCAGGGCGCCGTCGCTCGGGTCCAGCGTGACGTGATAGGTGGAATCCGCGGGATCGAGGTGATAGCTGAACGCCGCTTTCGCCGCGTCAGGATGCCAGGAGCGGTTGTAGAGGACCTTCTCGGCAGCTACCAGCTTCGCTGCTGAGGCGCATCCCGCTTGCAGCCGGTGCGTCACGCCGGGAACTGCCGCCGCCATCTTCCGCCCGGCCGCGGTGAGATCCACTTTGGCCTCATCGACCACCACGACCAGGCTCTGCGTCGAATAGTCGATAGCGGTGCCGATCAGCCCTCGCTCGAGGGCCGCCGTCCGGTCGAGCTTTCCAGATACGCCGAACTGCTTGGCGAGCTCGGCCTCGAGCAAGCGTGCACCCTGTTGAGCGGAGTCAGTTTCCAGCCACTCGGATGACAATGCGTTGCTGGCGTTGCTTTTTGCTGCGCCTGGTACGAGACAAGAGCTTGGTGCTGCGCTTGCCGCAGACGGCACCGCGCCGGCAGCACCGCCGGCAAGCAGGACAACTAACGCGCCGATGATCGGGAATCGGCCGTACCCCCGGGCTCTCCTTGATGCCGAAGCATTCAAAATTGGACTCCTTCCCTTCCGTTCACACGAGAGTCGTGGTGGCAGGCCGCGAAGTCGAGGGCATTGACCGGCAATTGGGCGGGAATTATTGTCGCGGGTGGACCGGGCGGGTCGAACGAAAGAGCGACCGGGAGGGGCAGTTGCTGGGGGAAGCACTGCGGGAACGCCGTACACGGTTGGGTTTTTCCCAGGATGGTCTGGCCAGGGCTGCGGGGATAGATGTCAAGACGGTCCGCAACATCGAGGCCGGCCGTAACCGTCCACGCCCGTCCACGCTGCGGCACGGTCAGCGGAACACCTGCCGCGTCAGATAATATGTGTAGCTTGCTTACAGGCTTTCCACGGTCAACAGGACTCGGGCCGGTTTCAGCGCCCCCTTTTCAGCGCGTACCGAGTTTGAGTCGACCACGGCCCGGGCCTACGCGATCTGCCCCGCTTCACCCAGCCGGTGCAGCCTGCTGACGGTGCGCGGTGGCCCGGCTGACTCCGAACTTCGCCGCGGGCAGCTTCCACCACGAGCAGCCCGCCTGGACCAGGTACACGATCGCTGCGAGCACAGAGGTGGCGCTTGGCCTCACGATTATGTCGCTGCATCCCTTCGGGTAGGCCGGCTGGCAACCCAATGTCCGACCCAGCGATGCGAGGCGTGCCGATGCACGACCGTGAGTGTGGCGATCGGGCGCCGGCGTCGCTGCGCTCCGCGATGGACTCGCCATTGGTCTTAGAACCCTTTTCGCATCGCTTGTCCGATGAGGACGGTCAGGAGTCCGTGAGACAGCCGACCGCCGCGTCGCGATCCGTCAGAGGACACCGTCGCGCCCGCGGCGGCTGTGATCAGGATCGGCGGCCGGCTGTCGCCGGGGCCTAAAGCCCGTCGGTCAGGAGACGGGCCAGCTCCGCCGGCTTGGTGAACATTGGCCAGTGGCCTGAATCGATGTCCACATATTCGAGGTGCTTGGCCTTGGCCAACTCCGGCACCTCGCCGGCGGTGATCCACTCCTTGGCCTGTTCCGGGGAGAACTCGGGGCACACGAGCAGGACGGGTACGTCGTAGCGCCGCTCGCTGGTCAGCCGCACCACGCCCTTGGCCACGCCTTCAGGTACCGGGATCACCGCCGATTCCATCCTGCGCCTGGCCTCGTCGTCAAGGTCCGCCGAGTCCGCTCCCTCGAACGGCCCCCAGCCGGGGAAGGCCACGGCGCCGTCCTTGGCCTCGAAGAAGTCGGCGTAGGGCTTGCCGTCCTCGCTCGGGAAGCCGCCGATGAGGGCGACCTTGGCCAACTTCTCCGGCCGGGCGTCGGCGGCCAGCCAGGCCAGCGTGGCGGCGGCGGAGTGCCCGACCACCATGACCGGCCCCGGGGCAGCGTCCACGGCGGCCAGCACCGCCGCCACCTGGTCGTCGAGCGTGGCGGAGTTGGCGCCGTCGCCCTGACCCGGCAGGGTCAGCGGGACTGGACGGTGGCCGAGCTTCTCAAGCTCGGGCACGACGTCGTCCCAAGCGGATCCGTCGAGCCACAGGCCTGCGATGAGTACGATATCCATTGTTTAATTCTCTTTCTCCAGTATGGCCAGATCCCGTTCGGCATAGAGCCGGTGTTCCCATTCCTCGATGAGGACAATCTGCAAGCATTCCTTGAGGGGGAAGCTTTCCGCCCGTGGCCAGCCCGGTTCGGTCTGGGTCACGTCGGAGGCGAGTTGCTCGTCGGTCAGCGATGTCATCACGTCGCTGACCATCTGCCGGCGTTCGTGGCGGACCGCGAGTACATCATCAAGCGAGGGCTGCGCCTGGCGGTCCCAGGGGATGCCGTCCCATCCGGGCGCCTCATCCCACGGCAGATCCAGCGGGTGCCACGGCGAGGCGTTGCCGAGGATCATCCGGCCGACCCAGGCCGCGCTGGCGAAGTTGAGATGCCGCAGGGTCTGGATGAAGGACCACTCGTCGCCGACACTTCGGTGAAGGTCCGCCTCGGGAAACTTGCGTGCCCGTTCGACCGTGCCCTCCCACAGCCGCTCGAGGATGACCCATGCCTGCCGGTACCCGTCGGCGTCGTCGGGGCGCATCTTGGTTCGCTCGGGCATGCGGCGGTTGAGTTCGGCCTCGACCAGCGGGGCGATGTCCACACCGTTGACGACGACGTTGTCCACTTCACCGAAGACCTCGACGTTGACGAGTTCGACGCCGCGCATGCGGCTGCCGTTGAACGAGACCCCGCGCATGTCGGCCCTGGACAGGTCGACCGCCCGCAGGGTCGCGTCGGTGAAGTAGATCTGGCGGAAGGTAGCACCGCGCAGGCTGACCTGCTCGAAGTGGGCGCCGTTGAGGTTCTGGTCGCGAAACTCAGCCTGGCGCTCAGCCGCGGAATCGGTCTGGGACTCGGTCATGAGCCTCACGCTAGGGCCACATCCGGACGATCTGCTTCCGGTTCCATGCGCCGTTGCCTAAATCTTCTGATGTGCCCCACCGATCTGAGCCCCACCGATCTGGCCGCCGGTATGGGGCGGCTGGAGCCGTTGGGGGACCGGTGCGTCTTGCGGCCAGTTCGTGTTCCTGGATCTGACGCAACGTGGACAGCCGGGCGGCTCGTCGCGGTCGGGCGGCTTCGCCTCGTAGTCGATCAGTGTTGAGATGCCGAACCCGTAACGCCGCGTGATGGGACCGGCGGCCCGCAGGGCGGGACCTTCGACTCTATCCGTGACCGTCAGGTGGGCAGGACAGTTGACTCACGACAAGCATCCTCGCCGGTTCTTGCCACCGCTGAGCGAGGAGCTTGTCGATTTCGGACTTTGTACCGGATGGAGCATCAGCCCATCGCCAGGCCGTCCGGCATCGGTCCGTAGCCGGATGGTCAATCGCCTGCTGCTCAAACCGGTGGGCCTCGATGGTCGAGTGCTGTTAATCCGCTCGCGCACCCTTTGGCTGTAACGGAGAATGCGTCAGCATGGGAGCGGTCGCCAAGCCACCTTCGTGGATCGTGACGCTGGTGTGCGGAGCCTCCGGGGTGGGCAAGTCCACTGTGGCGATTGGACTTGCGCGCAGGTACGGCGCTGCCTTGACTGAAGCGGATGACATCGTGACTGCGCTCAAAGCCGTCACCACAAGCGACCAGCTGCCTCTGCTGCACTATTGGGACACGCATCCGGAGATGGGGTCGTCGGGATCGGAGAAGATCGCCGAGCTGCATCTGGCAGTCGCCGAGATGCTGCGCCCGGCTTTCGGGGCGGTGATCGCCGATCACCTCACGTCCGGCTCGCCTGTGGTGTTCGAAGGAGATTATCTTCTGCCCGAGCTGATTACCGGTTTTGAAGAAGGGGTTCGCGCCGTGGTTCTCGACGAGTGCGATGAGGATCGTGTCGCGGCCAACTATCGGGCCCGGGAACCGCGCCATGGTGAGCAGCGGGGCCGAGCCCGGGTCAATGTCCGCGTCGGCGCCCGAATTGCCGAGCGTGCGTCGCGGTGCGGTGTGCCGGTGGTGGCTGCCTGGCCGTGGACTGACGTACTCGAACGGGTCGACCGTGCCCTATCCGCTGTCCCTGATCGGTATTGACCGTTCGCGAACTCGTCCGCCCGCGTCGTTGAGCCACCGATTGGGTGGATGCATTGATGAAATGTCCGCTGACGGATCTGCGGGCGAGCCGTTCCGGCGGAATCTTCCTGTGGCGGCGGCCGTGGCGTGACGGTTGCCGCACTGGCAGGCTCGAGAATGGCTGAAACTAATCGACGATATCGAAGGGAAATGCCGTGGATCACTACGCGCACGAGCGTCCTGCGACCAACATACTTGCCAAAGTCGAGATCAACGAGAGTAGATACCCTGACCGCGCGATCGCGAAAGCGCAAGCTCACGCAATACTCGCACTTGCCGAACAGCTCGGCAGGATCGCTGATGCTCTCGAGCGGAACGCAACCCCTGGGGTCGGCCGGTGAGGGCTTCCCGTCGCGCCGGTTCGCCTCACCAACGAACGACCTGGACCGGGTAGATCTGGTCTGATTGGCTTCAATGCGCGTCGAGGAACGAGGCAATGGGCCGCATCCCGGTGCCTTGGTGATGCCGATCGGGCTGGCGTAGCGGCTGCTGGGCGGGGTCCGGGCCAACGCCACCTCGTCCGCGCCACTCGGCCTGAAGGCGGATGCTGTCAGCCCCGGTGAGCGCACGAAGCAAGGCAGTCGACGGCAGCGGACGACTATAGGCAGGACGCGAGCACAGTCTACGAGCCCACGTGGCACATCGCCAGGAGATCCTCCCGCCGGCGTCGCATGAGGGAGCGAGGCCGGAGAGCGTTCGTGTACCGCCATTTTCGATCGGCAGTCTGAGGGCCCCAGCGCGAACGAGGCCCTCGAGGATCGCCGAGAGGCCGTGGCGATCCCACGCATGCCGTTGACGGCTGTTGCGGAGCCGGCCTACCGAGATCCACGTCTCGGTCTGATCATGAAGGCCGCCAACCGCGCGTACACATGGGCGCACGAGCCGGCGCTGCGCGTCGTCGACGCGTACAACGCTGGGGAGAAACACGCACATGCGGGCGGTCAACGAGTCGACCCCGGGCGGCGCACGGCGATCACTCGCCTCACCTTCCAATGTGGACGGACAGAGCGGATTCTGCGGAATACCGGCCGTGTGTGTTGCCTCCGCCGCCCTTGCCGCGTGTAGAGCTTTGACGACAGATGCCAAGCGAATCCTCAGAGGTCTGGCAAGGTCCTCGAGCGGTCCAAATCCGCAACGCATCTGTCGATGTCCAGGGCGCCCTGACAAGTCATCCCTGCTTCTGAACAAGGAGTTGCCAATGTCCATTTCGGTCAAGCACCTGACATTGAAAGCGATCACCCTTGCCGCTGCCGGCGTGATTGCGCTGTGCGGTAGCCTTCCCGCACAGGCTGCGCCAAAGGGCGATACCATCTCGCGCGGTGCGACACTTGCGGTTGCGTCTGACTTTTACGGATGCCCGTCCGGCGCGGTGTGCATCTACCGAGACGGCAACCCCGATCATCTCAGCGCCGCATACATCACCAACACGTACTGGTCCTACGGTGCGCATAACCTGGTCAACCAGTTGAACAACCACTGGGTTCTCAACAACCAGTACGGCGGTCCCAACGCCACAGCAGTGCTTTGCTACGGCTACAACGGCACCAGCTGCACCGGCGGTGCCATCGCTCCCGGCTGGGGGTTCGTGGTCGACCTGACGTTGATCAACTCGATCGTACTGAACCGACCGTGATCGGAACCCGTTCAGGCAGACAACCCAATAGCTGACGTATGCGAGGAGGCGGTATCGGACGCACCGGTCCGGTGCCGCCTCCTACGATCGTGGAGTCCGCCCCGATTCCGGGTCCTTCCCTGTCGCAGCGTCCCCTTTCCGACCCATGCTTGACCAGAGAAGAATTTCTAATTTCAGTGTTACCTATGCGACGGTCGCGGCGTGTACCTCATGTGACAGCGACGGTTGCAGGAGCTGAGTTCGACGGGTTCTACGCGGCGCATTTCGGCGACACCGTCGCCATGACCTATCGCCTCACCGCGGACATCGACGAAGCTCAAGATATTACCCAGGAAGCCTTTTGCCGCGCGTGGCGCCGGTGGCAGCACCTGTCCGATTACGACAATCCGATCAGCTGGGTCAGGCGTGTAGCCACCAACCTTGCCTACTCTCGATGGCGGCATCTTCGCGTCGCCGCCGCGCACCTGGCGCAACACAGAGCCGACGAGATGACGGTCACCCCACCAAACCTGAACCACATCACTATAGTCGAGGGTCTGCGCAAAATCCCACGCGACCAATGCGTAGCCCTCGTGCTCCACCATATGCTGGACCTTCCGATCAGTGAGATCGCCGACGCGCTCGACGTGCCCGCAGGACGGGTCAAGATGTGGCTTCACCGTGGCCGTCAAACCCTCAGCATTGAAATCCTCGAAGATGTCAAGGGCAACGAGGGTGGCGAAACGCCGGCCGTGGACAACACCGCGCCGGGCAACCAGCGTACGAAACACCGCCAAGGTCGCAAAGGCCGACCACGCACCTACAAGGCTGCTGTCAAGGCGGCGGCCGTTGTGCTGACGATCCTGGCGGCTATCACCGCCACCAGCGCAGCGCAGTCGCTACGCCGCGTCTCACCGTCCACCAAAGAACTCGCGGAGCGGCCGGTCCGGTCTTCTCCCGTCATGAGACCGGCTGTGGCTGTGTCAAGAGACGGTGACCAACTCACCGTACGCTGGACCGATCCGTCATCCGGACACGCTCAACCCATTTTGATCGGCGGTCCCAAGGACGAACAGCCGCAGCAACTGGCGGCGCCCGCCCAAGGGGATACCAAAGCGATCATCACAGGCTTCAGCCCAACCGCCACCTACTGTTTCACGGTAGTCCTTGTCAACATCGACAACAGTTACCTGCCATCAGATCAGGTGTGCACCCGGCAGTCGCCGACCAGTAGAGGCGGCAGATTTGAGGCCCTGGCAACCCTTTAGCTCCGCCGACCTGCCGGCGCACCAGGGCACAGCTGATTCCCGGCCGGCCCAGGTCGGAACGGTGTTCTGGTCGTGCCTGCCGCGACCATCGTCGTCGTGTGGTCCTGCGCACGGTGGTGATGTGATCACTATGGGAGGTCGCAGTTCTGGCCGTAGCCATGTGGGGGCGGGATTTATCGGTGGAACATGTGCGCACGGGGTGGGACCGTGTGTTGGTGGCTGACATCTCCGGGGACTTCGAGATCCACTTTACAGCGGTGTACGGCGATGAGCTGGAAGGCTTCGCGCGCGAGCACGGATGGAAGTTCAGTCACATCGAGCTGGACCGGGGCACGTGGACGTCGCAGCCCATGGTCACCGTTCGCCGCAGCGGCACGCTGGACGAACAGCGGGAGATGATCCGGCACTGGCGGAGCATGTTCGTCGACCGAGGGGTGCTGATTGTCCGGGAGAAAATCGAAGCCGCGCCGTGGAACCCGGGTGTGCCACAGACTGACGTGGACGCCGCGGGTGAACCGGAGGAGAGGTATTTCGAGCACCACGTCAAGCTCGTGCTGGCCGACGCGACCGCGGATCGGCTGACCAGGCTGACCGAACTGGTTGCGCCGCATGGTGCGCGCCTGTCGCGCAACGCACGCCGTCAGCGGCACGACGGGCGACACGAGCGCTTCGTCACCCAGCGCTGCCACCAGGTCGGGCGGGTGACCGCGCGGCAAGACCTTGACGCCCTGCTCGAAGCCCTGCACGTGGCCGGTCAAGAGATTGTCGAGGTCGAGGAAGAGTACGTGGTCTACGACAGCGCGCTACAGCTCGATGACGGCTGGCTGCGCGCGCAGCCGCCGCCCGCCCATACCCGGTACGAGGAAGGCATTCCCCATGCGCCGCAGGCAGAATGGGGTTTTCCCTCCACGTACCGGCCGATGCTCCCCGATCCGCAGTTCCGGCAGCGGGCCGTGTTCGACCCCGCGCTCAAGCAGTTCACCAACGCGTACCGAGCCGGGGAACCGCGGTTCGTCGAGGGTCCTACGGGCACCCGCTGGCGGCAGGCCCGGTGGGACGCCATGACGCATCTGCTGCGCCTCATCGTGGCCGGGCCGTGGGCCGAGCACCTGGTGCTGCGCGGCAGCGTTCCGTTGCGGGTCTGGCTGGGCGAGGCGGCTCGGGAGCCGGGCGACCTGGACTTCGTGGTCACCCCGAAGGCGATGAATGTTGAGAGCCGCGCGGCGGTACGCATGCTTGACGGCATCGTCGCGGCCGTGAGCAAGCGTCCCGGTGGTGGTCTGCGCGCCGATGGCGTTGCGGCCGAGGACATTTGGACCTATGAGCGTGCGCCGGGCCGCCGGCTCACCTTCCCGTTCTCCGCGCCGCAGGTACCCGATGGCACCATCCAGCTCGATTTCGTCTTCAACGAGGCGCTGCCCGTGGCGCCGATCCCGATCCGCATCCCACCGCTGGACCATCCGATCGCGACGGCCCCGCCTGAACTTGCGCTCGCGTGGAAGATCCTCTGGCTGGAGACCGATTGGTACCCGCAGGGCAAGGATCTCTACGACGCCACCCTGCTGGCCGAATTCGCCCCGGTCCCCCTCGAGCTCGTCCGGGACGTGCTGCGCCCCGAGTTGGGCGCCGAGGCGGACTCGTTTACCGCAGCATCGGTCCTGGCGTGGCGGGTCGACTGGGGCAGCTTCCTCGACGAGTACCCGACCGTGGGCGGCCACCCCACCGCATGGCAGCAGCGCCTCGCGCTGGCGCTCGCGCAGTCGTTCGGCCGGCGCTCGGACAAGACCATGTGAGGCCGAGAATGACGCCCGTAGTCAAGGCCGTTCAGTCGGGCATGGGCACGGGCATGGGCACGGTCAGGTAGCTGCCACGGATGGGCGAACGGTACTCGGGGCTGCTGCATGCCGTTGTCAGGCTGGGATGGTTGACTCCTGCTCGACCGCGGTCTTGATGTCGTTGAGGTCTTGCAGGATAGCCCTTCTCACCACGCCCTTGAACAGGAACATAGGGGCCGACCGTATCCTGGCACCGATGCTTTGCGGCTGGGAGTCATGCGAGCTGATCAACGTGATTCCGCCGTCGCCGGCTGAGATCGCCATGGTGGTGACGAAAACGAATCCGTCGGTTTCTGCTCTCGTTTTGTAGGACTCGTTCCCGACGACATCAGTGATCCACTTCTCCACGGAGGCGGGCTTGCCGAAATACATCCGGGTCTCACGCCACCGTAACCCCACAAGCCCGTTGGCCGGCTTGTCGAGAACCTCAATATCCTTGATCCCGCTGATGATGTCCGCGGCGTTTTCGATGTTGGTTATCGCCGCCCAGACCGCGGCCTTGGACCCGTTGATGGTCACCTGTGCTTCAACGACCATGGTGTTCTCCTAAAGTTGGTGACATCGTCGGTCACTGTACGGCCGACTGGTGACAGCCCGAAAGGGCACAGACTCGGGCGGGTACGCTCCGGCCGGTGTGGAGCGTCGATGCGTACCGCTGGTCGCTGCACGGACGTGTACGGATCCGAATCCGAATAGGACAGTACGCACCGCTCATTACCCCATCGCCGCCGCCCTTCCTCATCTCCTGGGAGCCCGGAGATGAGATTCCCCGGGCGACCCGCCCTGTCTTTCCTGTGCCGGGTTCGATGCCGAGAGTGTTGATGAACGACCGGTTCAACGTCCACCTCAACGTCCTGGTCAGGGGGAGTGTCAGGACTTTGAATGGGTTTACCCGTAAGGAACAGTCTCCGCCTACAGATACCCGAAGAAGTCTGTGCTGCGGCAGGCGATGTTTCACATCCTCGCCTCGTCGGCCTGCCTGACAACTGGAGCCGAGACATCAAACGCAATCCCACTACAGACACCCGAGTCTCCATGCCCAGAATAGGGGAAGAATGCGTCTAATCAGATCACTGATCGTAGCCTCGATCGTACTATCGGCGGCGATAATGCCGTCGTCGCCAGCGGCGGCCGCGGGCGGCGGTTGCAAACCCGTCACCGGAAGCAGCTGGAACATCGGGGTCTGCACCGCGGATAACGGCACCACCGTGTTCGCCGACCTCTACGTCAACTCACGGGGGAGCGTTGGTTCCACATGTACCATCTATCGCTGGATCGAGCGCTATAACGCTGGCGGGACGATTCAAGAGGCCAAGTATCCGGCCACTGCCCGAACCTCCACATGCACCCTCGGGCACAAGCCGAGTATTTCCGCGCCGAAGGTATCGGGCAAGTGGTACAGGCAGTATATGTGGGTCTCGGTGAACGGTTCGACGGTCCTCTCCGGAACCTCCTACTGGACCACCTGAGTCGCCAGCAATGGCCCCTGCCGGCGATCGCCGGCAGGCACCGCTGGCATTGTGCGGGTGACGACCCACCGCCGGTGGAAGGCCGCCGTGGCTGCTCGTGCGGGTGTCGGCTATGTTGCCCGCGTGCAAGTCCGGATCATGGAGGGTCGTCTGGTCGAGACGCCCACTGGCGAGGCTGGCGGCGTGGACTACCGTGCCTTCGGCGAGTTCGTCGGTGTTGGGGGCGAACTTGCCTCGTACGCGTTGGGCTGGACAATCGGGTCGCAGCCGCAGATCGCCAGGTTGTCCATCGGGATCGGTGCCGGCAACGCCGGCGGCGCAACGTTTCATGCTGCGGTGTCCGCGCACGAGGACGGCAATGCGTTCTCTCTCACCGACAAGGCGTTCGAGCACGTAGCGCAGGGCGGCCCGGATCTGAGCGCGGCCCAGGCCCGCGCTCACCCGGATCTGCCTTTCGTGTGGGCGGTCGCCGATCAGGTCATGCAGCGTGATCGACGCGCGTGGTGGATGCTTCACTGGCTGTTCTCCGGCTGGCCGAATCGCTGCTCTCTGACCTTGGCCCAGCCATAAAATGTCCCTGGGGAGGTGACACCGATGAGCATTCTCAAGCTGCAGACGCTGAAGCCGCGTACCGCGGATCCCAGTGCGCATCACAACAGCTGCACCAGTAGTTACTCCGAGTGTTGCACGCCGCTGATCGACGAGTGAGGGGTGCTCGTGTGGGGGAGGGCTTTGCGCCCCCACACGATTCACAGGCTCTTGCCGGTGGCGCAGCGCGCCCAGAACTGCACATGGGGCGTGGCGTTGATACGGTCGCAAAATCACCTACGGTGGGCGGGCCGGCGGCATAAGGGCGACCGGCCCGCC
>JADMIO011121755.1_pt1 | contig 13469 bp, 15 predicted proteins | sample 8958161 | NCBI WGS metagenome assembly JADMIO01 (sample SAMN16585339, study PRJNA669376) | soil metagenome | isolation source: Crop rotation soil | place: USA: Cullars Rotation, Alabama | collected 2011 | reverse complement strand
CCCGCCACACCGCGTCTGTCGGTGCTGCGCCGCCAACGCGGTGAGGCGATGAGCGACGTGCGGGCCGCGCTCGAGGAGTACCGGGGCGGAGAGGTCCACGCCGCGGTCGACCGGCTTCGCGCGGCCGGGCGGGTCGTGGCCGCCGACAGTCCAGAAGAGGTGCTCGATCGACTGGTTGCCGACTGGTATGCCGATCGGCAACACCGCCGGAAGCATCCCGACGCGGCGCCGAGCAGCATGGTTGCCGAACACCACCACGAACGGGCGGAGCTGACCCGCCGGGCACGGGCACTGCTCAGCTCCGACGGCAGCCTGACCGGCCCGAGCCTGGTCGTGGAGGACACCGAGTTCCGGGTCGGCGACGAGGTCATCGCCCGTCTCCAGGACCGGCGGCTTCGACCGGCGGGCGGCAACCGTGCCAGCTTCGTCCGCAATGGTTCGCGCGGCGTGGTCCGCGAAGTGCTGCACGCCGACTCGGCAGCCCCGTCCCTGCTCGTCGACTTCGATCAGCGTGGCCTCGTCGTGGTCCCTTGGCGTTACCTGACGGAGGAGGTGCGGCCCGGCGTGCGCGGTGGGCTCGCCCACAGCTACGCGCTCACCAGTCACGCCGCCCAGGGCGAGACCTACGACGCGGCTCGCCACCTCGCCACCGAACGCTCTACCCGAGCCGGTGTCTACGTCGGTCTCAGCCGCGGGACCAGCGACGCCCGCCTCTACGTCGCACGCGCCAACACCATCGATCCAGATGCGCGGCCGGACCATGGGTTGCCCACTCCACCGCCCGACGGCAACGACATCGACGCCCTCCTACGCCGGCTCAACGTCGACGACAGCGAACGGCTCCCCACCGAACTCGACCCCGACATCACCGAGGTCGTCGCAGTTGCCCGACGACACGACCTTCGGCAACTCCTCGCCCTCGCCGACCACGACGAGCTCGCAGGCCGGGCCGCCGAGATGAAGGCCAACACCATCGCCGCTCAGGCCTGCGCGTCGCCGTCCGTCACCGTGGTTGCCGATCTCGGGTCGCGCCCGTCGCGGGAACCCGAACGGGCCCAATGGGACCGGGCCGTCGGCGCCCTCGCTGTCTACCGCGCCGTGAGCGATCAGCCCGACGCCGCCGACCTCGGCGCCCGACCCACCGACCCCGACGCCGCCCGGCTCTACGACCGCGCTGCCTACGCCCTCCACCGAGCCAGGCCAGCTGCGCCGGAACTTGTTGCCGACCGGGGGCCCGGACTGGAGTTGACATGACGACCGAGACACCGTGGCGAGTCGGGGAGCTGCTGACCGCGGCCGGCGATGTTCTCGCCACCCTCGGCCCTGGACCCTGTTGGGTGTCGGGCACCCTCAGCGGATGGCGGACCAGCCGCGCCTACGCATGGGGTGAGCTGCTCGAGCACAGCCCCGATGGACGCACCCAGCTCGCCCGGCTGCCGATCGCCGTTCCCTGGGGGGTGGCGCGCGACGGGCAGCGCGCCATCGAGCGGACCGGGTTCGCGCTCGGCGACGGCATCGAGCTCACCGTGCACGGACGCTTCGAGATCAACGAACGCTATGGACCGCTCCGCTTCCTGGTCGACGAGGTTGCTCCCACCGCGGTGCCCGGCGCCGCCAAGGAAGCCCGGCAACGACTGGTTGCCCAACTCGACGGCGAGGACCTCCTCCGTCGCAACTCCCAGCAGTCGTTACCCGATCGCATCGACCGGGTCGGCCTCGTCGCCGCTGCGACGGGTGGCGCCGGCCGCGCCGACTTCGTGGGCCGCCTCGTCGCCGCTGGCGGACCGTTCCAGGTGGTCGAGCAGCGGGCCGTGATGCAGGGACCCGACGCGCCGGTCGAGATCGCGCGTGCCGTCAACCGTCTCCTCGGAGAGGGCGTCGACGTGATCGTCGTCACCAGGGGCGGCGGTGCCATGAGCGAGCTCGCCGCCTTCGACAGCGAACCGGTCGCCCGCGCCATTGCCCTGGCGTCCGTGCCGGTCATCGTCGCCGTCGGCCACAGCACCGATCACAGCGTCGCCGACGAGGTCGCCCACACCAGCCTCACCACACCGACCGCAGCCGCCGCCTGGCTCCTCGACCGGCGAACTATGCCCGCACCCGACCAGCAGCCGTCGAATCAGACCCAGGTCGAGGAGTTGCTCGCGCTGGCCGCCCGCGAGGCTGCTGGCCGCGTCGCGCTCGAGAGCAGTCTCCGACACCACCGGCTCGCCACCGTCGCACTCACGGTCGCCTTCATCGTCCTGCTGGTGATCCTGCTGGCCGTCTGACCATCAGCGGGGTTCGGAGAGACGGCGCAGCCGGCGGTCGCGGTAGTACGGGCGAGCGTGCAGGTGCGCTGGCCTCAGCGAACCGTGCAGCAACAGCGCCTGAAACGGCGCCACCATCCGCAGCACGTCGATCGGCACCAGCTCCCGGCGCGAGGTCGACTCACGGACGTTGCGACCCGAGCCCGACACCTCCCTGGACAGCTCCTGCTGGGGAACCTCCTCGCCGCCGAGCAGACGTGCCGCGTAGTCGAGCGTGGCACCATCGGACACACCGGAGAAGATGATCTTCGTCCCGTGGTTGGTGAGCACACTGTCGGCCAGGCTCCCGTAGGCCGCGTGAATCTGGGCAACCGACTGCCACACCGTGACGAGCAGGATCCCGATGCTGGCGCAGGTCGACGCCACCGACGGCAACCAGGATGCCGGCGTGTTGCCCGCCTCGTCCATCACCAACAACAGGTTCGGCAGCGGCTCCTTCGTCAGGTTCACCCGTTCGTAGGCCTGTTGCAGCAGGTCGCCGAGGAGACCGCCGAACACTGGTGCCAGGCGGGCCTGCTCGTGCATCGGCGCACACAGGTACAACGTGTTGGCACCACTCACCAGCCACTCGAGGTCGATGTCCTGACTGACAGAGGACGCCGCGACCGACGGGTCCTCCCACGCCCGCAACAACGTCTTTGCCGTGGCGTAGGCGCCGCTACGGGTGCGGTCATCGAGCCGCCACGTCGACTCCAGCGCCGTCATCGCGAAATGCGCGTCGGCCCGGCGATCGACATCGCCGGATACCAACAGGCTGTCGAGCACAGCGTTGACCTCGCTCTGACCGCCGTCGAGCGGACGGTCCTGGGCAAGCACCCAGCGGACAACGTCGCTCATCGTCCGCTTGCCCGACGCCGCCGCGAACAGCAGCGGCCACAACAGCTGCTCGGCCATCGACGAGAAGAACGCCAGGTTCTCGGCCCCGCTCTTCGGTCCCGCGTCGACCAAGGCCCTCGCCGCCTTCTGGGCGCCGGTCAACGTGACGGCGTCCCGTAGCGGGGACCACCCCGAGCCGGTCAAGCCCGTTGAACAGGTCGGGTCGAACACCCGCACCTCGCCCATCGCAGCCCGCCGCGCCACGGTGGCAGCCAGGAGATCGGACTTGACCGACGACAGGATCGCCGGACCGTCCCATTCCAGGATTCCGGAGATCGTGTTGGCCGTCTTGCCACACCGAGCGGGACCGATCACCGCCACCGCCGAGCGATCACCCTGTCGGGCCCGGGCACGCCGACTGCGAGCAGGGGCGGATCGCCGATCCTCCGTCGCCACCAGGCGACCACCCATACGACCGAGGATGAACCTTCCCGGCACCGGACCCCCGACAACCAGCGGTGCCAGATCCCTCGGCGTAGCCAGCCGCGCCTCGGTGTCGACACCCAACCGGCGGCGGTGCTCCGGACCGGGCCGCATCGACCACCGCCCCCACGCCCAAGCGACGCCCACGGTCACCGCGATGACGCACAAACCGGTTGCCGACCAGTAGAGGAGCGGGCCGGGCAACCGCTCGGCAACCACAGAAGTCCAGGCCAGGGCCGGTTGCCCGAGGTTGCCCGGCAACCGGAAGGCCGCCGCCAGGGTTGCCGACAGGCCGATCGGCATTGGCTGCCGAGTCGCGATCAGCAAGGCGAGCTCTGCGCCCACCCACACACAGCCGAGGATCCCTGACAGCGCGACGAGCACGGCGACCATCGGGTCTCGGCCTGTCGGCGGCGCCGTCATGCCGCCGAGAGACCGGTGATGAGCAGACGCTCGGCCCGACCGCGGTGGTAGCGCAGGAGCCGCTCGTCCTGGCCGGTCTGGCGGGCGATCTCCGCCACCGGCCGCCCCACGATCCGGGACTCGTAGACCAGGGCCGCTCCCCGCTCGCCCACCAGCCCCAGCCGGACCGCGTGGGACAACAGCACAGCGAGCTCATCGGCCGCTGATTCCGACCCCGATGAACCCTCCGTTCGGTCGAGGTCGTCGGGCGACATCGACTCCACCAGCGGGCCGATCACCGGCGCGCCCCAACACGCCAGGCAGGCGGCCGCGTTGCCGCGACGGTGCCGCTCCTCGAGCGACCGGGCGTGACGCCAGGTGTGCTCGAGGACTGTGGTCGCCGGCCAGGTGATCGACGCCCCGCCGAGCGCGCGGATGCGGGCGTGGGCAGTGGCAACCGCCTCATGGTCGAAGCCCCAGTCCACCCACGGCCCGTCACAGCGGTGGTCGAACATCCAGGGCCACCGACGACGAGCCCGGCGACTCATCGCGGCCAGGCCCGGCAACAGCGACTGCAGGACCGCTCGGGCGGCGAGGTCGTCGTCGAGCTCAATCAGCACGCCAAGGAGGCGGTTCGCCGCAGCGCCTCGCGCCGACTGGCAGAACTCGACGACATCGGCCGGAGAGCTGAACGACGCCAGAGCAGGTTGGTCGGCCCCCCAGTCAGCGAGCCGACGACGAGCGTGTCGGCTGGATCCGACGGCCGCCCACTCACGGGAGAGGGATCGGTACAAGGACAGGTGAGGTTCCATGCCCTGACCATCCGGATCACGGTTGCCCGGACGGTTGCCGAAACGGTTGCCGGCACGGATTTTCTCGGCAACTGCGGCGCGGCTCGTCCGGTCAGGAAGCGGACGCCCGTGGCCCGGCGGACGGACCCGCCCACGCCAGCAGCTCTTCCAATGCCTTGCGCGGCACAACGATCCGTCGCCCGAGCCGCACCGCCGGCAGCTCGCCACGAGCGACCAGGCCATAAGCGAGGGTCCGAGAGATGCCGAGCAGCTGACCGGCTTCCTCGACGGTCAGTGCGAGACGCGCCACGTTGTCCACTGCAGTCCCTCCCTTGAAGCAACTCCGGCACGCGCACTACTGGGCGGGCGCGGCTCGCCATCCGGCTAAGGACGCTCAGCAGTGACGTCCTGCCGTCGTCTTGTGTGTGCATGTCATGCCGACTTCGCCAACGCCAGGGACGCACAGCGCGCGCGATGATCCTCCGGCGGCGCTCCGCGATGATCCACCTCCGCCGCTGCGGCCCGACGGAGTCGGACCCTGCGTGACGGCGATTGGCCACGGTGCCCGCTCCTTCTGCGGTGGTCGCTCCCTACGCCCTCGCCGTCCAGCGGATGCCGCTCGGAACGCGAGCCCGGGGTTGCGCGCCCGGTCGGCGATCACTGAGGGGGATCGCCCGCGTAGGTCACGGCGTTGCAGCTGGCGTCGCGTCGCCGAGGATGTGCTGCCACACTCCCCGGGTGCCGATGACGACCACACGCCGACGTGGCGCCGCAAGAGTCCTCGGCGCGGCGGCTGCGGTGGCCATGGTCGACTGGGTCACCAAGGCGCTCGCAGCAACAGTCCTCGACGATGGGCCCGTCGAGTTGGGTCCGGTCCTCACGCTACGGCTCGGCCACAACCCCGGCATCGCGTTCGGGCTGGGCGATCGGCTGCCCAGCTGGGCGATCATCGGGCTCACTGCCGTCGTCACATTGGCCCTGGCGGTTGCGGCTGTGCGCGGAATACTCGGGCCGTGGTGGGCGTCAGGCGCGGTGCTTGGCGGGGCGGTGGCGAACCTCGTTGACCGCGTCGTCGGCGGGACGGTCGTCGATTTCCTGGATCTCGGTTGGTGGCCGTCGTTCAACCTCGCCGACGTGGCCTTGACGACCGGCTGCGCCCTGCTGGTTCTGACGGCGATGCTCGCCCCTTCACTCGACGGAAGATGACGGGCATCACGTCACTCTCTGTTGGCCTCCCGTAGAGCTGAGAGACCCGCGTACGACGCGCAGCCGGCCACCACGATCGCTGCCACCGGATCGGCCCAAGACCAGCCCAGCCACGCGTTCAGGCCGAGACGTATCGGTAGGTTGACGGAGAGGACGTTGGACAGCCATGTCTCCGTGGCTTGCGCCGCGAGCACCGGGTGTTCAAGGCGACGACCGACCCGCCATTGCGTCGCCGCGACAGGCACGATCACGACGAGTGCCACCACGTTCAGGACGATGCCGAGCGTCGACTCGCCGGCCTTCCGCCCGCGATGAGATCCCGGCCTGACTCCACGACGACATACGCGGCGAGCGGAAGGAACATGGGGGCGATCAGCTGCAGCGCCGCCCGCTGACGTTGCTGGTCTCCGCCGCGCGGTTGCCACAGGACGACGGCGGCGACGACTGCGACCGCAGAGTCGATCCCGAACCCATCAACGCGATCGATCCGGTGGCGAGGCCCGCCGTCACCGCGACGGCACCCTTGATCAACCCGCCAATACATTGGTGAGCACCGATACAATCGCCCTATGACGATGATGCGACCATCGGAGCGGGACGACCTCACCCTTGGCGCCAAGCTCTTCCGCAGCCTCGGCGATCCGATGCGCTTGGCGATCGTGGAGATCCTGGCCCGCGGCGAGCGCCGGGTGACCGACCTAGTTGCCGAGCTCCACTCCTCCCAGCCGAACGTGTCGGGACACCTGGCCTGCCTGAAGGACTGCGGGCTGGTCATCGATCGACCCCAGGGACGGGCAGTGCTGTACCGGTTGGCGAGCCCCGAGCTCCTCGGCCTGCTCCACGCCGCGGAAACCGTCCTCGACGCCGTCGGCCACCAGATCGAGCTGTGCCCCAACTACGAGGAGAACCGATGACCGCCGAGGACGAACGCCGCCTGCTCGTCGACGACGACGACCGCGATGACGACGACGACGACGGGACCGAACGGATCTGGGAGAGCCGCGAGGTCCGATGGTCGGCGCTGTCGGGACTGCTGTTGCTGGCCGGCTTCCTCGCGTCGGTGGCCGATGCGTCTGACGTCCTGACCACGGCGCTGTACGTCGGGGCCGCGTTCTCGGGGGCGCGTTTCTTCGCTGCTGAGGCGTTCGAGGAACTCGTCAAGGAACGCGAGATCGGTATCGAGTTGCTGATGACGGTCGGCGCCGTCGCCGCCGGGGCGCTCGGCCAGTGGGGCGAGGCCGCCATGCTGGTGTTCCTCTACTCGATCTCCGAAGCCCTCGAGGAGTTCACCGAGTCCCGGACCGAAGGCGCCATCCGCGCCCTCATGGACCTCGCCCCGAAGACCGTGACCTTGCTGCGCGACGGAGCGCAGGTCGAGATCCCGGCCGAGCAGCTCGCGGTTGGCGATCGGTTCCTGGTTCGACCCGGCGAGGCGCTCGCCACCGACGGCACCATCGTCGAGGGCGCCACCGCGCTCGACGAGTCCGCGGTCACCGGTGAGTCCATCCCGGTGGAGAAGACCGTCGGGCAGAAGGTCTTTGCCGGCACGCTCAACGGGACCGGGGTGATCACCGTCGAGGCGACAGCGACGCACGAGAACAACACACTCGCCAAGATCGTGCACCTCGTCACCGAAGCCCAGGAAGAAAAGGGCCGAGCCCAACGCTTCATGGAACGCTTCGCCGCGCGCTACTCCCCGGCCGTGCTCCTTGTCGGCGTGCTCGTCGCCGTCGTCGGCGGTGCCGCCACCGGCGACTGGAGCGAGTGGCTGGAGCGGGCCGCCACCGTCATCGTCGCCGCCGCCCCCTGCGCGCTCGTGATCTCCATCCCCATCACCTACGTCGCCGCCATCGGCAACGCCGGCCGTCGCGGCATCCTCGTCAAGGGCGGGGTCGTGCTCGAGGATCTCGCCACCGTCATCGTCGCCGCGTTCGACAAGACCGGCACCCTCACCCACGGCCGCCCCGAGCTCGTCGAGATCATCGCCGCACCAGGAGTCGTCGAGAACGAGGCGCTGGCGCTCGCCGCCGGACTCGAACGCGTCAGCGAACACCCCCTGGCCAGGGCCATCGTCGATGGCGCCATCGACCGGGGTGTGACTCCGGCCGAGGTCACAGACGTCCATGCGCTCATCGGGGCCGGCATCGAAGGCCGCGCCGACGGGAGGGCACTCCTCGTCGGCTCGCCGAAGTTGATGGAAGAACGCTCCCTGTCCCTCACGGCGTTCGGTACGCGCGTCGAGGAGCTCGAACGATCCGGCGCCACCACGGTCGCCCTGGTCGTCGACGGGAACCCCCAAGCGGTCTTCGGTCTCGCCGACACGCTCCGCCAGCAGGCCGCCGCCACCGTGGGGGCGCTCAAGGCCGCCGGCATCGCCCGGACCGTCATGATCACCGGCGACAACGCACGCACCGCTGACGCCATCGGCGCACGCGCGGGCGTCGACCAAGTCCTCGCGGAACGCCGGCCCGAAGACAAGGCAGGCGACATCCGCGAGCTGCAAGCCCGCTACGGCGGCGTGGTCATGGCCGGCGACGGCATCAACGACGCGCCCGCCCTCGCCGCAGCCACCGTCGGAGTCGCCATGGGATCCGCCGGCAGCGACGCCGCACTCGAGACCGCCGACGTCGCGCTCATGGGTGATGACCTCTCCAAGCTCGCCGACGCGCTGCATATCGGCCGCCGCACCCGCAAGGTCGTCCGACAGAACCTGGTGCTCTCCTTCGCCGTGCTCGCCGTCCTCGTCCCCGGAGCGGTCTTGGGAGTGTTCAACCTCCCGGTCACCGTCGGCGTCCACGAGCTCTCCGAGCTGGCCGTGATCCTGTCCGGCCTCCGCATGGCCCGCAGCGGACTGAACGACTGAACCGGCCATGTCCACCAGACCCCGGTGCACCGAAGCCGTCAGCGATGAACACAGCGGCAGCGCCGCTGACCACCCAGACGGCGGGCCGTTCGACCCGGTGGTGGTGGTCAGTGGTCTCTCCGGAAGACGATGGGGCTGAGCTTTGGAGGGCTGCCGACCAGGCCGTACAGTCGTGCGGGTGAGGAAGGCGTTGCTCATCGGGCTGGTGATCCTGCTCGTGCTGATAGGCGTCCCGATCCTGATGGGTGGGATGGCGCACGGCTGTGAGAGCTGCGGCCCGGCTCATGCGCTGTGCACGGATACCTGCTCGGTTCTGCCGTCGGTCCTCGCGTTGAGCTTGATCCTGATGGCGACGATGCTTCGTGGCCCGAGCCGGGCGAAGCGGAGTCGCGGCTTTGCTTGGGCGATCGATCCACCTCCCCGTCTGACCTTCTGACACGTCTCCGCGGCTGACCGGGCAGAGCCCGTCGCCCGGGTCCGCTACGTCTCCGGAGGTCCACATGCTTCGCCGTGTCTGGCGGGCTCGGGCGGGGCGGTCGCGGTGGAAGCGCTGATGCTTCCGCTGTTCGCCGTTGTCGCAGGGCTCGTGTCGTTCAGTTCGCCGTGTTGTCTCCCGCTGATCCCGGGCTACCTCGCGTACATCTCCGCGCTCCCGGTGTCGGAGCTCGGTGACCGACAGGCCCGCGCGGTGACGGTTCGGGCGGCGTTGTTGTTCGTCGCCGGGTTCACGGTCGTGTTCACCGCGCTCGGGGTCGGGGCCACGGTGCTGGGGTCGCTGTTCCTACGGAACCAGGACACGTTGGTGCGGTGGTTCGGGGTGGTCATCGTCGTGCTCGGACTCAGCACGATGGGGATCGTCCGCATTCCGTGGCTTCTGCGCGAGCGGCGAACGGATCTGGCCCGGATTCCGCGCGGGCCGGCGTGGGCGTTCCCGATGGGGATGGCGTTCGCGGCCGGGTGGGCGCCGTGCGTCGGGCCGGTGCTGGCGACCATCCTGGCGACGGCATCGGTGGGCGGCGGCTCGTGGGTGTGGGGCGCGGTCCTGCTCGCCCTCTACTCGGCTGGGTTGGGCATCCCGTTCGTTGCCTTGGCGCTCGGGTTCACGCGGGCGCAGCGATCGGTGGCGTGGCTCCGCCGACACGGTCGCCAGGTCGAGGTGAGCGGCGGCTTGCTCCTGGTGGGTGTGGGCGGCCTGTTCATCGCGGGTCGCTGGCAGCCGCTGTTCCGGCCGATGCAGCGCTGGTTCGCACAGTTCGGTTGGCCGCCGATATGACCGCCGAGCAGCCTTCGTTCGGGCCGGTGCGTCGACGGCGGCACGCGCCGTTCATCGCGGGAGCCATCGCGGTGGTGATCGCCCTGCTCGTCGTGGTCCTCGCCACACGTCAACCAGCGACCACCAAGGTCGAGACGTCCCCGCTGGTCGGCAAGCCGGCACCACCGTTGGCCGGCACGACGATCGACGGCGGCCGGTACCGGCTCGCGGACCGGCCCGGCCAATGGGTCCTGCTGAACTTCTTCGCAACCTGGTGCGTGCCATGCCGGCGAGAACACCCCGACCTCATCCGCTTCGCCGATCGCCACCGAGCCGCCGGTGACGTCGCCGTCGTCGGTGTGATCTACAGCGACGACACCAACGCGGTCCGCCGCTTCCGAAAGCTCAACGGCGGCGACTGGCCCATGCTCCTCGACCAATCGGGCGCGACGGCTGTCAGTTACGGCGTGTCCGGCGTCCCCGAGTCATTCGTGATCGATCCTGACGGCCTCATCGTCGCCAAGCTCGTCGGCGGTGTCCGCGACGACGAGCTCGAAACCTTCTTCCAACGACTTCGCGCCCCAGGGCGCTGAAAGGACCAACGATGCGAGCACTGCTGAACCTCGTTCCCCTCGCCGGCTGTGGCCTGATGATGGCCGCCTGTATGGGGCTGATGAGCCGAGGCCGCGCCAAGCAGGCCCCCGCCATCCCCGCGGAGGACCAAACAGACGTCGCCGCCCTCCGTGCCGAGGTCGCAGCGTTGCGGGCCGAGCTCCCGACGGCACACGACCGTGGCTGACGACACGCCCTGCCGCGCGCTGGGACGATCCCTTCGTCGACGGACCTGGCGCCGACCATGATCAGATTGGTGGCGCTCGGCGCTCTCATCCTGCTCGCCAGCTGTACCGGCACGTCCTCCGACAGCGCTGCGACGACGACCACGGCCTCGCCATTCGTCGGCCCGTACCAAGCCGTGTGCGACGCAGCCACGGCTGCCCATCGTGGTCAGCCCACGCGGGCCCGGACCTTGTTCCTGGACGGCGCCCACCAAGGCATCCACGAGCTGGCGGCGACCGCCACCAAGCGCGACCGTCCGTCGGCCGGACGCATGCTCGAAGCGAAGGAACGCGTCGAGCACGACCTCACCGTCAATGCCGTACCAGCCACCTTGGCTGTGGACCTCGACGCCCTTGCCCAGACCGTTCGGACCGCGATCGCCGCGACCGGCGCCCCTCGACCGCACCCCTGCCCGAAGGTCGCTCGATGATGCGCACGACGACCCTCACCGCGTTCGTCGTTGCCGTCCTCGCCGCCGGCTGCGGCGGCGGCTCCAAGCCCGACATCACCGTCGGCGAGAAGCAAGCGGATAGCTCACTGTCTGCCGAGGTGGCGAGCTACGACCTCGTCGCCGGCCGAACCGGCCGCTTCCTGATCGGGGTCTTCGCCAACGACAACCAGCACCTGCTCGCCTACGGCACCACCAAGCTCGGGTTCACCTACCTGGGCACCAAGGAAAGTCCCGTCACCCGGCAACGGCCAGCGATGTCGACCACCGCCACGTTCCTGCCCATCCCCGGTCAACACGTCAGGCCGTCGGCCACCCCCCAGCTCGTCCCGTCATCCCAGGCGATCGGCGTCTACGGCGCACCCACGGTCACCTTCGACACCGCAGGCTTCTGGCAGGTCCACTTCACAGCCCTCGTTAGGCGCAAGACCCGCTCAACCGACGCCGCATTTCAGGTGGCGACATCCTCCAAGCTCCCCGCACCGGGCGACCGCGCGCCCGCCAGCCGCCAGCCGCTCGCCGGTGCTCCGGGCGTGTCCCCCACCGCGATCGACTCGCGGGCCGGTGACGGCGAACCGATCCCCGATCGCGAGCTGCACAACATCACCATCGCCGACGCGCTCGCCGCCCATCGCCCGATGATGATCGTCGTCGCCACACCCACCTACTGCCAAAGCCGGTTCTGCGGGCCGATCACCGACGCCGTGGTCGCCCTCGCCAAGGCCCATCCCGGGCCGATCGCCTTCATCCACCTCGAGATCTGGAAGGACTTCGACAAGGGGATCATCAACGAGGCGGCGGCGCAGTGGATCTTCCCGCCCGGCACCGAGGACGCGCGCGAGCCGTGGGTGTTCACCGTCGGACGTGACGGCATCATCCGGCAACGGCTCGACAACGTCGCCTCCGAAGCGGAGCTCGCAGCCGCCGTCAGAGATCTCGGCTCGTGACCGACCCCACTCACACACCGGCACGACGGCGGGTCGTGCTCGTCGCCGCCGTCGGCGTCGTCCTGGTCGTCGCCGCTGGCACCCTGCTCACACGGGGCGACACGACCGCGGAGACGCCCAGGCGAGCGCCGACGTTCGCGGTCACCGACCTCCGCCGCCCGGGCAGGCAGGTCACGTCGAACTCGTTGCGAGGCACGCCGGTGGTCCTCAACTTCTGGGCGACATGGTGCGTCCCGTGCCGCAAGGAGATGCCCGACCTTCAAGCCGTGCACCATCTCTTCGGCTCACGCGTCGCGTTCGTCGGCATCAACAACCGCGACAGCCGCCGGGTCGCCATCAAGCTCCTCGGCGAGACCGGGGTGACCTACCCGTCCGGGTTCGATCCCGACGGCCGGATCGCCGCCGCCTTCGCCGTCGTGGGGATGCCGACCACCGTGTACATCTCCGCCGACGGCACGGTGCTGGCCACGCACACCGGCCAGCTCAACACCCACCGGCTGCGCGAAGACATCCAACGCTACTTCCACCTGCAACCCACGAAACGAGGGCCGACATGACCGCCAACCGCGACGACGCCGAGTTCCGCCCGCTGACCCGCCGACACGTCCTCGTCGCCGGCGCGGTCTCGGTCGCCGGGATCGCGCTGGCAGCCTGCAGCTCATCGGGCAGTGGGCAAGCCACCTCTACCAGCTCTGCGACGACGACCGACTTCTCGCAACGCTTCGCCCGGTTCACCGCGGATACCGAACCGAACGGGGACCTCGCCAAAGTCGTGTGGCCCGACTTCGTCACCTCCGCCGGGCCAGAGGTCAAAGGCCTGTACCAGTTCCAGATCACCCACGGCGAGCTCATGCGTTACATGCCGTGCTTCTGCGGTTGCGGCCAAGATGCCGGACATCGCAGCAACCGCGACTGCTACGTCAAGGCGGTCAACGCCGACGGCAGCGTGGAGCTCGAGTCGATGGCACCCACGTGAGGCATCTGCCTCGGAGTCACGCGTGACGTGATGAGAATGCTCGACGAAGGAAAGACCCCGCGCCAGATCCGCGCCGCCATCGACCACACCTACGCCGACAAGATCGACGCCGCGACACCCACCCCGTATCCGCCCGCCT
>JADMIO011081527.1_pt1 | contig 13470 bp, 13 predicted proteins | sample 8958161 | NCBI WGS metagenome assembly JADMIO01 (sample SAMN16585339, study PRJNA669376) | soil metagenome | isolation source: Crop rotation soil | place: USA: Cullars Rotation, Alabama | collected 2011 | reverse complement strand
ATCGGCGGTCCCGCCACGACATGCTGAAACGCTCGATGGTCGCCCGCGCGGCCTCGATCGGCTGCCGGTCGGGCGGCAGCAGCCATTTTGCGACATCGGGGTGGTAGCGCATGGCGGCATAGGCCTCGGCGTCGCTCTGTTCGAGCGGCCGCAGGAGCAGTCGGTCGGTGCGCAGGACGGTCATTCTTTACAAAACTTTACACAGGCGAGAAGGGAGCGAAACCGCGCTCCTCCATATCGGTGCCACGGGGAATTCCCCTTCAACGAACCGATGGAGACCTAAATGGCTACCCTCAACATGAAGACGATGATCGCGGCCCTGCTCGCGGGCAGTGTCGCCCTGACGGCCGGCGGCATGGCCTACGCCGAAAACGGCGGCAAGACCTTCGACCCGGCCAAGTTCACGCAGCGTATCGAGAAGCGCGTCGACCGCGCCCTCTCGGGCACCGACGCCACGGCCGACCAGAAGAAGAAGATCTCCGACATCCTGCAGGGCGCCTTCAACGACACCAAGACCCTGCGCGACAAGCGGATCGAGAACCGCAAGGCGATGGCCGCGGCCATGCAGGCCCCGACGATCGACCGCGTGAAGATCGAGGCGCTGCGTCTGGAGCAGATGAAGACGGCCGACGAGAGCTCGAAGCGCTTCGTCAAGGCGATGGAAGACGCGGGCGACGTGCTCACCCCCACACAGCGCCAGGCGTTCTTCGCGAAATGGGGCGACCGGCAGTTCAATCACGGCCATGGCAAGCGCCCTGGCTGAACGGACTGAACGGTGACGTCAGGACCGCCCCATACTGATACTCTGGGCGCATGGCTGAGCGGATTCTGATGATCGACGACGATGCCCGTCTCGCCGGGATGGTCTCCGACTATCTCGGCGGGGCGGGCTTTCGCCTGACCATCGCCGGCACCGCCAGGGAAGGCGAAGGTCTGCTGAAGCGCGAAAGCTTCGATGCCGTGATCCTCGATTTGATGCTGCCCGATGGCGACGGACTCGACGTCTGCCGCCGCCTGCGCGCCACCACCGATGTGCCGATCCTGATGCTGACCGCGCGCGGCGAACCGATGGATCGTGTGGTCGGCCTGGAAATCGGCGCGGACGACTATCTCGCCAAGCCGTTCGAGCCGCGCGAATTGCAGGCCCGGCTGCGCGCCATCCTGCGCCGCAAGGGCTCGCCCTCGAAGTCCGATGTGTTGCGTTTCGGCCGCCTGGAGATCGACAAGGGCGCGCGCGTCGCCCGCCTCGACGGCGAAGAGCGCGCATTGACCTCCTATCAATTCGCGTTGTTGCTGGCCCTGGCCGAGCGGGCCGGTCGCGTGCTGTCGCGCGATGCACTGATGGATCTCCTGAAGGGCGAGAAGCTCGAAGCCTTCGATCGGTCGGTCGACGTTCACGTCAGCCGCATTCGTGCGGCGATCGAGGACGATCCCAGGAAGCCCAGGCGCATTCTGACGATCCGCGGCAGCGGCTACGTTTTCGCGCGCGACCAGGACCGCTGATGCAGCGGCTCTACCTGCAGTTCTACGTCACGATCCTCGCCGTGCTGGCGGTGTTCGTGGGGGCCGCGGTGCTGACCTGGAAGCTCGCCGAAGAAGATACGCCGCAATATTTCGAAGTTGCCGCCGAGCTCACCGGGGCTCTGTTGCCCGAATCCGATGCCTCGCCCGCCGAGAGCCAGCGGGCGCTCGACGCGCTGAACCGCAAGCTGCGCTTCGATGTGGCGCTCTATCGGCCGGACGGCGTCTTGATCGCCACCGCCGGACGGCCGCAACCGCGATTCGACGTGCGCAAGGCTCGGCCGGGATGGCGGCGCGGCTCGAATGGCCCGACCTTCACCCTGCAGCTGCCCGACGGCCGCTGGCTGGTCGCGCGCCAGGTGCGCGAACGGCCCAGTCCCACGCTCTATATCGCGGGCTTCCTGGCACTGCTGGCGCTCGCGATCGCGGTCGGCGCCTATCCCGTCGTGCGAAGGCTCGGCAGCCGGATCGAGCGGCTGAAGACCGGCGTCGAGCAACTGGGCGGCGGGAATCTCGGCGCCCGCGTGAAGGTCGAAGGTCGGGACGAAGTAGCGGCCCTGGCCGAAAGCTTCAACCGCTCGGCCCAGCGCATCGAGGAACTGGTCGCCGCGCATCGGCTGCTGCTGGCCAATTGCAGCCACGAACTTCGCACCCCGCTCGCCCGTATCGGCATGGCCGTAGCGCTGCTGGGCGAGAAGGCCGATGCAAAGACCCGCGAATCTCTGAAGCGGGACATTGCCGAACTTGACCTGTTGATCGAGGAAATCCTGCTCTCGAGTCGCCTTGAGGCCGTCCAGGAACTCGAGCGGAACGAGCCGATCGACTTGCTGGCGCTTGCGGCCGAAGAGGCCGCCCACTACGACCTCGAGGCGAGCGGCCGGCCGGTTACGGTTTCAGGCGATCGCGTGCTGCTGCGCCGACTGATCCGCAATCTGCTCGAGAATGCCCAGCGCTATGGCGGCGCCGGCGAGATCGCGCTGTCGGTGAACCATGCGAACGGACGTGCCGTGCTCGAGGTCAGCGACCATGGCCCGGGCGTGCCGCCCGGCGAGCGCGAGAAAATTTTCGAGCCGTTCTATCGCCTGTCGCAGAGCCGCGAGACCGGCCGCGGCTCGGGGCTCGGTCTCGCCCTGGTCCGTCAGATCGCGCGCCGTCACGGCGGCGAAGCGGTTTGCCTTGCGGCAGAAAGCGGCGGCAGCCGCTTCCGGATCGACCTGCCTGCCGCGTAGTATCCGGGTGAACGGTCGTTCACCCGGAGGAAGCAGGCCATGAATTTCGAGATTCCCGCCGAGATTTCGGCGTATCTGCGCGAGCTCGACCAGTTCATCGACCGGGAGATCAAGCCGCTCGAGCAGCAGGACGACAATATCCGCTTCTTCGATCATCGCCGCGAGCACGCCCGCACCGACTGGGACAATGACGGCCAGCCGCGGCACGAGTGGGAGGAACTGCTCGCCGAGATGAAGCGCCGCGCCGACAAGGCGGGTCACTTACGCTTCGGCCTGCCGAAGGAACTTGGCGGCAAGGACGGTTCGAACCTCGCAATGGCGATCATTCGCGAGCATCTCGCGCACAAGGGCCTTGGCCTGCACAACGACCTGCAGAACGAGAGCTCGATCGTCGGCAACTTCCCCGTCGTGCTGCTGCTCCACCGCTTCGGCACCAAGGAACAAAAAGAGCGCTACATCGAGGGCATGTTCAAGGGCACGGAGCGCATCGGCTTCGGCCTGACCGAGCCGCTGCACGGCTCGGACGCGACCTTCATGGAAACCACCGCGGTCAAGCAGGGCGGCGATTGGGTGATCAACGGCATGAAGCGGTTCAACACCGGCGTGCACACCGCGACGGCCGATCTCGTCTTCGCACGCACCTCGGGAAAGCCGGGCGATGCGCGCGGCATCTCGGCCTTCATCACGCCGATCAAGACGCCGGGCTTCAAGGTCGAGCACATGTGGTGGACCTTCAACATGCCGAGCGACCACGCCGAAGTGTCGCTGACCAACGTCAAGGTGCCGGGCTCGACCATGCTGGGCGAGGAAGGCCGCGGCCTCGACGTGGCGCAGACTTTCGTCCACGAGAACCGCATCCGCCAGGCTGCCTCGAGCCTCGGTGCGGCGCAGTACTGCATCGACATGTCCGTGGCCTACGCCAAGAACCGCAAGGTATTCGGCAAGGCGCTGGCGACCAACCAGGCGATCCAGTTCCCGCTCGCCGAGCTTCATACCGAAGCCGAAATGACGCGCGGGCTGGTGCGCAAGACGGCGTGGCACCTCGATCGCGAGCACCACATGAACGTTTCCGAGTGGGTCGCGATGTCGAACTACCGTGCCAACCGGCTGGTTTGCGACGCCTCCGACCGTGCAATCCAGGTGCATGGCGGCATCGGCTATTCGCGACACACCCCGTTCGAGCACATCTATCGTCATCATCGCCGCTATCGCATCACCGAGGGCTCGGAGGAGATCCAGATCCGGCGCGTCGCCGGCGCGCTGTTCGGCTTCTGGGGCGCGCAGAAGGCGTCGACCGCGCCGAAGTCATGAACGATCCGGCCCGTCGCTGGACGGGCGAACTGGTCATGATGGTGACCATCCTGCTGATGGGCTCGAGCTACCCGTTGGCCAAGGAAGTGCTCGCCGTCATGAGCCCGCTGCTCTACAGCGGCTCGCGCTATCTGGTGGCCGGTCTTTTCCTGTTTGCGGCCCTTGTCGCGATGCGCCAGCCGCTTGCCTTGCCGCGACGGGACTGGCTGCCGATGATCCTGCTGTCGATCGTCGGAGTCGCCGCGTTCCAGGCCTGCTGGGGCCTCGGCATGGCACGCACCGCTCCATCGATCGGCTCGATCGTGATGACGACCACGACCGCCTTTTCGGCAATCCTGGCCTGGATCGGTGGCCGGCGTCTGCCGGCGCTGGGGTGGTTCGGCATCGCCGTTGCCTTCGCGGGCGTGGTCGTGGTGGTGAACAACAGCCTGGAACGCTGGACGCTGGCCCTTGGGAACGTCGACGGGGCTTTCTTCTGGGCGCTCTCGGCCTTTGCCTGGGCGCTCTACGTCGATCGGGCCACGCCCTACAACGCGCGCCTGGGAGGCCTGCGGGTCTTCGCCTGGACGACCCTGCTCGGCGGCATCGTGCTGACCCTCGTGGCACTCGGTTTCGACTCGCCGGGCGAGTTTGCCCGGCTCGATTCGGCGCAACTGGGCTATTGGCTCTATACGGCGATCTTCCCCGTCGGCGTTGCATTCCTTGGGCTCAGCATCGGCTTCGAACGGCTCGGCGTGCCCCGGGTCATGGTCTACATGTATCTGATCCCGGTGGCGGGCGTGGGCCTGTCGGCGGCCTTTTTCGGCGATCCCCTGACAACGGCCCGAGTCCTGGGCGGCCTTATCGTTATTCTCGGCGTCATCCTGACACGCGTCGCGCTCGACCGTTCGGCCCGGTTTCTGTAGAAGAGGGCCGTGAAAAAGCCCGCAAAAAAGGCCTCTCCCAAGGCTAAAGCCCCTTCCGTCAGCGCTTCCGGCGTCACCACCCCAGGTACGGGTGGCCGGCGGGCGACGGTGAGCCGCGCCACCAAGGAGACCCGCATCTCCGCCGCCATCAACCTCGATGGCAGCGGCAAGTACGACATCAAGACCGGCATCGGCTTCCTCGATCACATGCTGGAGCAGCTCAGCCGCCACAGCCTGATCGACATCACCGTGCGGGCCGAGGGCGACCTGCATATCGACTACCATCACACCACCGAAGACACCGGCATCGTGCTGGGCGAGTGCCTGCAGAAGGCGCTGGGCGAGCGTGCCGGCATCCGCCGCTACGGCAGCGCCGTCATCCCGATGGACGAGACGCTGACGGAAGTGGCGCTCGACGCCTCGAACCGGCCGTACCTGATCTGGAAGGTGAAATTCTCCAAGCCCAAGCTCGGCACGATGGACACCGAGCTGTTCAAGGAGTGGTTCCAGGCCTTCGCGCAGTTGGGTGGGCTGACCTTGCACGTATGGAACCACTACGGCGACAACAACCATCATATCGTCGAGAGCTGCTTCAAGGGCCTCGCGCGGGCGCTCAGGGTCGCCGTCGAAATCGACCCACGCCAGACGAGCGCCGTGCCCAGCACCAAAGGCGTGCTTTAATCCCCAAATCATGACAGTCGCCATCGTCGACTATGGCTCGGGGAACCTCCGGTCCGCCGCGAAAGCCTTCGAACGCGCCGCGCGCGAAAGCGGGGTGAACGAACGCGTGCTGGTGACCGCCAGTCCCCAGGACGTTGCCGGCGCCGACCGCATCGTGCTGCCGGGCGTCGGCGCCTTCGCCGATTGCCGCGCCGGCCTCTACGGCGTGCCGGGCATGGTCGACACCCTGAAGCGCGAAGTGATAGAGCGCGGCAAGCCCTTCCTCGGCATCTGCGTCGGCATGCAGCTGATGGCGACGCGCGGCGTCGAATACGGCATCCATGCCGGCCTGGACTGGATCGCGGGCGACGTAGTGCGGATCGAGCCGGGCGCCGAGCACCTGAAAATCCCGCACATGGGCTGGAACGAGCTCCTGAACCTGAAGCCGCACCCGCTGCTCGAGGGTATCGCGGAGCACGATCACGCCTACTTCGTGCATTCCTTCCAGCTCAAGACGGCCCAGCCGGAGACGCTGCTCGCGACCACCGACTATGGCGGACAGATCACCGCCGTCGTCGGCCGCGACAATCTGGTCGGCACGCAGTTCCATCCCGAGAAGAGCCAGGCGACCGGCTTGCGCCTGATCGGCAACTTCCTGCGCTGGAAGCCCTGAGAACCGAGAAACTCGATCGCGCCGGCAAGCGTTGAACCACCAGGCCCCAACCTCGGAGTTCCGACATGCATGCCGAAGCCATGATTTCGACCCATCCGCAGGCGCGCGGCCACGTCAATGATGCCCTGGCAGCCTGCATCGAATCCTGCCTCGATTGCGCGCAGACCTGCACCGCCTGTGCCGACGCCTGCCTCGGCGAATCGTCGATCGCCACCCTGAGCCAGTGCATAAGGCTCAACCTCGACTGCGCCGAATTCTGCGCGACGGTGGCGCGCGTCGGTTCGCGACGGACCACCGGCAACGCGGAAACCCTGCGTCGGCTGGTCGAGCTCTGCGCCGATGTCTGCCGGCAATGTGCCGAAGAGTGCCAGTCTCACGGCGGGCACCATCGCCATTGCGCGATTTGCGCCGAAACCTGCCGGAGCTGCGAAAAGGCCTGCCGGACGGCGGCAGCCACTCTCACTCTGCCCAATCAATAGCGCGGCCGATCGACGTGGCGCGACGTACGTCCGATATCGCCTTCTTCGTAGCCCTGCTCTCGACCGCGCTGGCATTGGGCGCCGCCCTCGCCCACGCGTTGGAGCTGCCGAACAAATTCGCTCTGGGGAGGGAAAGCTACTTCACGGTTCAACAGATCTATCGCGGTTGGAACCTGCTCGGCTTCCTTCTGGTCGTGGAACTACCGTCGATGATCGCGGCAACCTGGACCGAAAAGCGCAGACCCGAGGTCGTCCGCCTTGTGCTCGGCGCCATCGCATGCCTCCTTCTGGCACAGGTGCTGTTCTGGACCTTCACCTTCCCGGCCAACAAGGCGACCGCGAACTGGACCATCCAGCCGGACGATTGGGAGCTGTTGCGGCGGCAATGGGAGTTCTCCCATGCGGCTGGCGCGGCCTTTCAGGTGCTGGCGATGAGCCTGACGATCGTCGCCGCTCTCAGGCGACGATGAACATGCCTGGCGTCACGGCCCCCTGGCGATCCATTCCTTGATGCGCGCGACCGTCTCGCGCTCGATGCCATTGTAGCCGTGATAGGCATAGGCCTCGCATTCGTCGCCGGTCGTCTTGCCGCCGTCCATGACGATCAGGTCGGTACCGTACTTCTTGTTCGACGCCTGCCCGTTCGACGGCAGGGTGAAGCGGCAGACGTCCTTCTCGTGAACGACGATGAGATTCCGACTCTTCAGCTTGCGCGGATCGAAGCTCGAAATCCGGTTGAATGACGAAGTGTGGATGAATCCCGCGACCTGGCCGTCCATCGACTCGGCAAGCGTGAGCGTGGCGTTGGTGCTGTTCGAGGTGCCGACGACATACACCGCGAGCTTGCCGAAGCGTTTCTGCAAGTCGGCAGCGATTGCCTGGATACGGGCCGGCGTGCTGGTGGCGTCGGTCGAGGCGGCAACGAGTTGTGAATCGGCAAACAACGTTCGCGCGCGAATAAGGAAATTGCCACCGTACGAAAAGACGATTTTCCCCTTGTCCATGCGTGGCTCGAGCTTTCCTGCACCGCCCGGCATCAGGATCACGGCGTAGCGCGGACTGGCCGGATCGTTGGTCGTCAGCAGATAGGTGAACTTGCTGCCGTCAGCAGTCTGGACGTCAGAGAGCTGATCCCTGGCGACCGCGCCGGCGACGCTGCCGAGAATCAACAGCAGGGCGAGAAGTGTCCTCTTCATGCTCAGTCCAGTACATCATGACCTACGGCACCTCCACAGCGTCCAAATTGCCTTTGGCTTCGCTTGCTGCGCAGTAGGGCGGGTGCTTGCCGTCTCGTTGTCGCAGCGAATCTCGCGATGCCGCCCGGTCCAAAAGTTCAGGCGCACCGGCAAAAAGCTGGCATTCTTGTTGCTCGTTCGCCGACCGAGGTATGCCGATGACCCGCTTCGTTTCCCGTCGCTCGATGGTTGCTGCTTCGGCGGCCGCGCTTGCCCTGCCAGGGGTTGCACGGGCGCAAGTTTGGCCGAACAAGCCGGTCCGCCTGGTCGTGCCGTTCTCGGCGGGCGCCGGCATCTCCGACATCCTGGCGCGGCTGATCAGCCAGCACTTGAGCGCCGGCCTCGGCCAGCAGGTCGTGATCGACAACCGCCCAGGCGCCGGCGGAAATCTCGGGGCCGACATCGTCGCCAAGGCGACGCCCGACGGATACACGGTGTTGCTGGGTAGTTCGTTCCTGGCGGTGAACGCCTACCTCTACGCCCAGACCCCATTCGATGCGCTGAACGATTTCATCCCGGTGAGCAGCGTCGCGATCAACCCGCTGCTGCTCGTTGTCCATCCCTCGGTGCCGGCCAAGTCGGTGGCCGAACTCGTGGCGTTGGCCAAGTCCAAGCCGGGCCAGCTCAACTACGGCTCCGGCGGCATCGGCAGTACGCCCTTCCTCGCCACCGAGCTCTTCAAGGCGCTCGCCAAGGTCGAGATCACCCACGTGCCCTACAAGGGCGGCGCACCGGCTCTGGCGGACCTCGCGGCCGGCCAGCTTTCGATGATGATCGAGAACGTGCCGGGCACGATGCCGTTCGTCCGCTCCGGCAAGATGCGGGCGCTCGCCATCACCAGCCGCAAGCGCTCACCGCTCGAGCCCGAGTTGCCGACCATGATCGAGGCCGATGTCCCGGGCTACGAAATGATCGGCTGGAACGGCTTCTTCCTTCCCAAGGGAACGCCGGCCGAGATCGTGGGCCGTCTGCAGGTCGAGCTGGCGAAGGCGCTCGCCAAGCCGGAGGTCAAGGAACAGCTCACGACCATCGGCGCCGAGCCGGTCGGCGACAGCCCGCAGGCCTTCGCGGAATTCTTCAGGGGCGAAACCGCGCGTTGGGGCAAGCTGATCAAGGATCTCGGCATCAAGCCGGAGTGAGCGCTGCTGGCGCTCATCCCAGGCATTCGCGCGGAATCTGCTACCGGGTCCTGTCGTCGATGTCGCGGGCCAGGACCTCGCGCTTGCCGACATGGTTTGCGGCGGTGACCACACCCTCGCGCTCCATGCGCTCGACGATTCGGGCCGCGCGGTTGTAGCCGATCTGGAGATAGCGCTGGATGAAGCTCGTCGAGCATTTGCGCTCGCGGGCAACCAGCGCGATCGCCTGATCGTAGAGCTGGTCGCTCTCGCCCTCGTCGCCGCCCTCGCCCGGCAGTCCGGCGCCGCCTTCCTCGCCGTCGGGGTCGTCGGTGACCGAATCGATATAGGCCGGCTGGCCCTGGGCGCGCAGATGGCGAACGACGTCCTCGACCTCGCCGTCGCTGACAAACGGGCCGTGCACGCGGGCGATCTTGCCGCCGCCGGCCATATAGAGCATGTCGCCCTGGCCGAGCAGCTGTTCGCCGCCCTGCTCGCCCAGGATGGTGCGGCTGTCGATCTTCGAGGTCACCTGGAACGAGATGCGGGTCGGGAAGTTCGCCTTGATGGTGCCGGTGATGACGTCGACCGACGGCCGCTGCGTCGCCATGATGACATGGATGCCCGCGGCGCGGGCCATCTGGGCGAGCCGCTGGACGGCCGCTTCGATCTCCTTGCCGGCGACCAGCATCAGGTCGGCCATCTCGTCGATGATGACCACGATGAAGGGCAGCGGATTGGTGTCGATTTCCTCTTCCTCGAAGGTCGGGCGCCGCGTCTCGGGATCGATCCCGGTCTGGACCTTGCGCGTGAGCGTCACGCCCTTCTTGCGCGCCTCGGCGAGCTTCTCGTTGTAGCCCGCGATGTTGCGCACGCCCTGGGCGCTCATCGCGCGGTAGCGGTCCTCCATCTCGCGCACCACCCACTTAAGCGCCACGATCGCCTTGCGCGGCTCGGTGACGACGGGCGTGAGCAGATGCGGGATATCCTGATAGACGCTGAGCTCCAGCATCTTGGGATCGATCATGATGAAGCGGCAGCGATCCGGCGGCAGCCTGTAGAGCAGCGACAGGATCATGGTGTTCACGGCCACCGACTTGCCCGAGCCGGTCGTGCCGCCGATCAGCAAGTGCGGCATGCGCGCGAGATCGGCGATCACCGGATCGCCGCCGATGTCCTTGCCGAGCGCCAGCGGCAGGCCGAGGCGCGTGTCCTCGTAGTGCTTGGTCGAAAGCAGTTCGCGCAGGAACACCGTCTCGCGCTTGGCATTGGGCAGCTCGATGCCGATCACATTGCGGCCGGGGACGGTGGCAACACGCGCCGAGACCGCACTCATCGAGCGCGCGATATCGTCGGCAAGGCCGATCACGCGGCTCGCCTTGGTGCCGGGTGCAGGCTCGAGCTCGTAGAGCGTGACCACCGGGCCGGGTCGGACCTTCACGATCTGACCCTTCACGCCGAAATCGTCGAGCACGGTCTCCAGCAGTCGCGCGTTCTGCTCGAGTGCGCTTTCGTCGATCTTGGTCTCGATCTGGACCCGTGACGGCAGCGACAGCAAGTCGAGCGGCGGCAGATGATATTCGCCGACGCCGAGATCAAGCTCGCGCTGGCCCGCCCTGGCGGCGCGCTTGCCTTGGGCCGCAGCGGCTTTGCGCGGGACAATTTTCACGCCGGCCGTCGATGCCTCGGGCTGAATCGGCTGTTCGGCATCGAGCGAGTCGGGCGTGAACGGGTTCTCGTCCGATAGCTCGTCGATCTCCTCGGGTTCCGCCGTCCGTTCGGCCGCCTGAATCGGCTGTTCGGCGGGGACTTCTTCCTCCGGCTCGGCTTCGGGCGCCGGAATGGGCGCGGCTTGTGGCGCGACGGGCCGCAGGCGGCCGAGTATCGGTTCGATGCGCAGGCCGGCCAGGCGATCGAACAGGGTCCGATCGCGGATCGATTCGGGCGCCTGAACGGCCGCGACTTCTCCCGGATGCACCGGCATGGGATTGAGCGGCATCGGCGACTCGGGGATTTCCGGCGCCGCCCGTTCTATGGGCGCATAGGGGGCATCGACCATCAGGGAGTCGCGCGGCGGCAGCAACACGCCTTCCTCGGGTATCGGTTCGATCGGCTGCGTGAAGCGCGCCGGATCGTACTGGCTGGCGTCGATCTCGCCCGGAATCTCGGCATAGCCGATCGAGGGGCTGGGCGGTTCGGCATCCTCTTCGGCGAACTGCGGCTTGCCGCGCCACAGGCTGACGCCGGCCCGGAACAGCCACATGCTCCACAGGAAGGGCGCGCGCAGGATGCGGAAGATAAGCGGCAGGTCGGTGCGATTCATGCCGAGCGCCGGCGCCATCGCAATGAAGGCGAGCGCCGCACATGCAGGCTCGATCAGGGGCAGGCTGCCGCCGCTCGAATGGGTCAGCACCATCTCGCGGAAGCGGCCGACCAGCGCGACACCGACCAGGCCGCCTGCACCGGTGTGGGTGGCCGCGCCGCCGACGTCGCCCAGTCCAACACAGCCTACGCTCATCATCAGGAGTGCCAGCAGCAGCAGCGAGAGACGAAGCCCAAAAAAGCCCAGATGATGCGTCCGGACCATGCGCACACCCCAGGTGATCAGCGCCACCGGTACCAGCACGATGGCGAGACCGAAGGTCTGCAGCAGCACGTCGGAAACGTAGGCTCCCGGCAGCCCCATCAGGTTGGCCGGCGGATTGCCCGTGGCATGGTTGAGCGACGGATCGGCGACGTTGAACGTCAGCACCGCCATCAGCAGCATCACGCCACCCGCCGCCAGCACGAGCCCGACGATTTCCATCATGCGGCGGCGCAGGAAATCGCGCCCGCCTTCGGGGAGAATCGCGGTCTTGCGGGGTGCGATGGTCGCGGCGCCGATCATGGCCATGGCTTGCTCACAGAACCTGGGCGAGGCGGCCGAGCCCCTCGCGGGTTGTTTTCTCGTCGTGAACCAGCGCTACACGGATATAGCGCTGGGCGGTATTCACGCCGTTCGTCTCACGGCACGCGTACGAGCCCGGGAGGACTTTCACATGGGCCTCGCGCCACAATTTGCGCGTCGCCTCCTCGCCATCGCCGACATCGAGCCACAGGAAAAATCCGCCGCCCGGCGTGTAGTAGCCGAAGCGGTTGTGCAGCATCTGCTCGGCGATCCTGAAGTTGCGGCGGTACCATTCGCGCGTCTCCACCGGATGCGTTTCCTCGTTCCACAGCGCGACCGACGCCTTCTGGACGGCAATTGGAATCTGCGGCCCGCCATAGGTGCGCCAGCGCAGCACCATTGCCACGAGCTTGGGGTCGCCGGCGACGAAGCCCGAGCGCAGGCCGGCGGCATTGGAGCGCTTGCTGAGCGAGTGAAAGACCGCGAGGTTGCGGAACGGGTCCTTGCCGGCGGTCTCGTCCATCGCCAGCGCCGCCGCGAGCGCGCCCGGTGGCGGCTGGTCGGTGTAGATCTCGGCATAGCATTCGTCGACAGCGAGCACCGTGTCGTGCTTGCGGCAGAGGCGCAGCAGCCGTTGCAGATAATCGACCGATGCGATCGCGCCTTGCGGATTGGCCGGTGAGCAAAGATAGACGACTGTCAGCCGCTTCCAGGTCGCCTCGTCGAGACTCTCGTAGTCCGGCAGGAAGCCGTTCGATTGCGGGGCGTTGACCAGCAGCGGCTCGGCGCCCGACATGACGGCGCCGCCGAGGTAGGCCTGATAGAAGGGATTGGGCAGCGCTACCATCGGCTTGCCACCGCCCTTTTCCTGCGGCGTCGCAACCGACGAAATGATGTAGACGCCTTCCTTGCTGCCGGCCGTCGGATGAACGTGACGATTGGGATCGAGCAGGCCTTTGGGCAGCTTGTAGCGTCTGGTCAGCCAATCGCAGATCGCCTGGTTGAGTTCGGGCAGCCCCTGGTTGGGCGGATAGCGGTTCCAGCCGTCGACTTCGTCCATGACGATCTGGCGCGCGAACGCCGGCATGGCGCCCTGCGGCTCACCGACCGACATGTTGATCATCGCGAGGTGCGAAGGCGGCGCGATCGGCGCCAACAGGCTGTTCAGCCGCGCGAACGGGAAGTCGGTCAACGTCTCGGTCAGACGCGGGTTGAACATCCACGACCATCCAATGCGCCGTCCCTTCTGAGCGGGGCCGGCCGAGCAACACACCGCGACCGGCAGGAGGGGGCCCGCCGGTCCGGCTACACGCGTATTGTATGAAACAAATTAACCTTTCACAACAATGGAATAGGCCAATTTCTTAAGACTCTACACCACCAGATATGGGGCTACTCTTTCCAGCACAGTGGGATCCGAAGCTTGGAATTCACGTGACTTGAAGTCGCGGC
>JADMIO010703451.1_pt1 | contig 13470 bp, 13 predicted proteins | sample 8958161 | NCBI WGS metagenome assembly JADMIO01 (sample SAMN16585339, study PRJNA669376) | soil metagenome | isolation source: Crop rotation soil | place: USA: Cullars Rotation, Alabama | collected 2011 | reverse complement strand
CAGGCGAGATCGCCGCTTCGTGCGGGCCGTTGCCGACGGGGATATGCGTAATCGCGTTCGACCCCAGATCGATGATCGAAGCGCTCGCCGACTGCTGATTGGCGACGAGGATGTGGCCGGACTTCGGCAGCTGCGCCGAGGCGGATGCCGCGGCAAGAACGAGAGCGAGGGTGGGGGTGGGTCGCATTAATCGTCCGTGAGGAGATGTCTGAGATACCGCTCCGGCGAGTCGAGAAAGGACCGCCAGTGCTGGATGAGGGCAAGATCTTCAGGTTGTTGGACAACCCGAATACCGTGATCGCCAAGCTCCAGAATCGTCGCCCCGGGCATCGAGGCCAGAATGGGCGAATGCGTCGACACGATCACCTGGCTCCCCTCGCTCCGCATGGTGTGCAGGAGCGCCAGCAGCGCGAGCGACGACTGGAACGAAAGCGCGGCTTCGGGCTCGTCGAGGAAGTACACCCCGACATCCTCGAACCGCGCGCGCAGAACATCGAGAAAGGACTCACCATGGGACTGCGCCTGCATCTTCTTCTCGCCATAACCGAACGCCTTCTCCTGCCGGTCCACCGCGGCGAGAAAGGCATGCATCGACTCGGCGCGCAGAAAGAATCCCGCGCGCGATGCCATGTGCTTCAGCTTCGGCTTGAGATGAAAGCGCAGCGGCGAGTCTTCCTCACTCTCCCCGACGCCAGTCACCATCGCGAATGGATTCTCGAATCCCTTGCGCGGATAAATCGCGGCGAGCGCTTCGATGATCGTGCTCTTGCCGCTGCCGTTCTCGCCGACGAGAACCGTTATCCCTGCTGGAATCTCGAGCCCGCCCTCGGCGATGATCTGCGCGACCGCTGGAATGGAATAGGGCCACTCGCCCGGCTCAGGTGGGCGACGTTTGCTCGGATTCCACTCCGCCCGCTCGAAGTGGCGAACGCTATTGCTGTCCGGCGGAGTCATACGCGAGTCGGCCGCATACATATGTCTGATGCACGACGCCCATCAGCTCGCGCCCCGCATACGGCGTCACCTTGTGGCGATGGAAGAGATGGTCGGGCTCGACGACGAACGATGCGTCAGGATCCCACACGACGATGTCGGCATCGTAGCCGGGATTCAGTCGCCCCTTGTGCGCATCGAACCCGGCGAGAACCGACGTGCAGTGACTCATCCAGCGCGACACCCACTCCACACCGAGCCCGCGGGCCTGGGCGCCGGTCCACACGGCCGGGAGCGACAGCTGCAGCGATGCGATCCCACCCCATGCGGAGAAGAAATCGCCATTCGTGTCCTTCATCTCGGGCGGACACGGTGAGTGATCCGAGGCGACGAGATCGATCTCGCCGTTGATCAGCGCCTCCCAGAGCGCTTCGCGTTCGGCCGACTCCCGAATCGGGGGCGCGCACTTGTATTCAGTCGCGCCATCCGGAATCTCTTCCGCCACAAAGGTCAGATAGTGCGGACAGGTCTCGACGGTGATGGGCAGGCCTCGCTGGCGCGCGTTGTTCACCATCGCGAGCGACGACGCTGATGAGAGGTGCACGATGTGCACGGGCACCGGAAAATCCTTCATCAGCTTCACGACCCACTCGATCGCCGCCGACTCTGCTTCCGGCGGACGCGATTCGAGGTACGTCATGTAGCTCGTCGAGCCCTCCGCCGGCGCCGGTCGCAGCAGCTTCGGATGTTCCGCGTGCACCATCAACGGCAACCCAAGCTCCGCCAACGTCGGCCATGCCTTGCGCAGGTCTGCCTCGGTCATCGCCGGGAACTCGTCGACGCCCGACGGCACGAGGAAGCACTTGAACGCGCGCACGCCGCCGTCGGCCATCCGCGCGAGCTCGTCGACGTTGCCGGGCACCACGCCGCCGATGAAGCCGACGTGCACGTGACACTTGCCTTCCGACGCGCGTCGCTTCTCCTCGAGGCCGAAGCGCGAAGTGGTGGCCGGCACGGAGTTGAGCGGCATGTCGAGGATGGTCGTCACTCCACCGGCGGCTGCCGCAGCCGTCGCCGTCTCGAACCCTTCCCACTCGGTGCGGCCGGGTTCATTGCAGTGCACATGCGTGTCGATGACGCCGGGCATGATCACGAGATCTCCCGCCTCGACGACCGCCGCTTCGTCGGCGACATCCTCCCATGCGGTGATCGCGCTGATCGTCGTGCCCGACACGTGCACGGCTGCCGGTCCGAGGCCTTCTTCGGTGAGGACACGCGACGACCGAATCACGAACGCGTGCTTCGGTCCGGAATCTTGGGGATACGAATCCGGGAAGAGTTCGTGCTCGCTCAGGCAGTCTCCTGCCAGAACTGGCGCACGAGGTTCGACGCGACCTTCAAGCGATACTCGGCCGTCGAGCGCACGTCATCGATCGGCTTGATCTCCCTTTCGAGCACCTTGATGGCGTCGTCGATCGATCTGCCGGACGCGAGGGCTTCTTCGGTCTTCGGGACTCTCACGACCGTGGCCGCGACCGATCCGAAGCCGATCTTCGGCACCGGAGCGCGAACAGCAGCGATGACGATCTTCGAAATCGCCTGCGCCGCTCGCGTACCCACCTTGCGAAACCACTGCTTGCCGACGAGCGCGGGGATCTCGATGGCGACAATGAGCTCATTGGGCTTCCGCACCGAGGCGCGATAGCCAGTATAGAACTCATTGAAGTTCACGCGTCGTTCGGACTCCGCGCTGCGCAGGACGACGATCGCTCCCGTTGCCGCGAGGACCGGCAGCGTGTCTCCTGCGGGAGATGCATTGGCGACGTTGCCGCCGATCGTTCCGCGATTCTGGATCTGCGGGCCGCCGACGAGCCTGGAAGCCTCCACCAGCATCGGCACGCGCTCCCTGACTTCGCGCGAGCGGATCATGTCGGTGTACGTCGCCAGCGAGCCGATCGAGAGCGCGTTGCCGCTCACCGCAATGGAACGCAGCTCGTCGCACGACCAGATGTCGAGATACTGAGTCTCGCGCAGGGTGCCGAAGTTCAGCCCGACATAGACGTCCGTCGCGCCGGCGATCGGCATCCGCGGCTCCGTCGCCAGAATCGCGAGCGCGTCGTCGAGCGATCGCGCCTTTCGCATTTCGAGCCCCGACGGACCGATCCTCACTTCGACGCGGCCTCGATCGCGCGGTAAATAGCCGAGTAGCCCGTGCAGCGACAGAGATTCCCGGCGAGCGCGACGCGGATCTCTTCGAGCGTCGGCTTGGGACCCAGAACCTTGGCCACCATGATCATGCCGGGCGTGCAGATACCGCACTGCGCGCCGACTTCGTTCATGAAGGCATGCTGCAGCTTGTCGTCGCCGCCGAGTCCTTCGATGGTGGTGACCGTTGCGCCCTCGACCTGGGAGAATGGCACGATGCACGAGCAGACCGGCGCGCCGTCGATCAGCACCGTGCACGCGCCGCACTCGCCTTCGCCGCAGCCTTCCTTCGTGCCGGTGTATCCCAGATCTTCGCGCAGCACGTCGAGCAGACGCGCCATCGGATGCGCGTCGACCGTTTCTTCCTTTCCGTTCAGCGTGAAGCGCATGACGCAATGACTTCCGGTGTTGCCGGTATCTGTCGCAGATCCAGTCCGTAATGGCGCAGCGCATTCACCACGGCGGGGCCAGGGCCATCCATCGGAAGCTCACCCAGCCCCTTCGCCCCGAACGGTCCGCCTTCATATGGATTCTCGAGCATGACGACGTCGTACTCCGGCGTGTCGAGGGTCGTCGGGATGACGTAGTTGGTGAGCTGCGCGTTGGCCATCGCGCCGTCCTTCATGACGACGTTCTCGAGGAGCGCGTAGCCCATACCCTGCGCCGTGCCACCCTCGATCTGTCCGCGCGCGAGCGCCGGATGGATCGGCCGGCCGAACTCGTGCACCGCGGTCACCTTGATCGGACGCACTTCATACGTCACCGGATCGACCTCGAGCTCCGCGACATCGCAGCCCCAGGCGAATGACGCATAGGCGTCACCGAGGTAGGTGTGATCGTCCCACTGGATCCAGTCGGGCGGTTCGTATTTGCGAAGCACCGAATGGGGTCCGTGGCTCCTGAAGTATTCGGCCGGCGACATCGAGCCGATCTTCTCGCGCATCTCGATGGCGCACTCCTCGAGAATCTTGCCGACCACCATGCACGTGCGCGACGCCACGGTCGGGCCGGAATCGGCAACGACGCTCGTGTCGGGCTGCGCGACCTCCACATCTTCATAGGGAATGCGAAGCGCGTCGGCGACGATCTGCGCGTGCATCGTTCGCGTGCCCTGACCGATCTCCGTCGAGCCGACGGCGATCCGAACGCCTTTCTCCGTGAGGTCCAGCCGCGCCTTCGAGTTGAGATGGCGCTCGCCTGATCCGGTGAATCCCGCGCCATGGTAAAAGAGCGCGAGGCCGATGGTCTTGTTCGTTCCCTTGTAGCGATCGCGCCTGGCCCGGAAGTCGGTGCGCCTGACCGCCTCCTCGAGCACCATGTGCGCGCTGCAGTCCTTCTTCATCACCTGGCCAGTAGCGGTGGTGTCCCCCGGCCTGAGCGCGTTGATCTCGCGGAGCGTCACGGAGTCCATCCCGAGTGCCTCGGCGATGCGCTCCATGTGGACTTCGACGGCGAACTCCGTCTGCGGCGCGCCAAATCCGCGGAACGCGCCGTTCGGTGGAGTATTGGTAGCGACGGCTCGGCCAAGGATTCGCGTGTGGTCGCACCGATACGGGCCCGCGGCGTGAATGGTCCCGCGCGAGAGCACGACGGAGCTGAGCGTGTGATAAGCGCCGCCGTCCAGCAGGACATCGACGTCCATGGCGACGATCCGGCCGTCCTTCATCACGCCGGTGCGATGCTTCACGATCGACGGGTGCCGCTTCGTCGTCGCGATCATGTCCTCGACGCGGTCGTAAATGATCTTGACCGGGCGTCCTGACTTGAGCGCGAGGAGACAGGCATGGCCCGCGATCATCGAGGGATACTCTTCCTTGCCGCCGAAGCCGCCACCGGTCTCCGTCTGCACGACGCGGATGTGCATCGATTCGCCGAGCATCGCGCGCAGCGCCTTGATCACGTAGAAGGGGCACTGCATGGAGCCGTACACCGCAACTCCGCCCTGCTCGGGCACCGCGATGACGCCATTGGGCTCGATGTAGACGTGCTCCTGGTGCCCGGTGCGGTATGTCCCCTCTATGACGAAGTCCGCGCTTTTCAGCGCGGACGAGACATCGCCCTTCACGATGTCGATCTGCTTGAAGACAGCTTTCGACTTCTCAGGATCGAACAAGGGCTCGAGCTTGTCGCACTGAATGTCCACCTGCACCGCATTCAGGATTTCGCGATCCTCATGCGCGAGCAGCAGGATCGGCTCGGCCTGATGGCGAATGTCCTTCTCGACGAGGAACGGCTGATCCTGCTCGATGAGGTAGCAGACGTTGCGGCCGGGAATATCGCGGTAGTCGGCAACGATCAGACCGGGCACGTCGCCCTTCACCTTCGCCGACTTGAGCGTGCCGCGCGCGATGGTCGAGCGGATCGTCCGCCCGTGCAGCATGTTCGGGAAGACGATGTCGTCGGCATACATCGCCTCGCCGGTCGCTTTCCCGATTCCGTCCTTGCGGTGGACGCTGTGGCCGACGGCTGGCATTCCCAAAAGTAGCCCCGCCTTTGGGACGCAGACAACAAAGCGGGCCCGGTGGCAGATGCCACCGAGCCCGCGTCGTTCCTCGGCGAGGAGTTACTTCTTGTACTGAACCTTCGAGGTCATCGGGTTGCCGTCCTGACCCGGGCGGCTCATCTCGACCGTCAGAACGCCATCCGCACCGAGCGAAAGCGTGCGCTTGACTTCGATCGTGTTCTCACCCATCTGCTGCTTCGTCGTGATGACGAGGTTCGCGCCTTCCCACTTGGCGACCGAAACCTGCTCCATCGCGCCGCCGCGGCCCTGGACAGTGTTCTTGCTTTCCGAACCGTCGAGCTTGTAGGTCGACGTGATCGTGTTCTCGCCACGCGTCTGCGTGATCGTCAGGGTCGCGGCATCCTGCGCAATCGTGAACGTCGGGCCGAAACCGGCGCCGCCGCCACGGCCACCGCGGCCGCCACCACCACCGCCGCCAGCAGCCTGCTGCTGGGCCGGATCAACAACCTGATTCCACGTGCCGGCGAACGAAGTCGCCTGGGCAAACGCGTTCGAAGCCACGAAGGCAACGGCCGCGAGACCCATGAGAGCTGAACGACGCATCGAGCTTACTCCTGAGAAAGGGAACGGCTAACCCGCCGTCGGGGACATCGTCTTTTGAGACGAAAGGAGGGGTGGTGCGAGGAAGGCGAACCGATAGACGGTTAGCGCTCCATCGTGTTAACGAGTACCCCGGATGCACCGTTGAAGTCACATCGTCTGTGACTTCCCGAGCTCGCTTGAGGTCTTCGCGTCTTCAGCTCTGAGGAACAACAACGACCCCTGCGGGGTTATCGGCGCCGGCAATCACGGTTACCGTCTGCGCGCCTGACGTTCCTGAAGCCTTGGTCGCGACGATCATGTACGACCATGCAGGCTGTTTCTCGGTGTAAAACGTCGACCGATTCACATAGGCGAACTTGAAAGCCCCGTTGGCGTCCGTTCGTGCGGTCGAGAGCGTCGACCATGTATAGGAAGGACTGCTTGGGTTCCCAAGTTTTAACTCGACAGTTGCTTCGGCAGCGACGGGGCCGTTCGACGACCCCAGTCTGACAATCCCGGTTATCGATCCGGTGCGCGACACCTGCGCCGCTCTCACCACCGCTGAGAAAATGAACCCCGCGCATCCGCAGGGCGGAGTCACGTCGGCGGGATCGATGAATGCACGTCCAACATCGAAGTCGAGGACCACATCGGTGCCTTCTTCGGGAACATCGATGTGATCGGTGACCTCGGCGTTCAGCGTCGCGATGCCGGCGCTCGACTGCCAGGCAATTCCCGGATTCGATGAACCAGTCAGTACGGCGCCTGTCTTCATCGTGATGCTCGATTGATCCGTGTCGATGATGAGACGAACGGCCTTGATCGCGCCCTTCGGAATGTTCGCCGTCCCGAGCTCGTCGGAGAGTCCGCCCTCGAGCGCGAGGAGATTGATCTTGCGATTCACGTCGGCGACCGTGATGAAGTCGTTCGTCGCCGCGGCACTGGTGTCACCGGCCCAGCTGGCCTGCACTCTCACGACGAAGATGTCGACGCGCGATACCTTGTCATATGGAAATGGCGCGTCGGTGAGACGAAACGTCGTGGTGCCGCCGCCGGTAAAATGAGGCTCGGCAGGATTGTCCGCGCACGCGATGAGTGCGAGCGCTGCGAAGAGAATGCGATGATTGATTTTCATTCCGAAGATGAACAGCAGGATCTGGACGAGGAGTTTCCTCTCGGTGACGGAACCGCCGAGACGGATGCGCTCGTCACATGTCCGTACTGCGGCGAATCCGTGGAGATCACGCTCGACCCCGGCAGCGGAGATGACCAGCAGTATGTAGAGGACTGCGAAGTGTGCTGTCAGCCCTGGCGTGTTTCCGTGACGTACGACAACAGCGGTGAAGCAACCGTCTCCATCAGCCCTTTGGACCAGTAGCTACTCGGCGATCTTCGCTCCCTCAGCGATCAACAGGTCTCGAAGCACCGAACGATGACAGTGGCTTTCGTCTTCGCAGTAGCAGCCGACCGAGAAATTGGTCTGATGAGACAGGGCCGCAAGCGCTTTTAGTAAGTGATTTGCGGCCGGCGCGCCCATTTCGCGCACGTAGGTCACCACGAACTTCTTCCACTTCTTCTCGGTCCACTCACCGGCCATTGCCGCGCTGACGATCGCCGCGCTGGGCGACAGTTCCGGCAGCCAGACGTCGTAGAAGTCACGCTTCGCGAACTCGGCCTTCGGCACACCGCGTGGCGGGCGGCGCACGGTGCCGAGCCTTACGCCTTCATCCTTGACGCGAGGAGAGCCGAGGCGGACGATCCTGATCATGCCTCAAGTATACGTCCGCCTGATGCTCATCATCATCGTCGCGCCGAGGGCGAGCATGACGAGAATGGCGCTGGTGATCGTCGCATAGCTCGACATGCGCGGGCCCGGATGGACTTCGCCGTAGTGCGTGATCATCCAGCGCTGAATGAAGGCTCCCCAGCGTTCTCCTGACGCCTTCTGAAATGCCGCGGGGACCGAATCGCTCGAGGTCCAGAATGTCTTGAACCGTTCGCGCCCCAGCTCTCTGACGGCATCGGACATGAACTCACCGGCCTGGTAGCCGATCAGCCCCGCGTAGTATCTCCGGCGACCGATACTGTACGGCGCCGTGACCCCCGGCAGACGCACATTCGATCGGATGATGCGCGGCGAAAGAGCGAGTGCATACTCGCATTTCTCCAATACGCCCTTGATGCACTCCGCGGCGCCCGACTCGACGTTCAGGAACCGCGTTGCCGGTGCCGGCCCCTTGAAAATGCCCGGATCTTCCTGAAGCTCGGGGATGAACGCCGCGACGGTCCACGATCCCTCGAGCGTGTATTGCCAGCCGCCGTCGGTCAGCCACTTCCTGATCTGCGGCCCCGGCTCGCCGAAGGCCATGTAGAACCCGCACGGTCCCAGCAGTTGTTCGGCCGATTTTTCCGCCGTGAAGGCGTTCCCCAGATATTCCGCGTCTCCGGTCGTCACGTACACGCGACATCGATCGCCGGCGCGCTGGGGAATCTCGTATCGCACATTCGGAAAGGCGCCCCAGCGGCGGACGCCGCGGATCAAATGAACCGTGTCCGAAATAACGAAGAGGTCAACACGGCCGACGTCGCCGCGACGGATGTTGCGCGCGTCGCGCACCGTCTTGTCGATGGACGACCGGATTGCTGGCGTGTACTCGTCGGCGACGAAGGTGCGCATGACGCCGGTGTCTGGCAGTCGCGCGGCCACGCGCCGAACCGAATCGATCAGGAAGAGCTGGCGATATCGGATCGCCAGGTTCTGTGCCTGTGTGTTCAGCCCGCTCGCCCTGTCAGCGAGCGCCTTCTCCATGGAGTCGGTCACCATTGGCGTGTCGCGGTACCAGGGTGGGTACGGGCTGGTCGGCACGACTGAGACGACCGACACGATTGCGAGCATGCACCCGATCGCGGCGAGCGCGACCCAGCGGAACGGTGTCAGCGCCATCGCGAGCTCCGCAGTGAAAGAAATACACAGAGACCGATCCATACGATCGACGAGATCGCGATCGAAAGGGGCAGGTTGCTGGCGGTTCCCGATCGCTCGTTGAGATGTCTCTGCCAATCGGCGATGACGCTATCGACGACTGGCTGGCTGGCAGCCGCGGCGATCGCATCACGCGCCGAGCCGGGCCACACGATGAGTCGTTCGGCGGCCTTCTCGCCTCCCATGGTGAGCGCATGCGATACGACTGACGCCCTGACGAAGGGACTCGAAAGCGCGCTGAGATGAATCATCCGAAGCACGGTGACGCACGCATCGTCATTCCCGCCGAGACAGCGCTCGGTTGCGACGCGCGAGGCGCGCACGGCGTTGTCGGCTTCGTACTTGACCATCGTTCGCCTTCCCGCGGCGTCGAACAACATGGTCGCGGGATCGGCGACGGTATCGAGCTCCAGATACAGGCGGCAGGCGCGAACATCGCCAAGAAAGCATTCGCGGCCGAAATGCGATGCGGACGAGACGATCTCCAGTCGCAGCGCACCCCAGTCCGGTTTGGGATTGAGACCGGGCACCAGAGGCAACTCGCCCGAAATCCATTTGTTGATTGCCGACGCTGCATTGAAGCCAGCGGCCCTCGAGACGGCATTCACTATGGCGACGCCGACGGACTTCGGATCATTGTCCGTGGAGGTTCGATTCGGCCGCCGAGGGTCAGCAGCCGGGTGGAGCCGCACGCTCAACGCCCGCGCCCGGCCATACTTCATATCATCGTAGTTGAAGGCAGAATCAGCGGCGATGCTGAAGACGAAACTGCCGACCCGGCTCATCCCCGACCCGAGGTACGCGAGTCCCTTCTCCGCTTCCGCCGCGCCGGCGCGCGCAGGCTCGGCGAATTCCGGATTGAAGTAGATCTTCACCTTGCCGCTTGCGATCATCACGGAGTCGCGGAAGCCGAGGCTTGCCGGATTCGCCTTGCGGTAATCGAAGACTGCCTTTTGGGCGATGACGGCCTGGTACAGCATCGAATCGACCTGTCGGGCCATGCGGTTCAGATCCTGTCCTTCCGCGCGGGATGCGAGCACCCCGGCGACGATGAGATAGCCCGCGAGCGACCTAGACATCGATCAGCATCCACCGGCCCGTGAACACCGACAGCAGGCCGTGATCTCCGAAGATCGACTGAGTGGTCGCCATGATGACGTCGCCGCCGACGTTGAGCGCGCTGAGGAAGAAGAGCAGCCCCACGATCCCGGCGATCGTGCCGAGCACGTACGCCGACGCCTTCGTACTCGACGCGAGGATGGCGAAGAACAGCGCATACGCGACGAAGCACGCAATGAGGAAGCGAACCGTCAGCGCGATCGGATACGCGTGGAGCCCCGTGGGAATCTTGATCGACGCGATCCCGATGAGCGATCCGGCAAGGACGCCGAGGACCGGTATCAGCAGAAAAATCGAGCCCGCGCCGAATCGCATGCCCGTGTACCTCGCGCGCGGAACCGGCAGCGAGAGCGCGTAGACGTGACGACCCCGATGGTCATGGCCCCACGCGAACATCGCGCAGGCAAGTCCGGCCGCGCCGGCGAGGAGCGCGTAGAACAGTCCGAACGTCTGCATGTTCCGCACGATCAGCGTCGGAGAGAATTCGAGACGTCCGGCCTCGAGGGCCACGAGCGAGAGCAGCGGGATCGCAAAACCGACGACGAAGGCGACGAGCGAGAAGCCTCTCGTCCACTTCCACTGCGTCCGGAAAATGGCGGCGAACATGGCTCTCCTATCGGTTGGTGCGCGAGGCGCGCAGGATTTCCACGAAACCGTCTTCAAGATCGAGGTCGACCACTTCGCGCAGCTGAGCACCGCGCGCGCCGATGAATTCACCCATCGACTCGGTCCAGCCGCGCACGATCCACTGCTCCGCGCCGTTCGTTCCCCGGTCACGCGAGAGCAGCGTGAACGGCGCATCGGTGATCTGCTCGGGAGCGCCGGCCACTCGCAGCCGCTTGATCCCGTTCTTGAACTCCTGCATCGGCATCTCCGCCAGCAGGCGACCATGGTCCATCAGGCCGATCCAGTCGCAGATGCGCTCGAGCTCGTGGACGAGGTGACTCGAGATGAGCACCGTCGCCTGGGTTTCGTGGACGTACTCGAGGAGCGCCGAGAGCAGGTCGCGGCGCACGACGGGATCCAGGCCATCGGTTGGTTCGTCGAGTACGAGAAGCTCGGGGCGCTGTGAGAGCGCGATCAGCATCTGCAGCTTGCCCGATTCGCCTTTCGAGAGCGCCGACTGCTTTCGATCCGGAACGAGATTGAACTCCTTCAACAGATCGTCCGCCCACTTCTGGTCCCACGTGGGATAGAAGGCGCGATGCAGCTCGATCGCTTCGCGAACCGTGAGCGACGGGTACACATGCGGGCGCTCCGGCACGTAGCCGGTCTTCGCCAGCACCTGCACGTAGTGCGCGGGCATCGGCTCGCCCAGGACCTTGATGAGGCCGGAGTCGGCCTTCAACAGCCCGAGGAGCAGGCGGAAGGTCGTCGTCTTTCCAGAGCCATTGGCGCCGAGAAAGCCGTAGACAGCGCCGCGGGGAACGTGCATAGAGAGGTTCGTGAGGCGAAAAGCCTTTTCACCCCGGCCGGCGGCGTAATTGAGTCGCTCCGTTTCGACGGCGTTGGTCATGAGCGTTTGATCTCCTCATCGATGGCTTTGCGAAGCTCGGCGGTCGAGATGCCGAGGGTGCCGGCGTTGGCGATTAGCTCGCGGACGAGCCGCCTGGCTTCGGCGATGCGCGAGCGCGCGCGGCGGTCGGCGCCGACGTCCTGCACGAACGTGCCGGCGCCATGGCGCGTGGCCACGAGCCCTTCGCCTTCGAGCTCGCGATATGCCTGGACGACCGTGGCCGGGTTGACCCGGAGCTCCGAGGCGAGGGAGCGAACGGACGGTAGCGCTTCGCCCTTCGCGAGCTCACCGGCGGCGATGGCCACGCGCAGGCGCGTGGCGATCTGGGCGTACAGGGGGGTGGGACTTCCGGGGTCTATGCTGTCGAACATAAGTGTACTGGTGTACCAGCACACTATTAGTCCTTGCCGAAGCCGTCAAGATGAGATTTCGTTACAGAGCGCAACGAAACGAGGCATATGCTGAGTGAGATCCGTCACGCCCTGCGCCGCCTGCGGGCGACTCCGCTCGTCACGCTGAGCGCCGTCATCTGCCTGTCGATCGGCGTCTGGATGACCTGCATCATGAGCGCCGTTGCGCTCGGCGTGTTTCGGCCGAACCTCCACCTCGTGCGCCCGGATCGGGTCGTCCAGCTCGACGAGCTCGGGCTGTACTCCGTAAGCCGCGATCGTGGACCCATCTGCTGCGGCGGCCGAGTCACCTCGCGGTCGGTGTTCGACTCACTGGCGAAACTCCCGTCCTTCAGCGCGATCGGCTACTACCGATATGCCGGACCAATGACCGTCGAAGGCGACGGCAACTGGCACTACGCGTACGAGCTCTCGTCGGGCATGATGGGCGTCCTCGGCATCGTTCCGCAGCTTGGCCGCGGGTTCGTTCCAGCTGACGACACCGTCGGCGGCGTGGTGCTGATCTCGGATCACCTGTGGCGTTCACGTTACGGGGCCGACAGCACCATTGTCGGTCGTCGTCTTCGCTTCCGCGGTGAGATCATCACGCGCACCATCGTCGGAGTGCTCAAGCCGGACTTCGTGTTCCCGCGCGATCGCCAGCGGCCGGAGTTCTATCTGCCGACCGCGACGCGCAGAACGTCAGGCCCGCCACCTGTCGTTCAGCTCCTGGCGAGACTGACTGAGGATGCAGATCTCGACGCCGTCGAATCCCTTGCGCGCGGAATCGCTACACGCAGCATCGCCGCGGATCGCGCCGCGATGATGGAATGGTGGCGGCTGGCCTACAAGAACCGCTTCGCGCTCGTGCTGCCTACGGGCGGAATCCTGACCCGACTCGAGCGATACTACACCGAGCCGATGCGCGGATCTACGCCGATCATCCTGATCCTCGCGTGTGGATTTGCCGTCGCGGCCATCGCCGCCGCGAACGTCGTCAACCTCCTCCTCGTGCGAGGCGTCGAACGCCGGCCTGAGATTGCGGTGCGCATGGCCATGGGCGCGACTCGGAGCCGCGTGATGCGTGAGCTGGTGATCGAGGCGGTCCTCCTCGCGCTGCCCGCGGTCATCATCGGCCTCATCGCTGCCGACCGGCAATGGGCGACCCTCAACCCGACGTTCTCGTCGCGCCACCTGTTCGGTGAGATCGATGCTCGCATCGGCGGCGTCGCCATGCTGAGCGGTCTGGCGCTCGCTGCGTTCGTGGGCATCTGGCCCG
>JADMIO010814646.1_pt1 | contig 13471 bp, 12 predicted proteins | sample 8958161 | NCBI WGS metagenome assembly JADMIO01 (sample SAMN16585339, study PRJNA669376) | soil metagenome | isolation source: Crop rotation soil | place: USA: Cullars Rotation, Alabama | collected 2011 | reverse complement strand
CTTTCCCCCGCGCGCGCCGTCGGCAGCCGCGCTTCCCGGCGCGCCGGCCTCGCCGCGCCGCGCTTCCGGATCGACCGCATCGATGGCGTTGACGCAGAGGTTGAGGAGAATCTGGGTCATCTGCGCGGCATTGGCCACGACCGTCAGGTCGCGTTGCGGCACCGTGCTCTCGAAAACCACCGTACGGGGGCAGCTCGCGCCGACGGTCTCGATGACCTCCTGTGCCAGCGCGCCGAGATCGAGCGGCTTGCGCTGCACGCTGTCGGGACGGGCATAGGTGAGAATCTGCGCGACGATGTCCTTGCCCTGTACGCAGCAGCGCCGCAGCCGATCGGCAAAGCCGTGCTGGGGGCTGCCTTGCGCGAGATCCTCGATCAGGAACTGCGCGAATTGCGACATGGCCGCGAGGAGATTGTTGAAATCATGCGCGATGCCTCCTGCCAGCAGGCCGAGGGCTTCCATCTTCTGCGAGTTGCGCAGCCTGGTCTCGAGCTGGCGCTGGTCCGTCACGTCGAAGCCGCTGCCGATGATCGAGCGGGTTCCGTCCGGTTGGACGACCGGCTGAAGGGTGAAGTCGAGCGTGCAATAGCTGTCCGGACCGGTGCGGAAGACGAGGTCCTCGCGCAGCTTCTCGCCGGCGCCGGCACGCTCGATCAAGGCCTTCACGCGGCGCGCCACCTGATCCGAATAGGCGCACCAGCCGGTTTCCCAGAAATGCCGGCCGATCACCGCGTCGCGGACCAGCATGCCCTTCTGCAGCCAACCCTCATTGACCTCGAGGATCCTGCCGTCGGCCGAGAACAGCACGACGAAGCTCGACATGCCGTCGATCAGCGTCCGGATGCGCCCGGCCGTCGCCACCGACTGGCGGCGGCTCTGGTCGCGTGCCAGAAGCCAGCCGCAGCCGCCGATGGCGAGGATGGCGATCGAGCCGAGCACAAGATATATGGCGAGCATGCGGTGCCACCGACCGAGAAAGATATCGACCTCCAGTGCGCTCAGAACGACGAACCGCGTGCCTGGCAGCGCCCTGTAGGTGACGAAAAGATCGGTCCCGGCGACACTTCCCTTGATGCGCCCGGATCCCGCCGGTGCACGGGAGAGATGGTTGCGGAAGAGTTCGCCCTCGGCAATCGAGCGACCGAGGAGAAAGGCACCGCCCGGTGCCCGGGCCAGGACGAGGCCGTCCGACTGGACAATGGTCACGGTACCAGAGCCCCGCACATCCATTCCCTCGAACGGCGCGACGAAGGCCGAGGGAAACAGCGACGCCGCAGCAATTCCGATGAGGCTGCCATCAGCCCGGTACACCGGGCGGCTGATCGGAACGAGGAGCTGCTTATTGATGGGGCCGGTTATGGCGTTTCCGAAAAAGGATGTCGTCGCCTGATCGGTGGCGAGTGCGGCCTTCACGAAATCGCTGTCAGCGAAAAGAGCAAATCCCCTCGGCAGCACGTTGGAAGCGATGACGATGCCGGACGGATCGAAGAGAGCGACACCTCCGGTTGGCAGGCTCTGCTGCAGCAGCGTCGCATCCCGCTCGACGCGATCGACCAGGGTTTCATCGTAAGTCCCTGAACCCCGCCGAAGTCCCGTCGCGCTCGTTGCGTCGCGCTGTCTGACCTGCTCCACGAAGACCGCCAGCATCTCGTCGACTGCGCGCACATCGCGTAGCACATGCGATTCATAAACAGCCTCCAGACTCCGCGTCTCGCGGTAAGCCTGTTGCTCGAGATCATGGTAGCTGCGCCACAGATCGAAGCCGAGTAGGCCTACGACGAGGAGAACGGTGAGCAGGCACAAAAGCCAGATCGCACCGATGCGCGCCTCGACGCGGCCGGCGGATAGCCTGTGTGCCATAGACCCGCGTTCGCGCGGAACGGCCATTGCAAGATCCTCGAAAAGGCGGCTGCCCCGTGAGCGAAGGCACTCTCGAAAGGCGGGAGCGTCATGCCTTCACGTGTCGGAACCATGGGCGGCCGCTGCTCGCCAGACGCATTAGATAAAATGTCAGATTTTTGGCCTGCGGCCCAGCGCGATTCGGCACCCCATACCTTTGCGCCGCCGGGACGCGGCGATGCAAACCTAAGTTTGTCCTGCGTCCTTGGCCGATATGCTATGTCGGTCTGGTACAGACGAGGGTGGGGATGAATGGCGGCCGCGAAGCGCATTCTGCTCGTGGAAGATGACGCCGAGCTGTGCGATGCGACGAGCATCGGCCTCAACCGGCGCGGCTACGAGGTCAGCGGCTTCGTCGATCCGGCGGCGGCGCGCGCCGCCTTCGAGCACGACCCCGCGAGCTGGGATCTGGTCATCACCGATCACAACATGCCGGGGCTGACGGGAGCCGAGCTCGTCCGCATCGTCAAGGCACGGCGGCACGACCTGCCGGTCATTCTCTGGTCGAGCGCCGATCCCGGCTCCGGCGGCGCGGCGGACAAGGTGCTGTGCAAGCCGGTCGAGACCTGTGTGCTTCTGAAGACGGTACGCGGCCTGCTCGACGCATCCGAACGCGAGGCGGGTCAGACTTCCTAGCTTTCGCCGGTCGGCGCCGTCCCGGCATCCGCTCCGAGCAGCCGGCCGATATCGGCGATGAGCCGCTCGGGCTGCAGCGGCTTCCTGTGCACGTGAGCGGCTCCCAAGAGACGCATGGCCCCGAGCAGCCCGTCGTTCCAGCCGCTCATACCGATCACCGGGACACCGGCGAGATGCGTCCGCGCGAATCGCAGGACCTCGAATCCGTCCGGCTCCGGCATGAACAGGTCGGAAATGAGCAGTCCGAGGGGGCTCTCCTCATGCGCGGCACGAATCTCCTCCAGCGTGTGCCGCCCCGGAAACAGCGCAGTCGCTGTGAATCCGGCCCTGTGCAAGAAAATGACGAGGGATTCGGCGAACAGCCGATCGTCGTCGATCACAAGAATCTGGCGCGTCATGATCCACCTCCCGACGCGGCTTCGTCCGCGCCGCGTCCCAAAGTCGGCTGGGCGAACTTCTGGGCGATGGACTCCTTGATGGCGGCCAGCTTCATCTCCGCGTCGCGGCGCCGTGCCTCCTCGTGGGCGCGGCTGCGCGCCCGCTTCGCCTCCTGCAGCCGGGCAGCCTCCATGAGGCGCGCCAGGCCGAGCAGCGGTCCGCACAAGGTTCCGAGCGTCAGCACGAGAACCAGAAACTGCGAAAGGAGCGGCGTCGAGCCGATCATCTTCGTTCTCCTTGCTTTACGAGGGATCCAGGCCGAGCGACTCGCACTCGCGCTTGACGGCCGCGAGGGCCGAGCCAAAGCGGCGAAACTGCAGCGCAAGCAGTTTCGTCTCCGCATCGAACCGCACCACGGTCGCCTGCTCCTGGTGGCGCCGGCCGCCCTCGGCCTTCACAGTGATCGTGAAGGGCTTGCCGATCGGCGCCGGGAGCTTTTCGATCTCGCCGAGCACGGCGCCCCCCAGGCTCCAGGCTAGGGTCTGCGCCGTACGGCCGCCGAGCTCGATGGTCAGCACGGGGTCGGTGTAGCGCATGAACATGCGGCGCTCCCCGACATAGGGCTTCGGCCCGGTCTCCTTCTCCGGCGCCTTGGCCTTCTCGCTTTCGCCGGCATGGCTCGTCTGGCGCAGGATCTCGAGCTTCTCCTTGAGGCTGGCGATGCCGTCCTGGCCCATGCCGAGCTTGCGCAGCTCGCCGAGATAGGCGACCGCCATCTTGGGCAGGGCCATTATCGTTTCCTTGTCGCTCTTGCGAATCGCCTCGCGTCCCCGCCCGAGCATGGCCTCGAAGGCGCGCTCGTAGGCGGCAAGCGACATCGCCTTGCCGCGCAGGGTCAGCTCAAGCTTGTCGCCCGTCTCGAGGCACTCGGCCGCGTTGGCGAATTCGACGATCTTGGTGAGCTTGCCGACGAGCGCCGCCGGGTCGGCGACGCGGCCGGCCTCGATGGCGTCGCGCACCTCGCACAGGGCGCTTTCGGCGCGTTCCAGCCAGGCGAGCCGCGCCTGGGCGCGGCGCTCCTCCGCGGTTGGAGCCGGCGCAGCCGCGAGGGCGGTCAATGGAGCACCCGTGGGCCAAGCGGATCGGTAAGCAGCGCGAGATCGCTCGCGCCTTCGATCTCGTCGCAATGAAGCAGCTCGTAAAGCACCGCCGTCAGATGATCGATGACCGACTCGAGCTTGCGCCGCTCTGCGCCCTGCACATGCTCATAGGTCGAGAGCAGAAGCTCGACCTGCTTCAGGAATTCGTGCGCCATGATCGTCTCCATCTGCGATGCCGCTGCGGTGACGGCAGGCGCCGTTGCGAGCAGCTCATGCGCAACAGTCGCAGCATCCCGCCTCTTATGCAGGCGTGCAGAAGTATCCGGAGGCCGCGAGAAGGTTTGCCCGGCTCGGCGGAGTTTTCGGATTCGCGATCGAAGGTATGGGGAACCCCATACCTTTGCCTCGCCGAGGCATCCTCGCGGCAGCAGGGCGTCGCGGCATTCGGTTGCTAAATTTCGTCCATGAGCAGGTCTGGCGCAGATCGGCACGCGACGTGCCGTGCCGTGCCGTTGCGGACGACAGCTCCCCGAGAACGCCGGCAATCGTCATGCCGGCACAGCAAGCGAGCATGGCGTGGTCGACGATCAGTACGAGTGGACGTGGCAGCTTCTGCGGCAGAGCCGCGCGGTTCCCAGAACCGAGGACCCGCTGCGGGATCTCAGCCCGGCATCGGCGCCCCGCGCCGAATCGACCGGCCTGCCTTCCTCGGCCGGGACCGGGCGGGAGCGACGGCGTTGATTCTATCCGGCATTTTCGCGGCCCTTTTCGGCTTCCTGCAGAACGCCGCCATCCTGGCGCTCGGCGTGCTGGGCGCCTGTCGCGCGCGCAGCTGGCTCGCGGGGCGCACGCCCTCCCGGCTGACGGAATTTCTTTTCGGTCTCCTGCTCGGCGGCGTCGGCGTGGTTGCCATCGTCGCCGCGATCGAGACCGGTCAGGGAAGCCGTCTCGATCTGCGCAACGCGATCGTGCTGATCGCTACGCTGTATGGCGGCTTCGGGGCGGGCGCCGTCAGCCTCGTCGTGCTGGCCGCCTTCCGGCTGAGCCTGGGCGGCGACGGCATGCTCGTCGGCCTCACCGGCATGGCGATCAGCTATGGCGGCGCGGCGCTCGGCCTCGTCGGGCAGCGCCGTCGCGGGCGCCCGTTGCGCCTGCCGGAAGTGGCGCTTCTGACGCTGCTCACCGAGCTCGGTTTCGCATCGCTGCTGCCGCCGCCCTTGCCGCACGAGATTCTGCTCGAGATGGAGATCCTGTGGCTGGCGGCGGTGACCGGCGCCACGACCTTTCTCGCCTCGGTCGTCACCCAGCACGACCAGCGACACGAGCTCCTGCGCTCCTTGAGGGTCAGCGAAGCGCGGTTTCGCGCCCTGATCGAGCATTCCACGGATTCGCTGCGCGTCCTGAATGCGGACGGCACGGTGCGCGATCGCCTGAGGTCAGGCCCGATTTCCCTGGGCTACAGCGACGAGGAGGCCATCGGCCGCTCGGTTTTCGATTTCGCACATCCCGACGACCTGCCCGGCCTGCGCCAGCAGTTTGACCGGATTCTGACGAACCCCGGTTCGGTGCATAGCGGGCGTACGCGATTCCGGCATTCCAACGGGTCATGGCGGGTCGTCGCCTGGTCGGCGCGCAACGCGCTCGCGGCCCCCGGCGTCGAAGGCATCATCCTGAACGGGCGCGACGAGACGGAAGCCACCCGTCTCGAGGAACAGCTGCGGCAGTCGCAGAAGATGGAGGCGGTCGGCCGCCTCGCCGGCGGCATCGCGCATGACTTCAACAATCTGCTGGGCGGCATCATGGGATTTGTCGGCTTCCTGCTCGAGGACCTGCCGCAGGATTCCGAGCAATGGCGCTTTGCCAAGCGCATCAAGAAGGCCAGCGAGCGGGCACGCGACCTGGTCGCGCAAATCCTCGCCTTCTCGCGCATGAACGCCGTCGAGCGCCGGCCGCTCGACATGGTGCGCATCGTGCGCGAGACCCGCCAGCTGCTGCGCGCCTCGCTGCCGAGCTCGACCGAGCTCGATCTGGTCGCCGAGGCAGACAGGCTGGTCGTCGAGGCAGACGAAGCACAGATCAGCCAGATCCTGCTCAATCTGTGCGTCAATGCGAACGACGCGCTGAACGGCCAGCCCGGACGCATCCGGCTGAGGCTGTCGCGAACCTGCCCTGGGCAGGGCGAGCTCGATCTCACGACTGCGGGCGGGCCGGAGGGCAGCGTGAGCGCCGGCTCCCTCACAGCCGGACGCGCCTATGCGCGCATCGAGGTCGGCGATACCGGCAGCGGCATGGAGGACGGTACGCTGAAGCGCATCTTCGAGCCCTTCTACACGACCAAGCCCACAGGCGCGGGCACCGGTCTCGGCCTCTCGGTCGTGCACGGCATCGTCACGGCCTATGAGGGGGCCTGCATCGTGCGCAGCCGGCCCGGCGAGGGAACCTGCTTCTCCATCTACCTGCCGTTGAGCGACCGGCAGGAAGAAGCGGCCGCCCCGGCGGCTCCTTCACCGCGCAAGGGACGCGGCCGCATTCTCCTCGTCGATGACGAAGCCGTCGTGCGCGACGCGCTGGAGATCGGGCTTTCCCGCCTCGGTTACGCGGTAACGGCGCTGAACGATCCCGAGCAGGCACTGACGCGCTTCGCCAACGCACCCGGAGCCTGGGATCTCGTGATTTCCGATCATGCGATGCCGCGCATGCTGGGGCTCACACTCATCGAGCGGCTGCGAGCGATTCGCGCAACCCTCCCGTGTTTCCTGTGCAGCGGCTACGCCGATCCTGGCATCGAGGAACAGGCCGAGGCACTCGGGGCACGCTTTTTCGTGAAGCCCATCTCCGCCGAGCAGCTCAGCGCCGTCATTCGCCAGCTGCCAAACAGGCGGTAAGAGTTCATTTACTAAAATGCTATCAAATTGTGACACCGGACGCGGCGCCGGGTCGCTTCCGTGCCGCGGCGAGGAAGCATGTCACCGAGAATTCTGCTCGCCGACGATCATCCGCTCTATCTCGAAGCCGTGCAGGAGCGACTGCAGCGTCTGCTGCCCGATGCCGAGCTGCTGCTCGCGGCACGGCTTGACGAGGCAATCAGCAAGGCGCAGGCAAGCGACGCGGCACTCGATCTCGTGCTGCTCGACTACAACATGCCGGGGATCGACGACGCCGAAGGCGTGAGCAAGGCGATCGACACAATGCCGAGCGTGCCGGTGGCGATCATGTCGGGCATCGCGACGCCGGAAGAGGTGCAGAAGGTCATCAAGGCGGGCGCACGCGGCTTCCTGCCGAAGAGCATGTCCTCCAGCCAATTCAACGCCGCGATCACGCTGTTGCTGTCGGGCGGCACCTATCTGCCGACCGACATCCTGACTTCGCTCATGACCGATGCCGAGTCGGGGCAGAAGGAGAAGAGCGCCTTCGACGCCCAGGCCCGTGAGCTCAACGAGGCGCTGACCGCCCTCACCGGCCGCGAGCTCGAGGTCATGAAGCGGCTGACCGTCGGCCTCTCGAACAAGGAAATCGGACGCGAGCTGAATCTGGCGGAAATCACCGTCAAGCTGCATGTCCGGCAGATCCTGAAGAAGCTCAGCCTCCGCAACCGCTCCGAGGCGGCGGCGCTCGGCACGCGCGCCCGGCTGGCCTAGAGCAATAGCCACCGAGGTCGAGCCATTCGGCTCGATCTCGGTGGCTGAAATTGCTCTATCTTCTTAAAGACTAGAGCAGCTTTAGCCGATTAGGTTGATCGCAAAGCGATCCACCTCATCGGCTGCTGCTCTAGCGGCAGCCGGCGAGTTCTTCCCGCACCCCCGTCACCGGCCGCGGTGGCGCAGCGGGACGGTAGAGTCCCCTTTCCGACGGCACCGGCTCGAACCGCGCACTGACCCCGACCACCGTCTCCGAGGCGCCGAGGAAGAGCTGGCCGTCGGACGGCATGCGGCCGGCGATGCGATCGAGGACCCTTTGCTTGGTCGCGAGCTCGAAATAGATCAGCACGTTGCGACAGAACACGACGTCGAAGCTGCCGAGCGCCGCGGGATCCTCCAGGAGATTGAACGGCCGGTAGTGCACGGCGGTGCGGATCTCGTCCTTGACCTTCCAGCGCTCGCCGGCCTGCGTGAAGTAGCGCATCAGATACTGCACCGGCAGGCCCCGCTGAACCTCGAACTGGCTATAGAGGGCATCCTTGGCGCGGGCGATCATCTCCTGGCTGATGTCGGTCGCGACGATCTCGACGCGCCAGCCGGCCAGCCGTGCCCGCTCCTCGGCCAGGATCATGGCGAGCGAATAGGGCTCCTGGCCGGTCGAGGCAGCCGCACACCAGATGCGCAGATGCTTCTTAGCCGCGCGGGCGGCGAGAAGATTCGGCAGGGTGATGCGGCGAAACTGCTCGAAGGGCTTGCTGTCGCGAAAGAAGAAGGTCTCGTTGGTCGTCATCGCTTCGGTGACGGCCACCTCGGCGGCGGTCTGGCCGCCGCGCCGCAGCAGAGCGAGAAGCGCGCCGAGATCGGCGAGGCCGAGCTTCTGCGCGACCGGCGGCAGGCGCGTCTCGAAGAGATAGGCCTTCTCCGGCTTCAGCGCCAGGCCCGACCGCTCGTGCACGATGCGGCTGAGCAGGGCAAAATCGTCGCTGTTCATCGCGCATCCTCCGGGGTCAGGCCGCGACGCCCCGTCCAAAGCGCTCGATGCGATCGAGATGGACGGCGACCTTGCCGAAATCCGGGAGTATCCGCTCCTGGAAGAACTGCGCGAACTGCACCGGCGAATTGTCGGCCGGCTTGCGCCCGTGGCGATGGAAGCGGTAGTTCCAGGCGCTAATCTTCACCTGCCAGATGCACAGGGTCGCGCCGATGGTGGGATATTGCTCTTCGACCTGCTCGCGGACCTTGCGGAAGCGCTCGGGCGTGATGTTCTCCCAGATGCGCCCGATATCGTCGAAGCTTGCGAAATAGGCCTGCATGAGCTTGATCGTGCGCACGCCGTAGCCGACCATCTTTTCGATGCCGGGGGCGAGTTCGGGATTGCGGGCCCGCACGAAGGCATTGTCGACGATCGAGCGAATCTCCTTCAGGAAGGTCTGCATGCCCGGCAAGCCGGTCTCGAAGGCGCGGCGATAGAAGGCGATCGCGAGCAGCATCTCGCCCAGGGCGGCGATGTAGTTCACGAGCTCGGCGGGCTTAATGCCGAATTTCTGCGTCAGCGCCATGACATTCTTCTGCACGATCTCGGTCGTCGAGCCTTCGAGCAGATCGCGCATGCGCTGCCGGTCGGACACCTCCTGGTCGCCATCCTGGAAGATCAAAGCGAAGAGGGCGCGCGTGTAGTCGCGCGTGTAGGCCTCGAGCTGTCGCTTCTCGCCGTCGGGAAGCACGAGCTGCTCGAACAGTTCCGGTGCGAGATGCGCGCCGAGCGCAGCGCGCAAGCTGTAGACGTCGTAGCTGCGCAGCCGCAGGAGGGCCGCGAGCCGCTGCTCGTCGGCGGTCGACAAATGCAACTCGGCGGCCGTCTGCTTGGCGTTGCGGCCGCCGATGCCGACGTCCTCCGAGTTGAAGAAATCGATCACCGGGTTGAGGTCGCTGGCCAGCACGATCTTGCTGGACCGCAAGGTGCCACTGTCGAACAACTGCCAGCGATTGAGCGGCAGCTCGAAGAAGCGCTGGAAGGCGCCGGGCTTCGTCTCGGGCGCAGGCGCGGGGGCGCTGCTGCGCGGCGGCTCCAGAATGGCGGCGGCTTGCATGTCGGGTGCTCCTAGCGAGCCGGCGCGAGGGCCAGGCGGTTGAGAAAGGCGGCGATCTCGGCCAGCGGCAGGACGGCACAACACAGGCCGGCCGTGGCGGCGGCGCCCGGCATGCCCCAGACGACGCTCGTCGCCTCGTCCTGGGCCGCGACATTGCCGCCGGCGGCGACGATCGTCTCGGCGCCGCGCATGCCGTCCTGGCCCATGCCGGTGAGGATGACGGTGAGCACGCGCCCGCCGTAGATCTCGGCGAGGCTGCGCAGCATGGGATCGACGGCCGGGCGGCAGAAGTTTTCCGGTGGCGTGGCGAGCAGCCGCAGGCGGCGCGCAGTGCCCTGGCTCTCGGCAACCATGTGATAGCCGCCGGGCGCGACATAGATGCGGCCGGGCGCGATGACGCAGCCGTCCTCGGCCTCGCCGCACGGCCGCCGGGCAGCAACCGCGATATGCTGGGCCAGCACGCGGGTGAAGGTCGCCGGCATGTGCTGCGTCAGGAGAATCGGTTGCGTGAGCTCCGGGCTCAGCGCGCGCATGATCGGCAGCAAGGCCTGCGGTCCGCCGGTCGAGGCGCCGATGGCGATGATTTCGGGGCGGCCATGGCGCAGCGGCCGCAGGCTGACCGTCTTGCCGCGATAGAGTCCCTGCGATGCCGGAGTCTCGATCGGCGCAGCGGGTTCGGCGGCGGCCGGCACGGAAAGGCGGCCAGGCTGAGCGCTGCTGCGCCGGCCGAGCGCCCTGATCTTGCCGAGGAGCTCGGCGCCGAAGCTCAGCCCGCCCCTTATGGCGCTGGTGGCCGTCGGCTTGGCGACGCAATCCGCGGCGCCGTTCTGCATCGCCTGCAGGCTCACCTCGGCGCCGGCCACGCTCAAGGTCGAGGACATGATGACCTGGGCGCCCGGACAGGCCGCGAGCAGCTTCGGCAACGCGGTCAGCCCGTCCATGACGGGCATCTCGATGTCGAGCACGATGACGTCGACCGCCATCCGCTCGAGCGTCGCGAGCGCCATCTGGCCATTCGCGACGGATGCGACGATGCGCAGCTGCGGGTCGCTCTCGATCATCTTGGTGTAGAGGCCACGGATGACCGCACTGTCGTCGACCAGCATGATGCGGATGGCGGGCGTGTCGGCCGGATCGCTGCGCGGCATCCTGGCAGCGGAAGAGAGAGGGCTCATTGCTCGATCCTCAGCCGAAGCTCGCCAGCAGCGCGTCGATCTCGTCCTGGCTCTGGGCTTTCGAGGGCAGCTGCGGTCCGTTGAGCAGCGCGGCATCGCCTTTCGGCGGCGCCGAGCTGTTGGCCGGCTCCGGACGGGGGCCGCCGAAGGTGCGCAGCAAAAGCTGCAAGCCGCTTTCGACCTGGCGCAGCGTCTTCACCACCTTGGTGATGCGCTGGCCGCTCAGATCCTGGAAGCTGCAGGCCTCGTAGATGCGGCCGGCGGCGTCCTGGAGCTTGTCACGATCGGCATCGCTGCAGCGTCCGGCCACCTCTTCCACCGCCTCGGCGGCTTCCAGGATGGTGCCGGCCGCCGCCGCGCTGTCGCTGACGACGGCATCGAGCTCGTCGGTGGCGCTCGACAGGTCGCAGCGGCCGGGCTCGCCCTCGCGCATGCGGCCGATGTCGCCCTTCATGCGGTCGATGAGACGGGCCAGCAGCTCGAGCTTGCCGTAGATCTGCAGATTGATGCTGCTGACGTCTCCGAGCATGTCGCCCATGACGCCGTTGACGCGCGCCGACAGGCCCGCCTCGTCCGGCGCCGGCGCGTCATCTCGCTTTTTGACAGTCGCGTTTTTCATCGGGCGTCTCCGGGCTCCGCTGATTGATGTGTGTTGCGGCCCGCCAAACGGCGGGCGGCAGAGAGGTCAGGCGACCTCTTCGAGCGGCCCGATCACCGAGACGATCTTGTTCTTCAAGGTCTCGGCATTGAAGGGCTTCACGATGTAGTTGGAGACGCCGCTCTGCTTGGCGACGACGACATTCTCCGTCTTGCTCTCGGCCGTCACCATGATGAAGGGCGTATCCTTCAGCCGGGCATCGGCGCGCACCTCGCGCAGCAGCTCGAGGCCGGTCATGGGCTCCATGTTCCAGTCGGAGATCACCAGCCCGAAGCCGCCGTCACGCATCAGGGCCAGCGCCTCGCTGCCGTCGGACGCCTCGTGCACATTGGTGAAACCGATCTGCTTGAGCAGCTGGCGCACGATCTTGCGCATGGTCGCATAGTCGTCCACCACCAGGATGGCCAATCTCCTGTCCGTCATCGAAGCTCTCCATTTTGCCGAACCGCGGCGGGCTTGCCGTCGGTTGTTGAAAGGCATTGTCGGTGAAGCCGGTGCCGGCGTCGCGCGCCCCTGGGTATGGCGGCCGCGCTCTTTGGTTTGGGTCGACGCAATCGGTATGGGTTGCGTGGTACCCGGGCGATCGTCAGGCGGCCGCGGCGCGCCACAGGAGCTTGCGCACGGGCTGCGGCTCGGCGAAGCCTTTGAGCGCGACCAGCATCGGTTCGCTGTAGGAAAAGCCCTCGCAGCCGGCCGATCCGGTCATCGCTTCGGGCAGGGCGACCTCGCCGGCGCCGGCGAGCGGACAGACGCGCGCCGCCGTCTGCACGGCGGTGCCGAAATAGTCATCGTCCTTGCGGATCGGGTTGCCCGCGGACAGGCCGATCCGCACCTTCAGGGGCACGCCGGCCGTCGCGGCGTTGGACAGCGCGATGTCGCGCTGAATATCGGCCGCGGCGGCGATGCCGTCGGCAACCCGGGGAAAGACGGCCATGATGCCGTCCCCGGTATGCTTGACCTGATGGCCCCGCCATCGCTTGAGCACCGCGCCGACGATGAGGTCGTGCTGCGCCAGGAGGCGCATCATGCCCGCCTCGCCCAGCGCCTGCGTCGTCTCCACCGACGAGACCATGTCGGTGAACATGATCGCGATGTCGGGCCCCGCCGCCGGACTCTCCGTCCGCTCGATCATGTTCCATTGTCTGAAGGCCTCGACGACGCGCCTTTCGGCTTCGTCGCGCGCGCCGGGGAAGGCGGCCATTGCCTGCATGCCGGCAGCGAGCATCGCGGCGTGCTTGGGATCTTGCGCATAGGATTGGTGGCTGGCCGCCAGCCGGGCTGCGGCCTCGCCGTTGGAACCCAGAACGGCGAGCGCGTCGGCGATGCAAGCGGCCAGCGCCTGCGGATCGCTGCGGCATTCGCCGCCGAGGCAAGCCTCGCCGGCCCCCAGCATCAGAAGATGCAGCGCAAAGCGCGCGCGCGCGCCGATCCGCCCGTCCGGCACGCCGCCCGTCTTGGCGGCCGCGAGGAGGCAGAGCTCTACGAAGGCGAGCAGGGGCCTGGGGGCTTGCACCGCAGCCACGCGTGGCGCCGGGCTCTCGGTTCTCCTGTCCTCTGCAGCCGCGCCAGCCTCGTTTGCAAGCTGCGTTGCCACGCCGCGCGGCGGCTCTTCCGACTCATCGCCCGTCGCTGGCGGGGCGAAGGAGAAGAGCGCGCCCAGGCTCATGAGAAATGCGCCGAAGGAAGAGCGGCCGCGTGCCGCCGCTTCCTCGGGCTCGCCCCGACCAGCGGAAGCGGCCGGCTGAGGCCGGCTCGGGGCGCGGCCGATCGGCATGGGCACGGCCGCAAACCCGCGACGGATACCCGGCTTGACTGCCGGCGCCTGCCTGTGGAGCGCGGCGGCGGCAGCAGGTAGCGCGGCGCGTTCGCCGGACGGACTCGCGAAGGCGGGGGAAAG
>JADMIO011507132.1_pt1 | contig 13472 bp, 12 predicted proteins | sample 8958161 | NCBI WGS metagenome assembly JADMIO01 (sample SAMN16585339, study PRJNA669376) | soil metagenome | isolation source: Crop rotation soil | place: USA: Cullars Rotation, Alabama | collected 2011 | reverse complement strand
GACCGCGCCGTAGCCGTCGTCGAGTGCCTGGAAAGAATTCAGTCAGCCTCATGAAAGCCAAGCTTGCCCTCTTCGGCGGCCCCAAATCCGTCCCGCAACCGATCCCGACCTACAACTCCCTCGGCCCGGAGGAGGTCGTGGCCGCGCAGCGCGTGGTCTCATCCGGGCATCTCAGCCTGTTCTTCGGATCGTGGGGCGAAAATTTTTTGGGAGGACCGGAAGTTCGCGCCTTCGAGGAAGAATGGAGCGAACGCTTTGCCACGCGCTTTTCCGTGACGGTGAACAGTGCGACCAGTGGATTGATCGCCGCCGTCGGCGCCTGTGGCGTCGGACCGGGCGATGAGGTGATCGTTTCGCCGTTCACCATGTGCGCCTCGGCAAGCTGTGTGCGAGTCTTTGGCGGCACGCCCGTGTTTGCGGACATTTGCGAGGAGACTTTCAATCTGGATGTCGAGAGCATCGAACGCTGCCTGACGGATCGGACCAAGGCGATCATCGTCGTGGACCTTGCGGGGCAGCCCGCCGACTTTGACGAGATCATCGCGCTGGCGCGCCGCCGTGGGATCAAAGTGATCGAGGATGCCGCGCAGGCGCCGGGCGCTCTCTACGACGGGCGCCATGCTGGCACGCTGGCAGATATCGGCATCTTCAGCCTGAACTGCCACAAAACGATTCAGACGGGCGAAGGCGGCGTTTGCTGCACGAACGATGAGGACCTGGCCGCGCGCCTCCGTTTGATCCGCAACCATGGCGAAGCCGTCGTCGAAGAGATGGGTTTGTCGCGCGCGCCAGAGTCGATTCTCGGCTTCAATTTTCGCCTGGGCGAAATCGAAGCGGCGATTGGCCGCGAGCAACTGCGCAAGCTGGAACGATTGACGGAGCCGCGCCAGGAAATCGCGCGAATTTTCGACGAGCGACTCGGCCAGTTGCCGGGCCTGAAAGTGCCGGTGGTGCGCCCCGGTCGCACCCACGTGTACTACACGTATATGATGCGGATCATCGAGTCGGAGGCGGGAATCAGCCGGCGCCAATTGGTGAAGGCGTTGGAGGCGGAAGGCGCGCCGGCGTTTGAAGGGTACAGCCGTCCGCTTTATTTGCAGCCGCTCTATCAAGCAGACTGGCCGGGGAAGAACGGCCGCCAGTATGGCCCGGGACTGTGCCCGGTGACCGAGCGTCTCTACGAGCGCGAGATTTTCTATCACGTCCACCTTTATGCCGCGATGCGCGAGCCCTGGATCGAGCAAATCTGCCAGGCGTACGAAAAGGTGTGGGCGCATCGCGAAGAACTCTCGACGCTCGCTGATGATGGCTTGCAGGCGGCGCGCCGCGCCTGACGCCGGCGGGTCGCCCAGTTTCGAATATCAATGACACAGCCAGTCCAACGCGTGGCTTTGGCCGCTCACGACGCCGGTGGAGTGCGTGCGCTGTTCCCCGTTGCCGAGGAGTTGCAGGCGCGCGGCGTCATCGTGCAATTGATCGTCGCCGGGCCTGCCGAGCGCATCTGGCGGGACGAGGCCGCCGCCTTGCCCGCAGTCGTCGTGCCGGACGAGGTGTCCATCGAGGCGTTGTGCGACTGCCTGGGAACTTTCCGCGCCGATGTCTTGCTTGGGGCCTGCGGCGGCTACAACCGGATGGAACACACGGTGCGCCTGGCCGCGCGGCGGATGGACCTCCCGATCGTTGCGCTCCTCGATTCGTGGTTGAACTACGCCGAGCGGTTTGAACGCGAAGAAGGCGGAGTGGTCGTCCAAAGCCGGCCCGACAAAGTCTGCGCGATCGACGGATGGACGCGTGAAGGCCTCGTCGCGGCCGGATTCGACCCGGCGTCCATTTTCGTCACCGGTCATCCCGATTTGGAAAAGACGGCGCGTCATTGCCAGGCGGGTTCGCCGAGCGAGATTCAGCGCCGGCGGGAAGCCGCGGGGGTGGCGGGCGACGCGCTCTTGATCGTGTTTTTCTCCGATCCCTTTTACGATCTCCCGGACTTAAAATTCTACACCGGTCCGGGGGCGCTGATGCATCCCGACGGCCGTCCGATCTTCGGCTACACGGTGCGGGACATCCTGCCGGCTGTCTTGCAGGAGCTCGACGCCGCCATGCTCGCGGAAAATGAATCGTGCGAAGTGCTGGTCCGCCCGCACCCGTGGGAGCACGATGCCGCTCTGCGGATGGTGCTGGCGGAAGCGAGGCTGGAACGAGTCCGCGTCCGGATGGAAAAAGGCTCGTCGGCCATCGACTGGATTCAAGCGGCGGATGTCTCGATGGGGATGATGTCGATCGTGCTGCTCCACGCCGCCCTGAGCGGCAAACCCTCGATCAGCGTTGAGACCGGGCTCCGCGAAAGCGGCCGGGAAGATCCATGTGTGTCTAACAACCTGGGTTACACGCTTGGTGTTTTTGATCGTGCAACACTCCGCGCTGTCTGCCGCTCGATCGCGCGGCGGGAGTGGGCGTCGCTGAAACCGCAGCCGAAGTATTTGCTGCCGCTCGACGGCGCCGCCGCGCGGGTCGCCGATGTCGTCGTGGATTCCATCGGAAAACCCGCGTTCCGGGGAGACCGGCAAACCAACGACCGGCTCGCTCCCAGCGTTTCCAACCATGTCTAAGTCCAACGTATCGATCGAGGAACTGCCGCGTTACTCGCCGTGGCCGGCTCGTCTGCTGGGCATTGAGCCCTGGAAAAAAAGACGCAAGACGAGGAAGGAAGTTATTCGTGAATATGACGATGAAAAATGGAGCAGCCTCCTGCGGGAAGCTCGCCGGCTGGGTGATGGAGTTACGCTCGAGAAAATCAAAGGGTTCGAGCGCGGCGGCGCTCGGGAATGCTGTTGGGATGATGGACGCCTAAAGCTGTTAACGCCCGAGAATTCCATGCGGCGGCAGATGGCGATATTTCGGGAATGCCTCGAGTCATACCTGCCGGCTTCCGCGCTGGTCGAACTTGGTTGCGGCTATGGGGCGATTCTGTTGGAGCTTGCCCGCCTGAAAAGGATGCGAGGGTTACCCGTTTTTGGGGGGGAGTATACCGATAACGGATGCGAGCTCACGCGCTTGTTAGGGAAGCAACTCCAAGTGGATCTCACCGTGGGGAAGTGCGATTTCGGGAGCCGTGTCCTGACCCAACTTCCGATTCCGCCCGGAGCGCTCATCTACACTTCTTATGCCGTGCCCTATGTGCGGCAGCTCAAACGCCAGTTTGTCGACGGCTTTCTCCGCCTGAAGCCGAAGGTAGTGGTCCATTTCGAACCGTGCCTGGAGCATTGCAAGGACGACGACCTGCTGCATCTCCTGGTCAGGCGCTACATCGAATTAAACGATTACAACCGGAACCTGCTGACGGTCCTGAAGGAGGCGGAAAAGAGCGGCGACATCACGCTCGTCGAAGAGCGGCCGATCGTTTTTGCGAACACCCCCTTCCTGCCAATTTCGGTGGTAGCGTGGAAGCCGGCCACCAGGTAATATCTCTATGGGAAAGATTTCAACCGCGGCGAAACCTCCTTTATCCCTGTGGGCGAGAATAGCCAACAAGGTTAGGGATGTCTTCGGAATCGTTGACACCGATGGGCCAACGCGTGAATTCATCAAGTACAACCGCCGCCGCTTTCGGGCCTACCGCAAGATTGACCCTTCGAAAGTGGTCCTCGTCGGCATTTTCGGCTGGAAACCGTCCGTCTGCGTCAACGCTGTTCTCGCCGATTGGCTTGCGCGACGTCATGGCTGTGCGATGGAGCTTTATTCATTCAAGCGAGCGAAGTACCCCCTGTTGCAGAAGGTATATGGCTCATTTGGGGCGCGGTTGACGCTGACCAGGAGGAACGCGCAAAAGTACGAGGCGGCCGCCGAAAAGTTCGCCGATGAGGCAATGCGCGGGTTGCACACCAAGGCGGATCTCTTGAAGATCTGCGTTGAGGATATGGTCCTGGGGGACTTGATTTACGATACTTACATGCGCGTCAATTTTGTGACGCAACCGAACTTGACCGATCCGAACCTAGGGAAGGTCATCAAGGACGCTTATCTTCTCTACTACGCGACCAGGGACTATTTCGATTCGAAGACCGTGCTGGCGGTGGTCCCGCATGATCCAGGGTTCCTCGAGTGCAGCGTTCCCCAGCGTTTTGCCATCCAGCGCGGCATTCCCCTATTTTGGTATCCGTACAACCCTTTGACGGCATTGGAACTGGATAGTGCGATGACACCTGGCGATCCCAAGGATCATCGCAACTGGCCCTTGAAAGTGATGTCGCATGTTGGCCTGAAACGGGACTTTGAGAAACTGACGCCGGAAGAACAGGAGAGCGGGCGCCTCAAGGCACGAGCCGAGCTTGAGGAGAAACTGGCGGGCAAGATTGATACCAGGATCATGCCCGGGGGAATTACCGCGTACAAGGCGCCGACGAATGTGCGCATCCTGCACGATTCAGCGGCCCCCAGGGTGGTTGTTCTGTTACATTGCGCCTGCGATAACCCAAATGTTTACCGATCTTGTCTTTTCTCCGACTTTGAAGATTGGACGGAGTTCCTACTGAGCCGTGCGGAGAAGACGGGATTTAATTGGTACGTGAAGCCTCACCCGCATTCCGCCCTGGATGAAGCGCTGAACCAGGTGAACGTGAGATTCTTCGAAAAGCTGAAAAGCCGCTTTCCCAAAGTGCACTTCCTGACCGGCGAGGAGTCGAATCGCCAGATCATCGAGGAAGGTGTGAATGCGATGTTCACCGTCCATGGGACAGCGGGCCATGAATATGCCTATCTAGGGGTCCCCGTAGTCAATGCCGGCGACAATCCGCACATCGAATTTGGCTTCAATCTTCACGCGAAAACATTGGAGGAATACGAACGGTATATTTTCTCGGCGGATGCGCTCCCGTTGCAGCCGTCGAAACGTGAGGTCGAAGAGTTTTACTATATGCGGAATTTTTATCCGTTTGAGCGCAGTCCGTACCGGATCAATTTAATTCCGGAGGAGTGGATCGAATTGCCGGAACGGATCGCCCTCGAGGCGACGACCGAGACGTACACGCACTTTGTGCGCGCGGCGTCGGCGGAGCGCGATCGGAAGATCGACGCCTGCTTCGACAGTGTCCCCAGGCTGCGCAATCTCACCTAGGAGTCTGTTGAAATACCCATGAGCTCATGGGTATTGCAACAGACTCCTAACAAGCCGCTCCGCCAGGTGCGGCTTCGTCTGTCAACGAGTTCTTCGAAGTGAACGTCATCGCCCTGATTTCGGCCCGGGGGGGGTCGAAAGGCATCCCGCGCAAGAACGTGCTGCCGGTGGCGGGCAAGCCTCTCATCGCCTGGACGATCGAGGCCGCGCTCGGCAGTCGCAAGTTGAGCCGCCTTCTCGTGTCGACCGATGATCCGGAGATTGCCGAGGTGGCGCGGGCGCATGGCGCGGAAGTGCCGTTTCTGCGTCCCGCGGAACTGGCGCGCGATGAATCGCTGGTCATCGATGCGGTCGAGCATGCCTTGCGCTGGCTTGAAAAATCGGAAGGTCAATTGCCCGAATATGTCCTGCTGCTCCAGCCCACCAGTCCGCTGCGCACCAGCGCGGACATCGACGGCGCCATCGATCTCGCGTATTCGCGCGATGCGGACGCGGTGCTCGGTGTTTGTGAGGCATCGCCCCACCCGTATCTCGTCCGGAAAATCGACCGGGACGGAACGCTGGGCGATTTCTTCGACGTGCCGACGAAGCCGCTGCGCCGGCAGGAATATCCACCGGCATACATGTTGAATGGGGCGATTTTCGTCAACCGGGTCCAATCGCTGCTCGCCACGCGCAGTTTTCAGCCGCCTGGCGCGCTGGCCTACGTCATGCCCGTCGAGCGCTCGTGCGACATCGATGCGCCGCTCGACCTGCAAATCGCCGAGCTGCTTTTGAAAAATGGACGCATTTGAAATAGCCGGCCGCAAGATCGGCTCCGGTCAACCGTGTTTCGTCATCGCCGAAGCCGGTGTGAATCACAACGGCAGCGTTGAACTGGCGTGCCGGCTCGTCGATGAGGCGGTCGGGACCGGTGCGGACGCGGTGAAATTCCAGACCTTCTCGGCGGAAGATCTGGTGACGGAGACCGCACCCAAAGCCGATTACCAGGAGCGCATCATGGGTTCCTCGGAGTCGCAATTTGAAATGCTGAAGGGTCTGGAATTGACTCGCGACGATCACTTCGCGGTGGCGGCGTATGCCCGCGAAAAGGGAATCCTCTTCCTGTCCACCCCGTTCGATGACGGCAGCGTGGACCTGCTCGAGGAGATGGGGGTGGCGGCGTTCAAAATCTCGTCCGGGGACCTGACCAACCTGCCGTTGCTCGAGTATGTGGCGCGCAAGGGGCGGCCCATGATCGTTTCCACGGGCATGGGCAACCTCGAGGAAGTCGCGGATGCGGTGAACGCCATCCGGGCTGCGGGGGGACCTCCGCTAGCCTTGCTGCACTGTGTGAGCCGCTACCCGGCGGCACCGGAGACCGTGAACCTGCGAGCGATGCAGACGATGGCGTCCCAATTTGACGTGCCCATCGGATTTTCGGACCACACGCTTGGAAATGAGATCGCCCTGGCGGCCGTCGCGGCGGGCGCTTGTATCCTGGAGAAACACCTGACGCTCGATTGCTCGATGCCGGGACCCGACCACCAGGCGTCGCTCGACCCCGCGGCGTTTCGGGCACTGATGCGCGGTGTGCGCCTGGTCGATTCCGCCCTCGGCGATGGCCGCAAAGAACCGCTGGCGGAAGAAGCCAGTACCGCCGCCGTGGCGCGCAAGAGTGTCGTGGCTGCGCGCACGATCGCCGCAGGCGAATTGTTGACGGACGCGGCATTGGCGATCAAGCGGCCCGGGCACGGTTTTCCTCCGGCGAAACGGGCGTCCCTGGTTGGGCGGACCGCGCGCGTCGCCATTCCCGCCGGCACCGTGCTGACCACGGAGATGCTGTCATGAGAACGATCGCCGCCGTCACCGTCGGTCGCTCCGACTACGGAATTTACCGTTCGATTCTCCGGCAGATTGCGGGCGAGTCCGAGCTCCGGTTGCAAATCATCGCGTCCGGCATGCACCTCGTGCCCGAGTTCGGGTACACGGCGAAGATGATCGAGGCCGATGGGTTTCCGATCAGCGATCGCGTGGAGACGCTGCTTGCGTCGGATACGCCAGAGGGTGTGGGAAAGTCCATGGCGCTGGGTGTTTCGGGATTTGCGCAGGTCTTCGCGCGCTCGCGGCCAGACCTCCTGATTGTGCTGGGTGATCGATTTGACATGTATCCCGCGGCACTGGCCGCTCTTCCGTTCCGAATCCCCGTGGCGCACATCCATGGAGGCGAGGTCAGCTACGGGGCGATCGACGATGCGCTGCGGCACTCGATCACGAAGCTGAGCCACTTGCATTTCGTTTCGACGCAGGAGTACGGCCGGCGCGTGATCCAGATGGGTGAGGAACCGTGGCGCGTGACCGTGAGCGGCGCGCCCGCGCTCGACGGCTTGGGGACCATGCCCCGCCTGTCACGCACGGAGATGGAGAAGCAATTTGGGCTGCGACTGGATCGTCGGCCGCTGCTGGTCACGTTTCATCCGGCCACACTGCGGCCCGAGCAGGTGGAGGCCCAGACGGCGGAATTGCTGGCGGCAGTCGAAGCGAGCGGCGAGCCCGCCATCTTCACGACGCCGAACGCGGATACCGGTGGCCGCAAAGCACGCGCCATGATCGAGAAGTATGTGAGCAGCTCCTCCCGCGCCTGGTTCGTGGAGAACTTCGGCCAGCAAGGCTATTTCACAATCATGCAGGAGGCGCTGGCCATGGTCGGCAATTCGTCCAGCGGGATTGTGGAGGCGGCCTCGTTCCATCTGCCGGTAGTCAATATCGGCGAACGGCAGGAGGGCCGGCATCGCGCGGGCAATGTCATCGATGTCGACTACGCGCGTGGCGCGATTCTCGAAGGCTTGCGCCGTGCTCTCAGCCCGGAGTTCCGGGCGAAGGTGAAGGACATCCGGAACCCGTACCAGTCCCCGGAGAATTCCGCGGCCAGGGTCATCACGGAGGGCCTCAAGACGGTGGCGCTTGACGACCGCTTGTTGACGAAGCGCTTTCACGATTTGAAGGCCTAGGGCTCATTCTGATTCGGTTCCATGGGTAATTTGAAATGTGTCATTTTCGGAGGCGGCGGGCATGCGCGTGTCGTCATCGAATGCCTGCGCCTTTCCGGAAACGCCGAACCGGTGGCGATCGTTGACGTGGATGCGCAACGTTGGGGAACGCTGCTGGACGATGTGCCGATCCGGGGAGGAGACGACCGGCTGGCGGAATTGCAGAGCGAAGGCGTGCATCACTTTCTCGTGGGAGTCGGTTCCGGCTCGCGGGCGCGCCTGTTTGCGCTTGGCCGCGAGAAAGGATTTCAACCTGTGAGCGCCGTGCATCCGCGGGCGGTTGTCTCCTCGCGTGCCTTCATCGGAGCGGGGGCGCAAATTTTTGCCACGGCTGTGATCAACCCGGGAGCGCAGCTGGGAGAAAATGTCATCGTGAATACCGGCGGCATCGTGGAGCACGACGGCGTCATCGGGAATCATGTCCATGTCTCGATCGGGGCCCTGCTGGCCGGCGGGGTGACCGTCGAAGATGGAGCCTTCATTGGCGCGGGCAGCACGATTCGCCAGGGCCTTCGCATCGGTGCGGGGGCCATCGTCGGCGCCGGAGCCGTCGTGGTGAAGGACGTGGCGCCCAACGCGACCGTCGTGGGAGTGCCCGCCCGGCCGATTAAATAATCGTTCATGCCGCTGCGCATCATTGCCCGCCTTGATATCAAGGCGCCCAATCTCGTGAAGGGTGTTCGCCTCGAAGGGCTGCGCGTGCTCGGCAAACCCGCGGAATTTGCGGAGCGCTATTTTGAGCAGGGAGTGGACGAGCTTTACTACCAGGACATCGTGGCCAGCCTCTACGAGCGCAACAGCATCCTCGACCTCGTGAGCGCGGCTGCAGACCAGATCTTCGTCCCGCTGACGGTGGGCGGCGGCGTAAGGACCGTGGATGATATCCGGCAGCTGCTGCGCGCGGGTGCTGACAAGGTTTGCATCAACACCGCGGCCATTCGACGTCCGGAACTGATTGGCGAGGCGACGAAAATCTTCGGGACGCAATGTGTCGTGGTGGCGGTCGAGGCGATCCGCCAGCCCGGTGGAAATTGGAAGGCCTTCACCGACAACGGGCGCGAGCACACCAGTCTCGACGCGTGCGAATGGGCGATGAGGGCCGTCGAACTCGGGGCCGGAGAATTGCTGCTCACCTCGGTGGATCGAGAGGGAACACGCAAGGGTTTCGATCTGGAATTTATCGCCGCCCTCGCGGGCAAGGTCGGCGTTCCTGTCGTCGCGCACGGCGGAGCTGGATCGGTCGAGGATATCGTGAAGGTGGCGCGGCTCGGGGTCGACGGCGTGGCGATCGCGTCCGTCCTGCACTACGGTGTGGCCAGTGTCGCGCAAATCAAACAAGGCCTCGCCGCCGCCGGCATCGAGGTAAGGTTATGACACCAAGAGTGACCATTATCGATTACGGGGCAGGGAATCTGCACAGTGTGACCAAGGCATTCGCACGGCTGGGCGCGGACGTGGAGATCGCCGAGACTGCGGACCTGGTCGAGGGCGCGCGCTGTTTGATTTTGCCTGGGGTAGGCGCGTTTGGAGAGGGAATGGAGGGACTGCGCAAGCGAGGATTGATCGAGCCTTTGCGGCGGTACGCGTCGAGCGGGCGTCCGCTCACGGGCATTTGCCTGGGCGCCCAGTTGCTCATGGAAGAGAGCGAAGAGTTTGGCCGCCACGAGGGGCTGGGCATCGTACCCGGCCAGGTGCGCCTGCTTCCGAACGCGGGCGTGAAGATTCCGCATGTGGGTTGGTGCAGGATTTACCCGGCTTTCGACGGCGCATGGAAGGGCTCCCTGCTCGGAGAGGCGCCGCATCAGACCTGGAGCTATTTCGTGCACTCGTTTCAGTGCGTTCCGTCCGCTCCGCAGTATTCCTGCGCCCTTGCTGACTACGGCGGACACGCTGTCACCGCCGCGGTGCGCCGGGACGCCGTGATCGGCTTGCAATTTCACCCGGAAAAAAGCGGCACATCAGGGTTGGCGATGCTGCGCACGTTGTTACGATCCACTTCCTTCTCATGAAAACCACTCCCGCCCCGTTGGAAACCAAGTACGGCCTGCCGCCCGAGGTGCGCTTCTGCAAGACGTGCGTCATCTCGAACCAGCGCCCAAATTCCGACATCGAGTACAAGCACACCAAGGCGACGAAGAAGAAGACCATCTTTTTCTCGGAGGACGGCGTGTGCGACGCCTGTCGCATGGCAGAGATGAAGCGGAACACGATCAAGTGGGACGAGCGGGAAGTGCAACTGCGGGCGCTCTGCGACCGGTACCGCCGTGAAGACGGCGCTTACGACTGCCTCGTGCCGGGCTCGGGAGGAAAGGACAGCTTCTACGCGGCGCACGTCCTGAAGTACAAATACAATATGCACCCGCTTACCGTCACGTGGGCGCCGCATATTTACACTGATTGGGGGCGGCGCAACCACGAGCGCTGGATCCAAGCAGGCTTCGACAATTTTCTCTGCACCCCGAATGGCCGGGTGCATCGCCTGCTCACCCGGCTCGCCGTGCAGAATCTCTTTCACCCCTTTCAGCCCTTCATGCTCGGCCAGAAGTTTCTCGCCCCGAGAATGGCGGCCTTGTTCAACCTCCCGCTCGTTTTCTTCGGCGAGAACGAGGCCGACTACGGGAACCCCGTGGCGGACGCGGACTCGTCCCAGCGCGACTACGCCTACTTTTCATCGGGCGATCCTACGCAGGTGTACTTTGGCGGCACCTCTGTGGCGGAGCTCAAGGAACGCTATGGGGTTCATCCGAACGACCTCGTTCCGTACCTGCCGCCAAATCCCGACGAATTGCGGCAGAAACACATTGAGGTGCATTATCTCGGCTATTACCTGAAGTGGCATCCGCAGGGGTGTTACTATTACTCGGTGGAAAACGGCGGCTTCGAAGCGTCGCCCGAACGTACGCCCGGGACGTACAGCAAATACAACTCGATCGACGACAAGATCGATGACCTCCACTACTGGACGACCCACATCAAATTCGGCATCGGCCGGGCGACCTATGATGCCGCCCAGGAGATTCGTTCCGGCGAGATCACGCGCGAGGAGGGTGTGGCCCTGGTCAGGCGTTTTGATGGGGAGTGGCCGGCGCGCTTCGAGGATGATCTCATGGAGTATCTCAGTATTCCCAAGAAGGAGTTTCCGGTCGCCAGTGCGGCGTTCGCCGAGCCCATCATGACGAAAGAGCTGTTCCTGCAGATGGCGGACGATTTTCGTTCACCGCACCTTTGGACAAAAGAAACCGGGGAGTGGAAGCTGCGCCACGTGGTTTGGGATCAGTAGGATCGTCCGTCCCGCCCCCCACGCGGCGCCTTCATCGAGTCTAAAGTGAATTCCATCGAAACCTGCTGTGTGCCCTCGGACTGCACGGTCCGCCACACGGTGCTGCAAATCGAACGGGCGAGCACGGGCATCGCCCTGATCGTCGATGCCGAGCGCCGCCTGCTCGGCACGGTGACCGATGGCGATGTTCGGCGCGCAATTCTGGCGGGCCTCGGGCTGGACGTCCCCGTTTCAGAATTACTGGCGAGGAAAGCTGCTTCGCCGGCCGCCAGGCCAATGACCGTGCCCTTGGGCACGCCGCGGGAGAAAATCCTGCAAATCATGCAGGAGCGGACGATTCGCCATGTTCCAGTCCTGGACCACAAGGGAAGGGTCGTGGAACTGGTGATGATCGAGGAACTGGTGTCGAAGGGGCACGTTCCGCTGCAAGCGGTCATCATGGCCGGTGGATTTGGGAAGCGGTTGCATCCGTTGACCGAGAATCTGCCGAAGCCCATGCTCCCCGTCGGGGACAAGCCGCTGATGGAATTGATCGTCAACCAATTGCGCGACTCGGGCATCGACAAGGTGAATGTCACCACGCATTTCGAGCCGGAAAAAATCAAGGATTACTTTGGCGATGGGAGCAGCTTTGGAGTGCAGATGAACTATGTGTCCGAGGAGACGCCGCTCGGCACAGCCGGCGCGCTCAGCCTGATGCTCGAGAAAGATGCCCCGCTGCTGGTCATCAACGGCGATATCCTGACGCAGGTCGATTTCCGCGCGATGCGAGCCTTCCATCGGGAACACCACGCGGATATCACCGTGGGCGTCCGGCAATACGATTTTCAGGTGCCCTACGGGGTCATCGAAAGCGATGGGGCGATGGTCACCGGCGTGCAGGAAAAACCGACGCTGAACTTTTTTGTGAACGCCGGCATCTATCTGCTCGAGCCGACCGTGCACGAATACATTCCGAGTGCCCAGCGCTTCGACATGACCGACTTGATCAAGGAACTGATCAAGCGGGGGCGCCCGGTGGCCAATTTTCCGATCATGGAATACTGGCTCGATGTGGGCCAGCATGGCGACTATGCCCGAGCGCAGGAGGATGTGAAAAAATGGAGCGCCGCTTCGTGAGCGTCGTCATCGCCGGGGCGGGGATCGTGGGGCTGGCCACGGGCTGGCATCTCGCGCAAAGCGGACGGGAAGTGCGGATCCTCGAGAAGGAACCGACCGTTGCGGCGCATCAATCGGGACGAAATTCGGGTGTCATCCACGCCGGGATTTACTATCGGCCCGGTTCGTTGAAGGCCCGTTATTGCCGGGAGGGCCGGGGGATGCTTGAGGACTTTTGCCGCGAGCAAGGGGTGCCTTTCGAGCGCTGCGGGAAGGTGATCATTGCCACCGATGAAAGCGAAGTGCCCCGCTTGCACGAACTGCAGAAGCGAGCGGACGCCAACGGCATCGCCAATCGTCTGCTCCGCCGCGAGGAACTCGTGGAGATCGAGCCGCACGCTCGTGGGGTGGCTGCGCTGCATAGCCCTGAGACGGGCATCGTGGATTACAAGGCCGTCTGTCACCAACTGCGCGCGGGCATCGAGATGCGCGGCGGGCAGGTCCAGACCGGCGAGCCTGTGACCGGAGTGCATGAAGATGGCCCACATCTTCGAGTGACGACCCCGCGCGGCGAGTATCGCGCGCAGTGCTTTATCAACTGCGCCGGGTTGCAGTCGGATCGTGTCGCCCGATTGACCGGCGCCGAGCCGGATGTCCAGATCGTTCCCTTCCGTGGGGAATACTATCAACTGCGGCCGGCCGCCGAGCACCTTTGCCGGACGTTGATTTATCCCGTGCCGGACCCCTCCTTTCCCTTTTTGGGGGTTCATTTTACGCGGATCTGCGGGGGCGGCGTGGAGTGCGGCCCGAACGCTGTTTTAGCCTTTGCGCGCGAAGGCTACCGGAAGACCGACGTCAATCTCGCGGACATCGCCGAGATGCTGGGTTCGCGCGGGCTGCGCCGGATCGTGGCGAAGCATTGGCGGACCGGTCTGGGCGAATACTGGCGGTCCTT
>JADMIO011227364.1_pt1 | contig 13474 bp, 10 predicted proteins | sample 8958161 | NCBI WGS metagenome assembly JADMIO01 (sample SAMN16585339, study PRJNA669376) | soil metagenome | isolation source: Crop rotation soil | place: USA: Cullars Rotation, Alabama | collected 2011 | reverse complement strand
GTCTCGCGCCGCCACGCCCTGATCGTGGCCGAGCCCGACAAAGAGCTGCGCGTGCTCGACGACCGCAGCCTCAACGGCGTCTTCGTCAACGGACACTCGGTCGAGTGGTGCGCGCTGCGCGACCGCGACGAGCTGGCGATCGGGCGCTACAAGCTCTACCCGCTGACCGTCTAACGCCGGTTCCGGCCACCCCTCTCCCTAGCATTGTCAGCGTGAACGCCGTGCCGACTCCGGGGGATCCCTCGCTGCCCCAGGGCGCCCCCTCGATCTCGGCCTCCGCGGACCGCGCCCGCACCCAGCTGCACGAGGAGATCGAGCGCGTCCGAATCGGGGTCGAAGAGATGCTCGCCGAGCAGCGCGCCCCGGTCGACCCGCAGCTCAAACGCGAGCTCGACGACCTGCGCGAGGACACCCGCCTCTACGTCAAGAAGCGCCTGCGCAAGACCGAGAAGCGCTTCGAGCGCTCGATCGAGCGGGTCGAAGAGCGAAACGACCGGCTGGAAGAGCGGATCGACCAGGTCGAGGCCGACCGGGCGGCCGCCGAGGTTCGAATCCACGCGGCCACCGAGCGAATGCTCGACGGCCTGCTCGAGGAGGTCCGCAAGATCGCGGATCTACTCGATCCGCACAACCGCGGCTGAGCTCACTCGGTCGAGATGCTCGGGTCCGCCTGGACCTTGTGCGGGACGACCATCAGGAAGTTGCTGGTCGCGTCGGCGGAGAGGTCGAGGATGCGCTCGGCCTCCTCGTCCTGGCCGGTGGCCCGCAGTTCGGCGGCGTAGGCGCTGAGCAGCTCGTCGACGTCGATCAGGCCCTCGGCATCGAGGTCCTTGAGTTCGACTTTGGCGCCCTCGCCGAGCCGCCGCTCGATCGCCGCGCGGTCGATCCGGAAGGCGTTGTGGCGGACGTAGACGCGGCCGCCGGTCATCCCGGCGCAGGCCCAGGGGCCGATGTCTCCGAGCACGACCGCGCGGCCGGAGGTCATGTACTCGAAGGCGAAGCCCTTGGCGTTGGCGCGGTCGACGAGGCAGCCGCGGGCGTCGTCGATCTCGTGTTCGGGCTCGCCGGCGAGGACGACGTCGGCGCCGGAGAGGCGGATGCAGAAGCGCGAGTCGGCCGAACCTTGGACGAAGAGCCGGCCGCGCTGGGCGCCGTAGGCGAAGGACTTGCCAACCGATCCGTTGAGCCGTTTGCCGTGCGCTCCCTTGCCCTTGAGGATCGCGATCGAGCCGCCGAGCATGGTCTTGCCGACGCCGTCCTGGGCGCCTCCCTCAACCCGGATCGAGACCCCGTAGGCGTTGAACGCGCCGAGCCCCTGGCCGGCGACCGAGCCGCCGTTGAACTCGAGGCTGGCGAGCACCTCCTCGCTCGACTCCGGGCCGTCTTCGAACACGCGTGAGCGCGCGATCGCCCCCGCAAGCTCGGTTCCGAGCACGCGGTCGTTGGCGTCGGTGGGACGCGGGAACTCGGAGCGCACCGTGCGCCCCGAGCAGACTTCCGGGGCGAGCGCGGCGATCTCGCTCGAGGCCTGCTTGGCCTCCATCCGGATCGGGCGGGCGACGACGAGCCCGGCCTCGGCCCGCACCTCGACCGCATCCTCGGCGACCGGAAGGTCGAGCGGCTCGAGGTCGAGGTACTCCTCCAGCGGCGTGATCAGCGGAGCGAGGTCGAGCTTGTCCTTGGCGCCGACCTGCTCGAGCAGGTCGTAGCGGCCGACCAGGTCCTGGGCGCGCTCGTAGCCGAGCGAGGCGACCACCTGCTTGACCTCCTCGCCCATCGAGGCGAAGAATCGGGCGCAGCTCTCCGCCGCGAGGTCGACCTCCTGCGGCGTGAACTTCTTCAGCCCGTGCTGCTGGGCCTGCTCGACGGTCTCAATCTGGGTCGCGATCCCGACGTGGCAGGTGTCGAGCTGACAGCCGCGGCAGATCGTGCAGCCGAGGCTGACCATCGCCAGGGTTCCGAACCCGATCCGGTTGGCGCCGAGGCAGTGCAGCTTGACGATGTCGTGGCCGGTCCTGTATCCGCCGTCGGCCCAGATCTCGACCCGGTTGCGCAGCCCCGCCTCCATCAGCGCCCGGTGCACGGCGCGGGTGCCGATATCCGAGGGCAAGCCGACGTGGCGCAGGGCGTGCTGGCGGGCGGCGCCGGTGCCGCCCTCGAAACCGGAGAGGGTGATGATGTCGGCGCCCGCCTTGGCGATCCCGAGCCCGATCGTGCCGATGTTCGGCACCACCGGGACCTTGACCGAGACGCGCACGTCGGGGTTCACGGTCTTCAGCTCGTCGATCAGCTCGGCGAGGTCCTCGATCGAGTAGAGGTCGTGGTTGTTGGAGGGCGAGATCAGGTCCGTGCCGGGCGCCGCGTTGCGGGCAGCGGCGACCTTCGTCGAGACCTTCTTGCCGGGCAGGTGGCCGCCCTCGCCGGGCTTCGCCCCCTGGCCGATCTTGATCTCGGCGACGTAGGAGGAGTTGAGCATCTCGGCCGAGACCCCGAAGCGGCCGGAGGCGACCTGCTGGCCGCGCCACTTGCGGTAGCGCCCGTACATGTCACGGATCTCGCCGCCCTCGCCGTTGACGCAGAGGATGTTGATCGCCTTCGCCGCCTCGGCGTAGGCGCGGAAGGCGGGCTCCGACTGGGAGCCGAAGCTCATCGAGGAGATCACGATCGGGTAGTCGTGGTGGCCGACGCCGGCGTCGACCCCAGCCGGGTCGACCGGGTCGCGGTCGCCCTTCAGGCCCATGATGTGGCGCATCGAGATCGGGCTGTGCTTCTCGAGGTCGCGGACTTTCTCGGAGTACTCCTCGTAGGAGCCGGTCCCGTTGGCGGTCGCGATCGCCGCCTTGTAGACCTTCGGGTAGAAGCGGAAGGTCTTCGCCGGTTTGGCGCTCTCGTCGTCGCCGGAGAGGGCGCGGGCACGGGCGTTGGTGTCCTCGTCGAGCTCGGCGAACCCTGTGCCGCCCTTGGCCGAAGCGGCGAACGCCTCGGTCTGGAAGATCTCGGCCAGCTCGGGCTTGATCCCGATCGAGGAGAACTGGCGCGCGTACCCACGCACCTCGTGGATGCCGATCGTCGAGATCACTTTCTCGATCCCCTTGGTCAGGGCCGAGCAGAGGTTGCCGACGTCGGTCTCGTAGTCCTCGACGCAGATCACCTCAACCATCACGTAGGGACAGACGCCGTTGGCGCCGAGCCCGAGCGCGAGCATCACGTCGTGGACGTTGCGGATCGCCGCCGAGCGCAGGACGATGCCGCAGCGCCGGCGCAGGTTCTCTTCGCCGCGATCGACTTTGAACTGCTTCAGCGCCTGGTCGACGGCGGAGGTCGAGAGGTGCGGGTCGAGGTAGCGGCGCTCGGCGTCATAGACGGTGCGGTCGGTGAGGACGACGAGCTCGGCCCCGTCGCGGACCTTCTTCACCGCTTCCTGCTTGATCCGTTCGATCGCCCCCGCGGTCGTCTCGGACTCCAGGAGGGAGATGTCGACGGCGGCGGCGCGGCCGCGGAACTCCTCCCAGAGGTCCTCGAGCAGGTAGGTGTGGTGGTCGCGGGCGATCTTGCGGTAGGTCTTGTCGGAGAGCGGCGCGAGCCCGTGATGCCCGCCGAGGATCACCGGGAACGACGTTTCCACGGTGTGCGTGTCGCGCTGGGCCGCGTCGAGCGAGGGACGGCGTCCGAACAGGGCCCGGGTCGAGAAATGCTCGACCTCGCGCTCGCGGTCGATCGCCGGGTTGGTGACGACGGCGACCGTCTCCTTGAAGAAGTCGGCGAGGTTCTGGCGCTCAGGCGAGAGCGCGGCGAGCGGACCGTCGTAGCCGAGCGAGCCGATCGGCTCGGCCCCGGTCGTCGCCATCTGCTGGACGAGTTTGACGTCATCGCGCTGCCACCCGAACCCGGCGAGGATCCGGTCGGCGACCTTGACCGGCTCCTCGGGGCCGGCTTCGGAGTAGCCGGGGACGTCGTCGCCCTCCAACGGCCCGCCGGTCTCCAGCGCGCGCTCGTACCCGGCGACCGCGTCGGCCCCGTTGCGCGCCAGCCAGGCGTCGCGCACGATCCGCAACATCTCGTCATGCGGGTGCAGTGTGGAGCGCTTGTGGACGCGGTCGATCCGGACCAGCGCCTTCTCGCCCGGGGCGAGCGGCTTGGGCTCGGAGACCATCGAGTGGACCGAGACCACGCCGGGCTCGGAGCTGAAGACGAAGTCGTCGTCGGTCTCGACCTGCCAAAGCGGGCGCAGCCCCAGCGCGTCGGCGGAGAAGACGCATTCGTCGGCGTGGCGGGCGATCAGGGCCACCGGGCCCTGCGCGAACGGGCCCATCGCCTGGTGCAGGTAGAGGTAGAAGCCGTGCAGGTCCTCGGGCAGCGCCCGGATCTCCTCGACGATCGGCGGCACGATCATCTCCATCGCCTCCGCCAGGCTCAGCCGCTCGCGGCTGACCATGGTGTCGATCGTGCGGTTCAGGTCCTGGGAGTCCGAGGAGCCGGGCTGGATCGGGACCGCGAGCATCCGGGCCTCCTGGCGCAGCTGCTCGATCGTGTTGATCTCGCCGTTGTGGCCGAGCGCCGAGAACGGCTGCACGCGCTTGAACGAGGGCCAGGTGTTGGTCGAGTAGCGGTTGTGGCCGAAGCACCCGATCGTCTCGAAGCGCGGGTCGGGCAGGTCCGGGTAGTAGGAGCCGAGCACATTCGGGGAGCCCATCACCTTGTAGACGCAGGTGCTCGCCGAGAACGAGGGGACGTGGACGTCGAGCCGCTGCTCGAGCTCGATCATCAGCTCGAAGAGGATCGGGTCGCGGCGCTCGGCGTCGGGGACAAGCCCGGCGAGCTGCCAGAAGACCGGCTCCTCCTCGCGCGCGGTCGGCCCGAGCGCCGGCGAGTCGACCACGCCGACCCGCTCGGCGAGGACGCGGAACCCGCCCTGCGCGAGCAGCTCGCGCGCGTCGTGCTGGATCTTCTCCAGGTCCTGGGAGCGCTCGATGAAGATGTGGGCGACGGCGAAGGCGTCGTCGAGGGTCAAGGAGGGGTCATGCCCGCCGCTGCGGACCTCCTCGGCCCAGATCTTGCGCGGGATGTCGAGCAGCAGGCCGCACCCGTCCCCCTCGCCGTCGACGTTGCCGGCGCGGTGGAGCATCTTCTGCAGGGCCGGGATCGCGAGCTCGATCGGCTCGTGGCTCGGCGTCGCGTCCTTGCGGACCGAGGCGTAGATCGCGCACGCGTCCTTGTCCTCGACGCTGGGTGGCGAAACCAGTGGCTTGTAGGGACGCTCTGGGGAGTAGCGCTGCACGCTCGCGCCACTCGCGGACTGGGACTTCGACATGCTGACCTCCCGGGTTCCGCGCCTTCTTCGAGCGGGCGCGCGACGGGTTGACGAGTCGGGGAAGTATACGGCGTTCGAGCGGCTCCGATCAGCCCCAGGACATGGGCGCATACCCGCCCTGAGGGGCGACGCCGATCAGCATCGCGGTGACCACGCCGTCGGAGCGGTTGAGGATCGTGCGGCTCGCCGGCGGCTCGATCGAGGCGAAGGTCCCTGCCGGGGCGGGGTGATCTTCGCCCTCGATCCGGAGCACCGCCTCGCCTTCGAGGATCACGTAGAGCTCGACCTGCCCGCTTTGGCCCTCATCGTGCTCGGGGATCTGCCCTCCCGGCCCGATTTCCACCAAGTTGAAGCCGAAGGCAGAGGTGCCGAGCGCTTTGCGGGCGAGCTTCCAGGTCGCCTCGCCCGAGCCCTCCATCGCCTCGAACTCATCGCGATGCTTGATCGTGTAGCCGCCGGCCATCTCCACTGCGACCATACCCCCACGTCTCGCCGAATGGAAGGAGATTTCGTGAGTTCCGATCCGAAGGATTCCGTCGCCGCGCTGACCGAGGCGATTGGCCGCTACAACGAGGCCTGGAACGCCCACGACCTCGACGCGATCATGGCGATGCACGCACCCGACATGGTCTTCGCCAACCACACCGCCGGCGAGTCGGCCAGCGGCGAGGAGGTGCGCGGACACATCGGCTCGATCTTCGCCACCTGGCCCGACATCGCCTTCGCCTCCCAGCGCCTCTATGTGCGCGAGGGCATCGTCACCCAGGAGTGGAAGGCGAGCGCCACCCACGCCAACCGGATGACCCGCGGGAATCTGGTCGCGGAGCCCACCGGGCGCCGGATCGAGTGGGAGGGCATCGACGCCATCCCGTTCGAGCAGGGCCTCGTCAAACGCAAGGACGTCTACTCGGACAGCGTCTCGATCCTGCGCCAGGTGGGGCTCTTGAACTGAGTCGGCCTTACTTGTTCCAATCCGGTTCGTAAGCGCTGGCGACCAGCGTCTTCGGTTTGCCGCCCGTGTAGGGCGCGGTCGCGACGTCGTGGTTGGGGCCCGGTTCGAAGCCGCCGGTGAACCCGAGCACGAGCTTTCCGTCGTTGGAGAGCGCGGTCCCGACGAAGCCAGCCTCCGCCGCTTTGTAGACCGGTTGCTGCGCCCCCGTGCGAGGGTTGACGGTGACCGCGTAGCTGGTGTCCTGGCCCTCGAACTCGGCGAGCAGACGGCTCCCGTTGCCGGACCAGTCGGTCGGGAAGAGGCCGGTCAGCAGCGGGTCTACTTTCGTGTGGGTTAGGCGCTTGACGCCGCCTCCGTTGGAGTTCATCAGGTAGATCTCGGTCTTCGGCCCGTACTGACGCTTGTTCGCGTCGAGGTACTTGACGAAGGCGATCTTCCCGGTCGGTCCCCAGAGCGGGTCGCCGGAGCGGTGATCGCGGGTCAAGGCAACCGTTTTGCCGCCGAGGGTCGGGACGCGATAAACGTCGGTCTTCGGCGGGTAGCGTTCGCTCGCCGCTTTCGAGTAGACGAGCTGGGCGCCGTTGGGGGAGAAGCTGAAGCCGCCGAAGTACCCGGTGGCGACGACGCGCTGGCGACCGGTCTGGACGTCGATCAGGACCAGCTTGCGCTTGCCCAGTTCGCCGCCCCGCAGCGCGGCGATCGTCATCGAGTCCGGCGAGATCGCCAGGTAGAAGGTTTCCCGCCACCCGTTCATCAGCGTGATCGGCGCCGCTTTGCCGTCGACAGGCGCAAGTTTCATTTCCTGGGAGTGGCCGGCCCCTTCGTGCAGGTAGACGACCGAGAAGCCATCGGGGGTTATTCGCGGACTTCGGCCGGCGTCGACCTTGCGCGCGCCTTTGCCGTTGTCGTTGGCGACGTACACGGCCGGGTGCGAGACGCCGCGCACGAACGTGAGCGAGGCCTGGGCGACGGCGGGGAGCGCAAGCAACCCGGCTAATACGACGAGGAACGGGATCAGATTCGACTTCGCATGGGATCGCATGCGGCGATGCTAGCCGCGGCGGCGGTCCCTCAAAGCTCCGGGACGTCGGCTCCTTGGGGCGCGAACGGGAGCCGTTTGACTTCGGCCCAGCCGGCGCAGCGCTCCTCCAGGGCCGCGAAAACCTTGCCCGCGTCCTGGACCGTGGTCCAGGCCAGCACCGTCGGCCCGGCGCCGGAGATCGTCGCCCCGAGCGCGCCGAGCTCCTTCGCCGAGTCGACGATCTCCATCGAGCGCGGATAGAGGTGGCGCCGGGGCTCCTGGTGGAGGCGATCGCGAAGGCCCGCTCCGATCAGGGCCAGATCGCCGTTGCGCAGGCCGAGCACGAGCTGGGCCGCGGCGGAGGCGTTGGCGATCGCGTCGCCGATCGGGACCTCGCTCGGGATCGCCGCCCGGGCGTCCTTGGTCGAGACCTGATCGGGCGGGATCACGACGATCGCCTCGAGCTCGTCGGGGGGGTCGAAACGCACCGCCGTAGCCTCGCCGCCGGCGGAGTCGCAGATCACGAACCCGCCGTAGATCGCGGCGGCCACGTTGTCCGGATGGCCCTCCAGCTGGGCCGCCCTGGCGAGCATCTCCTCGCGCGAGATCGCCAGCTCGAATAGATGATCGGCGGCGAAGAGGCCGGCGACGATCGCCGCGGCGCTGGAGCCGAGCCCGCGCGCCAGCGGAATCTCGCTGTTCAGCCGGAAGCTGATCCCGTCGGCCGGGTGCAGGGTCTCGAACGCGCGCACCAGGAGGTTCTCGCGCCCGCTCGGCACGTCGAGGCCGCCGCTGTCGACCGAGAACTCGCCGGTCTCCTCGACTTCGAGATCGAGGCTGAGCGCGAGCGCGGCGGCCATCGAGTCATAGCCCGGCCCGAGGTTCGCCGAGGAGGCGGGAACGCGGACCAGGCGACGCCGGACGGTCAATCAAATACCGCCTTCTCGACCGCGCTGAGGTCGTTCTCGCAGTTGACCACCGCCGGCGCTTTGCCGAGCGCCGTGTCGGGGTCCTTGAGGCCGTGGCCGGTGAGCACGCAGACGACCGACTCCGGCGTCGGCGCCCCCTCCACCACCGGCAACCCGTGTGCGAGCAGGCCGGCCACCGAGGAGGCCGAAGCGGGCTCGCAGAAGACCCCTTCGGCGTCGGCGAGCCAGCGGTAGGCGTCGAGGATCTGCTGGTCGGAGACCGCGGCGACGCGACCGCGCGAAGCGGTGAAGGCGGCCATCGCCTCCTCCCACCGGGCCGGGTTGCCGATCCGGATCGCCGAGGCGACGGTCTCGGGGTTGGCGACCGGCGCGCCGTGGACCAGCGGCGCCGCGCCCTCGGCCTGGAAGCCGTAGAGGACCGGCGCGGCCTCGCTCTCCTGGAAGCCGCGCCAGTACGCGGTCACGTTGCCGGCGTTGCCGACCGGGATCGCGAGCGCCTCGGGGGCAGCGCCAAGGTCCTCGAGGACCTCGAAGGCGGCGGTCTTCTGCCCTTCGATCCGGTGCGGGTTGACCGAGTTGACGAGTTCGATCGGGTGCTTCTGGGCGAGCTCGCGGACGATCCGCAGGGCGTCGTCGAAGTTGCCGCGCAGGGCGATCACGCGGGCGCCGTGCATCAGCGCCTGGGCGAGCTTACCGATCGCGATCTTGCCCTCGGGGACGATCACCGCACCGCGCAGCCCCGCCCGGGCCGCGTAGGCGGCGGCGCTCGCCGCCGTGTTCCCGGTCGAGGCGCAGATCACGGCCTCCGCCCCACGTCCCTTGGCGCGCGAGACGGCGACGGTCATCCCCCGGTCCTTGAAGGAGCCGGTCGGATTGAGGCCCTCGAACTTGAGGTACGCGCGGGCGCCGATTCGCTCGGAGAGGCGCGGCGCCTCGATCAGCGGGGTCGAGCCCTCGTGCAGGCTGACGATCGGATCCCCGGGCTCGAGCGAGAGGCGGTCGCGGTAGCGCTCGATCAGGCCCGCGGCCACGCTAGAACTGCTCCTCGATCACGCGGATCGAGCGCGGGCGCGAGCGCAGGTCGTCGAGCTGCTCGAGCGCCGCCAGCGCCGCGGCGAAGCGCGACTCCAAGCACTCGTGGATGACCATCACCAGGCGCGCGTCCTCTCCGTGGCCACGCTGGACGACGCTCTTCACCGAGACGTCGTGTTCGGCGAGGATCGCCGCCACCCCGGCCAGCACGCCCGGCTTGTCGGCGACCTCCATGTGCAGGTAGAAGGACGAGCTGACGTCGGCGACGATCGGCAGCTCGGTCCGCGTTTCGTGCACCGGCGCGTCGCCGGCGAGGATCGAGACGACGTCGCCGAGCACCGCCGAGGCGGTCTGCAGGCCGCCTGCCCCCGGACCGGACATCGTCACCTCGGTGATCGCCGGCGCCTCGACCATGACCGCGTTGAACGGACCTTCGATCGGCGCCAGCGGGTGGCCGCTGTAGAGGAAGCAGGGGAAGACGCGCACGCTGAGCCCACCGTCGCGCCGCTCGGCGACGCCGAGCAGCTTCAGCGAGAGGCCGAGCTCCTTGGCGTAGGCGAGGTCGTCGGGCTGGATCGCCTCGATTCCCTCGTAGCTGACCTCCGAGAGGGTCACGGGGGTGTGGAAGGCGAGGCGCGCGAGGATCGCCATCTTCGCCGCCGCGTCGGCGCCGCTGACGTCGTCGGTCGGGTCGGCCTCGGCGTAGCCGAGCTCCTGCGCCCGCGCCAGCACGTCGGCGTAGCCGGCTCCGCTCGCGGCCATCTCGGTGAGGATGAAATTGGTCGTCCCGTTGACGATCCCGAAGACCTTGGCGATCTCGGTCACCCCGAAGCCCTCCTGGATCGTGCGCACGATCGGGATCACGGCGGCAACGGCGGCCTCGAAGCGCAGCTGGACGCCCGCCTCGCGGGCGATCGCGAAGAGCTCGTCGCCGTGCTGGGCGAGCAGCTGCTTGTTCGCGGTCACCACCGGCTTGCCGGCACGCAACGCGGCGGTCACGTGCTCGCGAGCGGGATCGATCCCTCCCATCAGCTCCACCACCACGTCGGAGCCGGCGAGGATCTGCTCGAAATCCCCCTGCGAGCGGGTGAGGACCCCGGCCAGCTCGGGCCGACGCCCGGTCGCCGCCTCGACCGCCTCGGCCCGCTCGGCGAGCAACTCCGCGAAGGCGGCACCGACGGTGCCGCGACCGAGCAGCCCTATGCGGACGGGTTTTGGACCGGGCTCAGACATCGCGCGCGGTCAGATCCTCGTAGGTCTCGCGGCGGACGACCACGCGGGCCTCGCCGTCGCTGCAGAAGACCACCGGCGGCCGCGGCACGCCGTTGTAGTTGTTCGCCATCGCGTACCCGTAGGCGCCGGTCGCCGGCGTGACCAGCACGTCGCCCACGGCGGGCTCCGCGAGCAGGGCGTCGCGGACCAGGACGTCGCCGGACTCGCAATGCATGCCGGCTACGGTGACGGTGCTCGCGGCCGGCGCCGCGGCGCGGTCGGCGATCGTCGCTTCGTAGCGAGACCCGTAGAGCATCGGCCGCAGGTTGTCCGACATGCCGCCGTCGACGGCGACGTAGGTACGCACGCCCGGAACCTCCTTCACAGTGCCGATCCGGTACGCGGTGACGCCGGCGTTGGCGACCAGCGAGCGCCCCGGCTCGACCACGACCCGCACGCGCTCGCCGAAGACCTCGGCGACGCCCCGCACCTTGACCTCGACGTACTCCGCGATCGAGGGCGGCTCGTCCTCGCTCGTGTAGGCGACCCCGAGCCCGCCGCCGACGTTGACGACCTCGCACCAATCGCCGGCCAGCTCGCCGAGCGCTTGGATCGCAAGGGTGTAGGGCGAGAGCTCGAAGATCTGGGATCCGATGTGGGCGTGCAGCCCGACCAGCTCGAGCCGCTCGGCGCCGAGCACCCGCTCGATCGCCTGCGCCGCGAGCCCGTCCTCCAGCCCGAACCCGAACTTCGAGTCCAGCTGTCCGGTCTGCACGTAGTCGTGGGTGGAGGGCTTGATCCCCGGCGTGACCCTGATCAGCACCCGCTGGGGGCGCTCGAGCAGCCGCTCGCAGCGCTCGATCTCATCGAAGGAGTCGAGGATCAGGTGGCCGACGCCGGCGCGCGCGGCGAGCAGGATTTCCTCGTCGGACTTGTTGTTGCCGTGCATGTGGATCCGCGCGGGGTCGAAGCCCGCCCGCAGCGCCATGTGCAGCTCGCCGCCGGAGGCGACGTCGACCGAGATCCCCTCATCGGCGAAGAGGCGGTAGGCGGCCGTGCAGGGCAGCGACTTGCTGGCGAAGAGAACCTCGTAAGGCGCGCCGTGGCTCTCGAAGGCCTCGCGGTAGGCGGCGACCCGAGAGCGGATGTCCGCTTCGGCGTAGATGTAGGCGGGCGTGCCCAGCTCTTCGGCCAGCTCGACCACGTCGCAGCCGCCGATCTCGAGGTGCCCCCGCTCGTTCACCCGGGTGCCGACCGGATAGACCGCCGACCCTTCTATCGCCTCGCCCGCCAGGGACCCCACGTGTTCTCGCTCCGCCATCGGATCGGCATTCTGACGGTTGCGGGGGGAACTTCGGTCAGTGGCCGGGCGCCAGCAAGCCGCCGAGCGCTTCGGTCGTTTTGTCCACGGTGCCGCCGACGACCGATTCCGGGCCGGCGGCGCCGTTGACTACGCCTTCCGTGACCCCCGTGACGCCGCTTTCGTTCAGGGCGCCGCCGAGCGCCCCTTCATCGACGCCGTTGACCGTCCCGTTGACGGTTTCGGTCACCTGGGTGGAGGTCGAGGACCCCGAGCCGCTGCCCTTGCCGCCGCCGCTGTCGGCGCCCGAGCCGTTGCCGTTGGAGGGAGAGCCGGAGCCGTTGCCGGCGCTCGGTGCGGGCTGCTGGGCAGGCGCCGAGCCTTCGGAGCCGTTCCCACCGCCGCTGCCGGCGGGCGCGCCGCCCGGCGCGTTGCCTTCGCCAGCGACCGGGGTGGTCGTGCCGTTGCCAGCTCCGCCGTCGGCGCGAGCGGCGCCAAAGGCCTGCTGGGACGCCATGCCCCGCGAGCTCGCGGCGACGGCGTTCGCTGCCGCCGCGCCGGCGTCGGGGGGCGGCGAAGCCGCCTCGCGCGCGTCGGAGACGTGCACCTGCCCGTCGCCCCCTCCGAGTCCTGGAATCGGCCAGCTCTTGAAAACCTGGGCCGAAACCAGCAGGACGAATACTGCAATAGCGGCCGCGATCAGCGTCGCGCCTGACATCGCACCCGCCATATACGTGTGCGCTTGGCGAATCATGGCGAATTACTAAAGATAGCTCATGGGGTCGGTTACAGCCCCCTCTACCCGCACCTCGAAGTGAAGATGCGGGCCGAGGCAATAACCGGTGCAACCGGTGTAGCCGATCACCTCTCCTTGGCTCACCGCCTGGCCAGGCGTGACCGCGAAGCTGCTCTGGTGGGCGTAGCAGGTGGAGAGCCCGCCGCCGTGGTCGATGCAGGTGTAGTTGCCGTAGCCGCCGCTGGAGGCCTCCGGCTCGGTGAATAGCACGATGCCGCCGTCGGCGGCCGCAATCGCGGTCCCTTCGGGCACCGCGATGTCGATCCCCGGGTGGTACTCGTAGCTGCCGCCGATCGTGCGCGGCCCGAAGCCCGAGACGACAGGCCCGCTGACCGGCCAGATGAAGGTTCCCGTGGCGCCGGCGACGGGGCCGCTGGAGGGCGGCACCGAGCCGGTCGGCCCGAGCATCGCCGCGATCTTGCTCTGGATCGCGGCGACCGAGCCGTCGAGCTCTTCTTCGTGGGCTTCGATCCGCTCGAGCACCGCGAGCCGCCGTCCCCGCGCTTCGAGCAGCGCCTGCTGGCGATCCTGCAGGCCCTGCCGGGCGCTCGCGAGGGAGCGCTCTTCGGCGGCGATCGCGTTGCGCGCGGCTTCGATCGTGTCCTTGGCGTCGCGCCGGCTGACCACGATCCCGCGGACTTCGTCGCGAAGGTCGCGCACGCGTTCGGCCACCGCTTCGTCCATCGAGTGCAGCCGCTCGAGGTATTCGGCTCGCGTGGTCAGGTCGTCGAAGTCGCTCGAGCTGATCAGGAGGCTGATCACGTCCGGGCTGCCGGTCTCATAGATCGCGACGAGCCGGTCGCCGAGCGCCTTTAAGGCCCGGCGCAGGTGCGAGCGGGTGTCGCTCAACCGTCCTTTCGCCCGGTCGAGCTGGGCCAGCGCGCCGTCGAGCTCTTGCTGCTTTGCGTCGAGGCGGGCGAG
>JADMIO010800062.1_pt1 | contig 13477 bp, 14 predicted proteins | sample 8958161 | NCBI WGS metagenome assembly JADMIO01 (sample SAMN16585339, study PRJNA669376) | soil metagenome | isolation source: Crop rotation soil | place: USA: Cullars Rotation, Alabama | collected 2011 | reverse complement strand
CTTTCCCCGCGACGAATCCCGCGACGCCTCCCACCTCGCCCGACGCCCCGCCGAGCTCCGCCGCGGCGCCCGCGAGCCCGAACGCCTGGCGCGACCTCGACCGCGTGATCCTCATCGTCAACGAGGAGATGCTCACGCACGGCGAGCTTTCGCGCGCGATGGGCCGCGAGAACCGCGCGCGCCCCTTCGCCAGCGAGAGCGACGCGAACGAGGTCGCGAACCGCTTCCAGTTCGCCCGCGTGCGCGAGGCGTTGCGCGTCCAAGCCGGCCAGGACCTCGGTCTGGATCCTGCCCAGGTCGATCGCCTCGCTCGCGAAAACCTCGATCGCCGTCAGGAAGAGATGGGCGGGTCCGCCCAGATGGCCGCCTTCCTCGAAGCGAACGACATGACGCTGTACGAGATGAAGGAGTACATCCGCGACCGGATCTGCGCGGAGTTCTGGGACAACTACGTCACCGGCGCCGGCCCGGTCGGGCAGCAGGCGCGGCCGAGCCGCGACACGTACGTCCGACCGGGATTCTTGCGCTACGCGCACCGGCAGTGCCTCGAGCACCCCGAGCTGCTCCCGCGGATCGGCGGGCAAGCGCAAGCGGTCGTTCTGCAGCAGCTCTTCCTCGACGCGAGCTCCGCCGGCGCCGGCGGCAACGAGGACACGGCGCGCGCGCTCGCGGAGGACCTGCGCCAGCGGATCGTGGACGGCGAGGACATGGGCGAGCTCGTCGAGCACTACGACGCATCCAAGCGCACGAAGTCGAAGCGCGGTCTGACCGAGCCGCTGGTGGAGTCGCGGCTCGCCCAGATCGACCCGGGGCTCGCGGCGTTCGCCGCGGAGGCCAAACCGGGGGACGTGTCCGGAGTGCAGGACTACAAGACGAAGGACGGGCACGACTACCTGCGCATCGTCCGTCTCGTCGAGCGCACGTCGCCCGCGGTTCCCGACCTCTCGACGTTCGCCGTCCAGAAGAAGATCAGCGACCGCCTCCGCGACGACTTGTCGGAGTGGCGCCTCGCGCAGGCGTACCGGAATCTCTTCCGCGACGCCTACGTCTGGCCGCAGGAATACGCGTCGCGCTAGCCGACGCGCCGGCGCAAGAGCTTCATCAGCTCGAGGACGCGCGCGCGGTCGCGCGAGAGCCCGAGGAAGCCGCCCCCGCTCTCCGCGCGTGCGTTCACCGTGGTCGAAGGGATCCCTTCGGGGGCCTCGAACGTCAGCGTCACGCGCGACGCCGGAGCGAGAAAGTCGCCCTCCCGCTCGCAGACGAGGAACTTCCGCGCGTCGTCCGATGCGACGATCCGCCAGCCGGGCAGCTCGCTCGCGAGGTTCTTCGCTTCGTCGAAGACCTCTTCGAGCCGCTGCGCGGCGCGCACGGGCCGCAGCTCGGGGTTCTTCTCCTCGTCGCTGGTCGAGAAGGATCCGCCCACGCGCGCGGAGGCTACTTCGCGACCGATGCCGCGCGCGAGAGCTGGGCCGCGCGCGAGAGCTGGCTCTTGTAGCGAGCCGCCGCGTTCTTGTGGATCACGCGCCTCTTCGCGGCCTTGTCGACGCGCTTCATCGCCTCGGGGAGGCCTTTGCGCGCCGCTTCGGGGTTGTCCGCGCGCAGCACCCTCTTCATGGCGCTCTTCATCGCGGACTGCATCGCCTTGTTGGCGGCGCGGACACGTAGGTTCTGGCGGCTGCGTTTCTCGGCTTGCTTGCTGTGGGCCATCGTCGTCTCGGTCAGCGGAATCTTTCCATTCGGGCGGCTACGTCTCGATAGCCGATGTCGACCTCGAAGATGCGCGCATAGTACGCGCGCGCGTCGCCGGGCTTGCCTTCGTCCTCCGCGATCGCGCCGAGATTGTACAGGATCTCCTTGGCGCGATCGTCGACTCCCTGCGATCCCTCGAGCGCGCGCTCGAGTTCGCGGCGCGCGAGGTCGAGGTAACCCTTGTCGCGGAAGCACTGCGCGAGCAGGGTCTGGGCTTCGCGGCGCGACCTCGGATCGGCCACGGCCTTCTGCAGTTCGCCGATCGCAGCGTCGAGCTCGCCGCTGCGGGAGAGCCGCCGCCCGAGCGCCAGCCGCAACGCCGGGTCGCCGGGGCGCAGCGCCACGCGGCGGCGCGCTTCGTCGACCTCGAGCGTCCGCAGCTCCTTCTCGAGCGCTCCCGCCTGGCCCTCGTCGCCGGACTTGCCCGCCTGCGCGATCTTCTTCTTCAGCATCTTGAGGCGCAGGTCGCCGGCGAGCGTCGCGATCTCGATCGAGTCCTTGCGGTACGAGAGGGCGCGGTCGGCCCAGTCCAGCGCGGTCTCGGGGTCGTCGAGCCGCACGTGGATCTCCGCCATCGCGACCATGAGGTCGGGGTCCGCGGACTCCGCGTAGCGCGCTTCCAGCCGCGTCAGCTCCTCTCGCAACTCGTTCTGGGAGAGGTGCATCCGCTGCGACCGATCGAGCGCGCGCGCCTCGTCCTTGTCCTTGATCTGGTCCCGGCTGTGGTGCACGTGGTCCGCGACCGAGTGGGAGAGCGCGCGCTCGGCCGACAGGTCCTTGCGGGCCTTGATCGCCTCCTGGTCGCGCGGGTCGGCCTGGAGCGCGCGCTCGTAGTAGTCGAGCGCCTTCTCCGTGTCTCCCAGGCGCGCGGTCATCGCGCCGGCGCGCTTGAGCGCCTCGGGTCGCTTGGGCGCGATCTCGGCCAGGAATTCGTAGACGGCGCGCGCGCTGCGGGTGAAGCCCGCGTCCTCGAGCGATTGACCGAGCAGGAGGTTGGCGTCCTCGTCGAGCGGGTTCCCGGCGAGGTAGCTCTCGGCGGCCTTGACCGCCGCCTCGTGGCGCCCGGCCTTGCGCATCGCCTTCGCCATTGCGAGCGGGGCCGCGCCGCCGATCGCGCCGAGCAGACGACTGCCCTTCTTCGCCTCGTGCTTCTTTTTGAGCGCCTGCCGCAGTCCTCCGCGCGCGTCGCCCTGGTCGGGATCGATGTCGAGGAGCTGGCGGTACAGATCGATCGCGAAGTCGAAGTTGCGGCGTCGCACCGCTTCCTCGGCTTTTTGGAGCTGCTTCGAGAAGTCCACGCGAGGCCCCAGGCCGCGTCCGGGGGGCGAAAATCCTAGGCGTGCAGCCTAGAGGCGTCAACGCGCGCTATCCTTCGCCGCGGCGCCCGCGCGCACCGGAAACGCGCCCGAAGTCGATTCCCGGGCCGCGCCGTCATGACGCAACCTCTCGAGTACGAAGTCGTCCTCTACCCTGATCCGATCCTGCGCAAGGTCTCGGAGCCGATCGCGTCGTTCGACGTTTCGCTGCGGGAGATGGTCGCCGCGATGTTCGCGCGCATGCACAAGAGCAAGGGCGTCGGCCTCGCCGCGCCGCAGGTCGGATTGCGCCGCCGCGTCCTCGTCCTCAATCCGACGGGGGAAGAGGCGGACGCGCTCGCGTTGATCAACCCGACGATCACCGCGCGCGCCGGCGAGCGCGTGCTGTTCGACGAAGGCTGTTTGTCGTTCCCCGGCATCTACGCGGAGATATCGCGCCCAGACCGCTGCACCGTGCAGGCGTACGACCTCGACGGCGTGCCGTTCGAGAAGGAGTACGACGGCTTCGTCAGTCGGATCATCCAGCACGAGCACGACCACCTCGAGGGCGTCCTCCTCGTCGACCGGATGTCCCCCGCGGAGCGCCAGAAGCACAAGTCGGCGCTCGAGAGCCTCGTCGATCGCTACCAGCGCCGGCGCCACTCCACCGCGACGGCGCGTCCGAGTTGATCGTCTCCACGGAGCGCGACCGCCTGCCGGCACCGCCGGACGAGGGCGCGGTCGTCAGCGTCGGCGTCTTCGATGGCGTGCACCTCGGACACGAGGCGATCCTGCGCGAGAACGTCGCGCACGCGCGCGCGCTCGGTGCGACGCCCACGGTGGTCACCTTCCGCCACCATCCGAAGGCCATCCTGCTCGGGCATGCACCGCGCACGCTGACGAGCCTCGATCACCGGCTGGATCTCTTCCGCCGCGCCGGGATCGCGCACACGGTCGTCCTGACCTTCGACGAGCACCTGCGGAGCGTTCCGGCGGCGGAGTTCGCCGCGGGCGTCCTCGTCGGGAAGCTCGGAGCGCGCCGTTTCGTGCTCGGATTCGACAGCAAGTTCGGACGCGACCGGGAAGGGACGCCCGAGCGCTTGCGCGCGCTCGGCTACGACGTGGTCGTCGTCCCCGAGGTGCTCGTCGCCGGACGCCCGGTCTCGAGCACCGCGATCCGCGAGGCCGTCGAACTCGGCGACCTCGACGGCGCGGCGCGGATGCTCGGACGCCCGGTGGCCGTCTACGGCGACGTCGTCGCGGGCGATGGTCGCGGGAGACAGCTCGGCTTCCCCACGGCGAACCTCGACCTCCACCACGAGCTCCATCCGCCGACGGGTGTCTACGCGGGGCGGGCGCGCATCGTGCGCAAGCCGGCGGTCGACCTGCGGAAGCGAGTCGTCGACGCGCGCGGACCGGAGCCCCGCGAGCGAGAGCGCGCCAGCAAGGGCCGTGTGCTCGACCTGCAGCACCTCGCGGCCGGACCCCGGGAGCAGGATGCCGGCGACCCGGTGCGCCATCCCGCCGTCGCCAACGTCGGCTTCCGACCGACGATCGCGGCCGCGGGGAACTCCCGGACGGAGGCGCCGCTCGTCGAAGTCCACCTCCTCGACTTCGCGGGCGACCTCTACGGCGAGCACCTCGAGCTCGAGTTCCTCGCGCGCTTGCGCGACGAGCAACGCTTCCCCGATCTGGCTTCGCTGCGCCGCGCGATCGATCGGGACGTCGAGCGCGCGCGAGCCGTGCTCGCCGACGCGCGCACGCCGCTCTCGGCCGGTTGACGGTCGCGCGAGCGGCGGAGACAATCCGCGCCCCTCGGCGGCAACGCCGAGGCCCCGGGCAGGTAGCTCAGCTGGTAGAGCACTTGACTGAAAATCAAGGGGTCACCGGTTCAAGTCCGGTTCTGCCCACCACGTCCATGCAGAGCATCTCGCCCAAGGTCATCCGCCGCAGCGACCCGACGCGCGTCGAGATCGAGTGGAACGACGGAACGAAGACGGTGTACACGTCCGCGCAGCTTCGCGGCCTCTGTCCGTGCGCGGAATGCGTCAGTGAGACGACCGGGGTGCGCCTCGTCGATGCGTCGCGGATCCCGCTCGACTTGACGCAGCGCGATCTCGCGATGGTCGGGAACTACGCGATCTCGATGTACTTCTCCGACGGGCATCACACCGGCATCTACACCTTCGAGTTCCTGCGGGCGAACGATCCGCAGGGGAACTGACGCCTTGGGCGCGCGCGCCCCGCTGCCGGTCGGTCGCGACCTGGTCCTCCCGGCGGAGGAGCTCGCCGTCTCCTTCGCCCGCTCGGGAGGTCCCGGCGGACAGAACGTGAACAAGGTGGAGACGAAGGTCCTGTTGCGTTTCTCGATCGAGCGCTCCCGCGTGCTCTCCGAGGAGCAGCGCGAGCGATTGCGGGAGAAGCTGCGCTCGCGGCTGACGACCGACGGCGAGATCCTGGTCCAATCCGACCGTCACCGCGATCGGATCCGCAACCTCGAGGACGCGCGCGAGCGGCTTGCCGAAGTCCTGGCGGCCGCCCTCGTGCGGAGACGACCGCGCCGGAAGTCCCGGCCGACGCGCGGCTCGGTCGAGCGCCGGCTCGAGACCAAGCACAAGCGCTCGGCGATCAAGCGCGCGCGCCGGCAGGAAGACTGATGCGACCGGAGCTCGAAACGGCGGTCCGCGCCGTCGAGGCCTGCTCGGGTGCCTCGAAGCGCCGCGTGACGCGACACGAGGCGCGGCCCGTGCTCCTCGGGATCGGAGAATGCCTGATCGAGGGTCGGACGCCGGAGGCGGAAGACGCCCTCGCTCGCCTTCGACGACTTCCCGCGGAGCTTCGAGAAGCCTTCGACGCCGCCGTCCGGGACGAGCTCGAGATGGCGTGCAGCGAGCACGTCCGCTCCGTGGACCCTCGGTACCTCCAGCGGCCCGACTACGACCTCGCCTACACCGTCGCCGCTCGGCATCGCCTCGAGTGCCGGCTACGGGCCGCCGAACGGCTGGGGATCGACCTCGCCGGGGCTTGGCTCGAGAACATTCGGAGAGCCGATGCGCTCCTCGGGCGCCGGCAGGACATCCGCGAAACAACGACCTGAAGAAGTCTGCGTAGGATGCAGACTTTCCAGGAGTTCGCTTTGATTCCAGCGCATCTCCGGCGACCGGCGCGTGCGCATTCGACCCGCGAGAACATCTTCGGGCCGAGCGGAATCAGGAAGTTGCAAGACGCGTCCCGAACTATGCGCACGTCGATGCCGCATTGCGGCATCGACACCCTCCGCACGCCCTCCTCAACCGTTCCGAAAGCAAGCACTTAGAGCCCGGCCCCAGCTTTCCCTGGATTGAGCAGCCGCGCTCCGGAGGCGGCGCCGATCGAACTCTAGAGCGGTTGCTGACGGGGAAAAAACGCACCCGGGCCTTTTCCTCACGCCGGATAGCGGGCAACATCTCCGCGCTTCAATCGAAGACCCCATCCCACGACTGTCTGCATCTGCCTCTCCCTCAGTCCCCTAGGAGTCCATTCCTCATGAGAAAGCTCGTCTACAGCGCTCTGGCGCTGACACTCGTCAGTGTCCCGGGCTTCGCTTCCGAGAACGAGTGGTCGAGCCTGGACCAAGAGATCAACAACCTCTCTTCCAGCCTCTCCGCTCAGAACGCGCCCGGTCCCCGGATCGGTGGCTACATCAAGACCAGCTTCCGCTATTCCGACGACGAGGACGCCCTGTTCGGCGCCGGCAACGACGAGAAGGAAGCCGGCTTCAAGCTGGACAACGTCCGCATCGAGATCACGGGCGACCTCGGACAGGACTACACGTACAAGGTGTCGTTCGACGTCGCCGCGACGGACGGCGTCAACAGCCCCGGTCTGTCGCTGCGCGACGCTTTCATCTGCTGGAAGATCGGCGAGAACGTCAAGGGCACGATGGGCAACTTCAAGAAGCCCTTCCTGCGCTCGGCGCTCGTCGGCGACAAGAACCTGCTCTTCTTCCAGCGTACGGCGCTCGGCGACTTCTTCAGCCCGCGCGAGACCGGCCTGATGTTCAGCGGCACGTTCGACACCGTCGAGTGGTACATCCACGCCGCGAACGGCACGTTCGGCGACCCGGTCACCGACACCAACAGCAAGGTCGGCGACGACTTCAACTTCGCCGCCCGCCTGGTCGCGAACCTGATGGGTGCGGGCGTCGGCAAGGTCGAGGGCGCTTACGGCGCGGGTGACGAGACCAACCTCACGGTCGGCCTCGCCTGGACCGACGACCAGAACATCGACGACGGCACGGCGATCGCGCTCGACGCAGCGTTGACGGCCGGGCCGTTCTCGCTCGCCGCCGAGATCGTCGACTTCGACGACGGCGACAGCGCCGGAGACTTCGCCAACAAGGGTGGCGGTCCGCTGCACTACGGATCGAACAACACCCTCGCGGACATGGATCCCGCCGACTCCACGCCCTGGGACGTGACGGCGAGCTACATGTTCACGGACCAGTACGAAGCCGGCCTGCGCTACCAGGACGCGGACGACGACGACGACACGAACGCCATCAGCGCGTGCGTGAACCGCTACGTCCAGGGCCACGACATCAAGTGGACCCTCGAGTACCTCCACACGTCGTCGGACCTCGACACGAGCGAGCTCGACGAGTGGACGCTCGGTCTGACGGGCGGCTTCTGATCTAGCCGACAGTCACCGCTCGCGCGCGTCGCGAGCCGGGTGGGAGAGCACAGGGCCCCGCGCGAGTCGCGGGGCCCTCTTCTTTTCCGACTCATGCGCAGCCGGAACCGGAGTGCGCGAGCACTACCATGAGAGCGTCGATGCCATGACGGACCCCACGACCACCCGCGGCGGAGAGCGTCCCGGCAATCGGCTGAGCGCCGAGACGAGCCCCTACCTCCTCCAGCACGCTCACAATCCGGTCGACTGGCATCCCTGGGGACCCGACGCGCTCGCTCTCGCGCGCTCGCAGGACAAGCCGATCTTCCTCTCGATCGGCTACGCGGCCTGTCACTGGTGCCACGTCATGGAGCGCGAGAGCTTCGAGAACGAAGCGATTGCGCGGCTGATGAACGAGCATTTCGTCAACGTGAAGGTCGATCGCGAGGAACGGCCGGACCTGGACGAGATCTACATGAAGGCGGTGCAGTCGATGACCGGCTCCGGCGGTTGGCCGATGAGCGTCTTCCTCACCCCCGATCTCGAGCCGTTCTACGGCGGCACGTACTTCCCGCCTCGCAGCGCGCACGGTCGTCCGGGATTCCCCGACCTGCTGGCCGCTCTCGCCCGCGCCTGGAAGGAAGACCGGGAGAACGTCGCCAAGCAGGGACGTCGCATGGCGGAGCACATCGCAGCGGAGGGGCGGGTCGCCACGGTCGCCGACCTCGACCCGGACGTTCTCGACGCGTCGCTCGCCGCGCTCAAGCGCAGCTTCGACCCCGACTGGGGCGGCTTCGGCGGCGCTCCGAAGTTCCCGCACGCACTCGACCTGCGCGTCCTCCTGCGACATCACCTCCGCACGGGCAGCCCGGAGCCGCTGCGCATGGCGACTTGGACGCTGGACCGCATGGCGGCCGGCGGCATCCGCGACCATCTCGGCGGCGGCTTCCATCGCTACAGCACCGACGAGAAATGGCTGATCCCCCACTTCGAGAAGATGCTCTACGACACGGCGCTGCTCGTGCCGGCGTACCTCGAGGCCTACCTCGCAACCGGCGAGGAACACCACGCGGAGGTCGCGCGGGAGTGCTGCGAGTGGGCCCTGCGCGAGATGACGACCGCCGAAGGCGGTTTCGCGAGCAGCCAGGACGCCGACAGCGAGGGCGAGGAGGGCAAGTTCTTCGCGTGGACGCCGGACGAGCTCGCCGCCGTCCTCGGCCCGAAGCCGGGCGCATGGGCGGCGGCGTGGTTCGGCGTCACCGACGAAGGCAACTTCGAGCACGGGCGCAGCGCGCTCTGGCGCCCCGAACCGGCCGCTGAAGTCGCGGCGCGGCTGCGCTGCGACCCCGCGGAGCTCGAGCGCACGATGCAGTCCGCTCGCGGCGCGCTGTGGACCGCACGCGAAAGGCGCATCCACCCCGCGCGCGACGACAAGGTGCTCGTCGCCTGGAACGGCCTGATGATCTCCGCGCTCGCGCAGTCGTTCCAGATCCTCGGCGAGCGCGCCCACCTCGACGCAGCCGCCCGCGCGGCGCGCATGATCCTGAGGTCGATGCGGCGTTCCGACGGACGGCTCTTCGCGACCGCGCGCAACGGGAAGGCGCATCTCGACGCGTACTTGGACGACTACGCCTTCCTCGTCCAGGCGCTGATCGACCTCTACGAGTCCGACTTCGACCCCGCGTGGCTGCGCGAAGCGCTCGCGCTCGAGGCGCTCGTCTCCGAGCACTTCGAGGACAGCGACAAGGGCGGCTGGTTCACGACGGGGAAGGAGCACGAGAAGCTGATCGCGCGCCTGAGGAACCCCCACGACGGCGCGCTGCCGGCCGGCAACGGCGTGCAGACGCTGAACCTCCTGCGCCTCGCCGAGCTCACCGGCCGCGGCGAGCTCGCCCAACGCGCGGAACGCGCGATCCGCTCGCTCGGCGCGATGGTCAACGCCTACCCGGCGGCCTTCAGTCAGCTCCTGATCGCCGTCGACTTCCTCGCGGCCGGCCCGCGCGAGATCGTCGTCGCCGGCGAGCCGTCGAGCGCGGAGACCGCCTCGATGCTGGCGCAGGTGCGAAAGACTTTCCTGCCGCAGCGCGTGGTCGCGCTCGCCGCGCACGGCGCCGACGACGCGCTGATCCCGCTTCTCGAGGGCAAGACGCCAGGGGCCCGCGGCGCGCGGGCGTTCGTGTGCCGAAGCTACGCGTGCCGCGCGCCGGTCGAGACGCCTGAGGCCTTGGGCGAGGCGCTCACCGCGGGCTAGACTTCCTCCGTCCCCAGCCTGGGTCCACGGGCCTCCGATCCGGCGCTGGAACAGGCCTTCCTCTCGAGAGGCCGGCCCGCAGTGAAAGGAGGTGGTCCCAATTCCTCACAGTTCCAATCCCCACCAACCCAAGGCGACCCACGTCGTCGAGGCGATCACCTGATCGTCGGGTAGTGGGAACGACGAAGCGGCCGGGGAGAAATCTGCCCCCGGCCGCTTCTCTTTGCGCCCTCAGTGCTCCGGATCGGGGGCACCGGCCGTGCCGCCTTCGCGCATCGCACGGCCCATGACCGCCTTCGGCCCGTACCGCAGCCGCTCGTCGATCTCGCGATCGAAGCGCGGATGCCGCGGCTCCTTCGCGAAGCCGCGGTGCTCGCAGCCGCAGACGTAGCACACGACGACCTCGGGGATCGCGAGATAGAGCGCGAGGTCGAGCAGCGCGGCCGCGAAGAGGCTCGCGTAGTGCGTGAACGGCGCGAGGACCGCGGCCAGGACCACGATCGCGACCCCCGCCGCAGTCGGGAAGCTCTTCCGCGTGTAGAGCTCCGGGTGACCGCACGCGAGGCATCCGAGGAGCCCTCCCTCCGGCGTCAGACCGCTCGCGGAAAGCGATCGCGTCGCGCCGCACGCCGAGCAGGCAAGCTCGCGCGGCAAGCTCGCAGCCGTCGCGGCAACGAAGTCCGAGCGCGCCGCCGGCGAGCACGCGCAGCGAACGCGGAGACGTACGCCTCGGCTCACGAGCGGACGCGGAGCGGCGTGCGACCCGCGGCTCGGCTCACAGCGGGATCCCGTACGAGCCCTGGAGGGAGACGGACACCGCCGTGCCGATCAGCACGAGCACCGTCGACGCGTAGAGGATCCCCGTCGCCGAGCGCGTGTTGCGGAAGTCGAGCGATCCGGCCGTCATCCACGCGAACAGCAGCGGCAGCGCCAACCCGACGGCCAGGCGCGTCCCGAGGTGGAACATGCCGCGCGGGCCGAAGAGCGGCGTCTCGGACTCCGCGAGTCGGCTCCAGAAGACGGCGCACGTGATCCCGAGCAGAGCGAGCGACGCGACCATCGAGACCGCGGTCACCCGGTTGAGCCGGCGCAGGTACGCGACCTCGAGCTTCGGCACCGTCAAGTACCAGTGCCCGAGCACCATCGCGAGCGACACGCTGCCGGCGACCGCGCCCGTCGCCATCGCCGACAGGCTGCCGAGTGAGACCTCGGCTGCGCCTTGCAGCTGCGTCGCGCGCGCGACGACGGCGACGAGCGCGACCGCCGTCGCGGCGAGCGACCATCCGAGCGCGACGGCCCAGCGCGTCCCTCGAACCGGCCCCGAGACGATCGGATAGCCGATCAGGGCCGCGGCGGCCGAGAGGACGGCGACGTCGTGGAACTTCGAACCGCCCCAGGCCACCGGCGCGACCGCGGCGACGAGGATCGGCAGGAACGCGGTCGTCCCCATGATGCGATAGAAGAGCGTCCCGACCGGCGCGCGCGGCACGAACGCCAGCGCGAACAGGACCCCGAAGCCCAGCTCGAGACAGAACTGCGTGCCGAGAGCGCTCCAGCCCACGCAGCCATTCTGTTATCGTCCCCGCCCTTCGGCAAACGAGGCATGAGCGGACTGCGCGTGTTGGTGACGGGAGGTAGCCGAGGCATCGGACGCGCGATCGCTCTGCGTTTCGCGCGCGAGGGTGCGCGCGTCGCGGTCGCCGCCCGCAACTCCGGCCAGCTCGACGCCGTCGTCAAGGAGATCGAGGCCGCGGGCGGCAAGGGACGCGCGCAGCAGATGAACGTCGCCGACCACGGCTCGGTCGAGGCCGCGGTCTGGCGCGCGGTCGAGTTCACCGACGGCGCTCTCGACGTGCTCGTGAACAACGCCGGCGTCTTCAGCGTGAAGCCGTTCGACAAGCTCGACCTCGCGACGTGGAAGAAGCACCTCGAGGTCAATCTCGACGGACCGTACTACGTCACGTCCGAGGCCCTCGACGCGCTGCTGCAGGGCACTCGTCCGCACCTCTTCAACGTCTCTTCCGTCGCCGGCAAGCGCGCCTACGCCGGCGGCGTCGCGTACAGCACGACGAAGTACGGCCTGCGCGGCTTCAGCGACGCGCTGCGGGAGGACTTGAAGGACAAGGGCGTGCGCGTCTCCACCGTCTACCCCGGTCCGACGGACACCGGCATCTTCGACGGCGTGCCGGGGACTTGGGACCGCTCGAAGATGAACAAGCCCGAGGACGTCGCGGAGGTCGTGTGGAACGCCTACAACGCGCCCGCCGGCCAGAACGTCGCCGATCTCGACGTGCCGCCGCCCGCGTAGCGGCACCGCGCACCACCGCGCGCAGCGCGGGACGATCGTCAGCCGCCGATGCTGCGCACGAGACCGAGGAACTCGTTGCGCGTCCGGAAGTCGCTGCGGAACGAGCCGAGCAGGCACGACGTCATCGTCGACGAGTTCTGCTTCTGCACGCCGCGCATCATCATGCACAGGTGCGCGGCGTCGGCCACGACGCCGACGCCCTTCGGCTCGAGCACCTTCTCGATCGCCTGCGCGATCTGCACCGTCATCCGCTCCTGCACCTGGAGCCGGCGCGCGAACACGTCGACGATCCGCGGGAGCTTCGATAGTCCGATGATCTTCTTGTCGGGGATGTAAGCGACGTGCACGCGGCCGTAGAACGGGAGGACGTGGTGCTCGCAGAGGCTGTAGAACTCGATGTCCTTGACGATCACCATCTCCGAGCAGTCCTCTTCGAAGACGCCGTCGCCGACGACCTCCTCGACCGTCTGACGCGAGCCCTGCGTCATCTCCGCCAAGGCTTCCTCGACGCGCTTCGGCGTCCGGAGCAGGCCTTCGCGCGTCGGGTCCTCGCCGAGGTTCACGAGCAGGCGACGGACGAGCTCTTGCGTGCTCAGGTCGCCCGTTCCCGAGTCTCCGGACCGAGGTAGTCCACGAAGTTGTTCCGGCTCTCGTACACCCGGACGCGGTGCAGTCGACATCCTTCGAATCCTCTCATGCGCGGCTCGAGCCGCTTCCAGAACGCGACCGCGACGTTCTCTGCGGTCGGGATCGACGTCGCGAGCCACGGGACGTCGCGATTCAGGTGCTTGTGGTCGACCTGGCTGATGACTTCCTCGCGCAGGATCCCCATCAGCACGTTCAGGTCCATCACCATGCCGGTTCGAGCCGGGATCGTGCCGCGGACCGTCACCTCGACCGCGTAGTTGTGCCCATGCTCGTCGTTGCACATGCCGTAGAGGCGGCGGTTCTCCTCGGCGGAGAGTTCCGGGTTGTGCAGCCGGTGCGCGGAGGAGAACTCCTCTCGACGCGTGATCTCGACGTAGCTCTCGGGCATCTCCATACGATAGCAGCCCGCTCGGACCGCCATCGCGGAGGGATTCTGGGCCGCACCCGTCAGGGACGCGAGGTCTTGTCCTTGTCGGACGTGCTCGTGGGCGGTCGGTCGGACGGAGCCGGCTTGGGCGCGGGCCTCGGCAGCGGTCGCGGGGATGCTTGCGGCTTCGACGCAGACCCTTGGGAAAG
>JADMIO011222250.1_pt1 | contig 13478 bp, 7 predicted proteins | sample 8958161 | NCBI WGS metagenome assembly JADMIO01 (sample SAMN16585339, study PRJNA669376) | soil metagenome | isolation source: Crop rotation soil | place: USA: Cullars Rotation, Alabama | collected 2011 | reverse complement strand
GGCGATCTCGGCAACCGCGGCGAGTGTGGCGTCGATTTCGGCGGCCGTCGTAAAAGCGCCCAGACTAAAGCGCACGGTTCCGCCGGTCTCGTGCGTGCGGAGCGCCTCATGCATCGCTGGGGCACAATGCAATCCTGGGCGAACTTGAATTCGATGAGCCGCATCCAAGCTGAGCGCCAGTTCTTGCGGATCATATCCCTCAAGCGTGATGCTGACCAGAGGCACGCGCTGCTGGGCCGTCGCCGGGCCACGCACGCGCAGCCCAGGCACGCCGTTGAACCCCTCCAGCAGCCGGGCGGTAAGTGCCGTTTGCGCATCATGCAGCGCGGATTGGCCATGCTCGCGGATAAAGTCAACTGCGGCGGCGAGGCCGAGAATTCCCGGTACGTTTAGGTTGCCCGATTCATACTTGCCGGGCAATTCGTCGGGCTGGCGGGTCTGTTCGCTGCGTGTGCCGGTGCCCCCCTGCCGCACGCTCCGAAGCACTCTGTGCCCATCGGGGCCGATGGCCAACACTCCGGTTCCCAAGGGCCCCATCAAGCCCTTGTGGCCAGAGGCGGCCAGAAAATCGACATTCATGGTCTGCATGTTGATGGGCATGTGCCCGACCGTTTGCGCCGCGTCACAAAGCACGAGCACGCCTGTCTCGCGCGCGAGTTGCCCGACTTCGGCGATCGGTTGCAGGGCGCCGGTCACGTTCGACGCATGGGCAAGGGCGACCAGCCGAGTGGCGGGCCGAATCGCCTGACGCACTTCGTCCGGATCGACGATACCCGAGTTACCGCAACCGACCCGCGTGAGCGTGATTGATCGGCTGTCCTCTAAATCCTGCAAAGGCCGTAGGACCGAGTTATGTTCGACCACTGAAGTGATCACATGGTCGCCCGGCTGCAACAGCCCATGGATTACCAGGTTCAGCGAGTCGGTGCCGTTTGAGGTGAAAATTAAGTGGGTCGCGTCGCCCAGGGCAATCAAATCGGCAATCTTTCGCCGTGCGTTCTCCACGGCTTGCGAGACTTCGACGGCTTCAGCGTAACCGCTACGGCCGGCCGGAGCGCCGAGATGGCGCAGATAATGATCGACGGCCGAGTAGACCGAATCCGGTTTGGGCCAACTGGTGGCGGCGTTGTCCAGATAGATACGTGGTTGGTCGGCAGGGCCGTGACTCATGTGCGTCGCCGACGGAGGTTCATCCGCCGATTTGATACATGGCTCGTTGGGGCCTGACGAACTGCTCGCTATTGATACCGTGCCCCGGCAATTTGGCGCCGACGCTGGCCCGCACGAGTTGCGCCAATTCGTCGTCGGAGCCTCCCGAGCGCAACAGACCGCGGGCGTCCCATTCCTCGGAAGAGAACAGGCAATTGCGAATCTGCCCTTCGGCGGTCAGCCGCAGTCGGTTGCAGCGCTGGCAGAAGGGCTGCGTGACCGGATTGATAAACCCGATGCGGCCGCGGCCATCAGCGAATTGAAAGTCGGTGGCCGGCTGGCTGGGATCTTCGACGGTTCGTGCAACGAGCGGCCCAAAGGTTGCTTCTAACGCGGCCCGGATTCGCGCGCCGCTCAAAACTTGTTCTGAGTCCCAGTTCCCGTCGGCGTCCAAGGGCATGAACTCGATAAAGCGCAGCTCGAGTCCGTGCTCGCGCGCGAAACGACCCAGCGGCACGATCTCGGGTTCGGTGATGCCGCGGATTGCCACGGCGTTCAGCCGGATCTTGCTGAAGCCGATTCGCTGCGCGGCGAAAATGCCCGCGAGCACCTGGTCCAACCCCTCGCGGCGAGAAATCTTGAAGAACGTGTCGTGGTCGAGGCTGTCGAGGCTGATGTTCAGCCGCTTCAAGCCGGCATCCTTGAGCGCTTGCGCTTGATCGGCCAACAGGATGCCGTTGGTCGTTAGCGCAATATCGCGTATGCCAGGGACCCGGGCAATTCTTTCGACCAGCAGGGCGACGTCATGTCGCACGAGCGGTTCGCCCCCGGTGAGACGGATCTTGTCAACGCCCAGGCCCGCGACGACGCGCACGAATCGCTCGATTTCCTCGAAACTGAGCAACTCGCGCCGCGGTTTGAAGCGCACGTTCTCGGCCGGCATGCAATAAAAGCAGCGAATGTTGCAGCGATCGGTCACACTGATCCGCAAATTCGTGTGCACGCGGCCGAAAGAATCGACGAGTGGTTCGTGAGAATTCATGTACTTGCGGGCCGCACCGGTGGGCTCTCCAGGCCGGGGTGAACCCACTCGCTTCCCCCTTCGGCCCAATTCTCTTTTTTCCAAATCGGCACGATTTGCTTGAGTGTATCGATCAACCATTGACCCGCCTCAAAAGCAGCCTGGCGATGCGGCGTGCTCACGGCCACCGCGACGCTGGCCTCGCCGATTTCGAGTCGGCCAATGCGATGCACGATCGCGCAACCGGTCAGCGGCCAACGGGTCCGGGCCTCGGCTTCCAACTCGGCCAACTTTGCCCGGGCCATTTCAGGGTAGCATTCGTAATCGAGCGACGCCGTCTGGCGACCGTCGGTAAACTCGCGGGTCGTGCCTAAAAACAGCACCACGGCCCCCGCTTGCGGTGAGCCAACCTGACGCACGAGTGCGTCGGGATCGATCGGTTTGGCAGTGATGTCGATCAAGGTCTGCTGCGGGAGGTTGACGGAATTGGGTTAAAGATCAGTGCATGCGCCTTCATTCTATCCTCCGCTGACTGGAGGGATGCAAGCCACTTCACCCTCGGTGGGAACGAGCGAGTCGTCTTTCACATACTGCGAACCAACGGCAAACACGGTGTGGGGCAAAATCGTGGCGATTTCGGGCACTTCGGCCGCCAGACGCCGGCGCAACTCGGCCAGCGTGCATCCCTCGGGCAAGTCGAGCCAAACGAGCTCCCGGCCGGACAGTTGTTTGGCGACGGCAAATAAGCGGACCGGCACGTTCACGTAACCACAAGCTCCTCGACCGGGGCGCTGAGCAGTTCGGCGGCCTCCGGCATGAGATCGTAGGCCAGGGCCAGTAGCTTGATCGGGTGGATCGTTGGTTTGCCGCCGCCTTGTTCCATTTGGATCTTGCACGCGCTGCATTCGGTGGTCCCGGCCTGTAACCGGGGGCTGCGCAAACTGTTGATCAATCCGCGCCCGGCGCGCAGGCTGGCGCGGTAATTCTCCCGTTTCAAACCAAATGTACCCGCCATGCCCGAGCAGCCGTTTTCGGTTCGATTGACAACCAGGCCGGGAATCAACCGCAACAAATTCTCACCGGGCGATCCAACGCCCAGCGCTTTGATGTGGCATGGCATGTGGTAGCCGAGCACCGCGTTGATCGGTTTCAGGTCGAGTTGCAACTTGCCGGCCTGGTGAAGCTTCCAGAGAAATGTGCAGGCTTCGCTGGTATTGGCGGCGACCAGCCGAGCTTCGTCGTCGTCGAGCAAGGCGGGATACTCATGCGTCAGAGCCAAGGCGGCCGAAGGCTCGCTGGCGACGATGTGGTAACCCTGGCGAACTGCCTCGGCCAACAACGCCACGTTTTTCTCGGCGATTTTCCGGGCCTGGGTCAGCGCGCCGAGCGAAATCATCGGCATGCCAGAAGACTGTTGGGCCGGCGGAACATAAACGGCGATCGCGTTGTGCTCGAGCACGGCTACCAGCGCTTCGGCCAATTGCGGGTCGTGATAGTTGGCGTAAGTGTCGACGAAATACAACACCTTGGAAACGCCGCGGCGCGTCGTTCGCGTCCAGCGACGGCGCGACGCAATGCGGAGAAAGCTGCGCGAGGCGAACCGAGGCAGCTTGCGTCCCCGGGCAACGCCCAGCACCTTCTCCATCAGCCAGCGTGCCGGCTGGTTCGTAAGCGCCCAGTTGGCCAGCGGGCTCAACAGGCTGCCCAGCCAGCTCAAACGATCGACGCGCGACATTAGCCAGTCGCTGGTGTCGAGACCATTGACATGCACGTAGGCGCCCTTGCCTTCCATCATCAGCTTGGGGATATCGACGCTCGCCGGGCATTCGAGGCGGCACATGTGACAATTGACGCACAGGTCGGTAACGGCCTTGAAATCGTCGCGGCTGAGCGTGCTCATCGGCAGCTGGCCGGTCAAGATTCCACGCATCAAGTTGGCCTTGGCGCGGGGCGAACTCTCCTCGGCCGGCGCGAAGCGAAAGATTGGGCACATCCGCACGTCCGACAGTTGCGATCGGCACGCTCCGCAGCCGTTGCAGTCGCGAGCCGCGTGGGCGATTTCCTCGTTTCCCCAATTCAGTTGCCAGGTGACCGGCCCCACGCCATTGGTTGCCGGCGCATCGGTCGTGACGGCGGCCGGCTCGCTGGGAACGGTCGCTTCAGGGGTCAAGTGTCTCAGGTTTCGGGTGAGCAAATCGTTGTCGTCGTTGACGATTTTTCCGGGATTGAAGACATTGCCAGGGTCGAAGATACGCTTCACTTCTCGAAAGACGTCGACCAGCGGACCGTATTGCTGCACGATGAATTGCGTCCGGCTGAGCCCATCGGCATGCTCTCCCGAGATCGTGCCACCCACTTCGATGACCTCGCGATACAGGTCGCCGGCCAACTGGGCCATCCGCGTCACGTCTGCCGGGTTCGACAAATCCAGAAACGGGCGCAAATGCAACTGTCCGTGCCCGGCATGCCCAAACAGCGACGCGATCACCTGGTGTTGCTTGAGGACGTTTTGCATCCGCACCAGGAAGTCGGCCAGCGCCTTGGGCGGAACGGCAAGGTCCTCAATGAACGGCAGGGGGCGCGTGGTGCCCTTCATGCGATAGAGCGTGGGCACCACCTTGTGGGCCAGTCGCAGGTACAACTCCATCTCGTCGCGGTCCTGAGCCTGCACGGCGTGAAACGCCAATCGCTTTTTGCGTCGCACGCGATCCACGACCTGCGCCAGCTTGTCGCGCACCGCCGAGAGCGTGTCGCCTTCCTGCTCGATCAAAAGCGCTGCTTCGGTCTCGGGAGGAATCAGCAAGTCGTATTGCACGGTGCTCTCGCGGGCCAGGCTCAAATGCCTGCGATCCATCAGATCGCACGAGCTCGGATCCAAAGGCAGAATTTCCATCACCGCTTTGGCCGCGCTTTCCAAGCGGTCGAAAAGCAACAGGGCGACACCACGATGCTTCGGCAACGGAAGCGTGGCGACGGTGGCCTCGGTGATCAGGGCCAGCGTCCCTTCCGACCCCACCACCAGCTTGTCCAAATCCAGGTGGTCTTCGCTCAAGATGTCGACCAGGTGATAGCCTGATCGATTGACAACGCTTTGTGGTTGGCGCTCGCGAATCAGTTGAGCGTCGCGGCTGAGCAATTCGACCAGCGGATCGATCAGGCGCCCGCGGCGCGATTGGGGATCGGCGCGGCCTTCGCCGAGCGGCTCGCGGCCGATTTCCAGCACCTGGCCGTCGGAGAGCACGACTTGCATGTTGATCACGTGGCGGCGTGCCGACCCGTATTTGAGCCAGTGGCTGCCGCCGGCATCGATCGCCAGCACGCTACCCATCGTGGTTACGCTGCTCATGGCCGGGTCGGGCCCAAATTGGCGTCCCATCCCGCGCAAGTGCTCGTTGAGCTGAGCGTGGATAATTCCCGGCTGAAAACGGACCCAGTCGTCGCCGGTTTCGATCACGCGGCGCATATACCGGGAAAAGTCGAGCACTAGTCCCGGGCCGAGCGATTCGCCCGCCAGTCCCGTGCCCGCGCCGCGTGCGTGAATCGGCAAGTGATTTTCGGCGGCGTATTCGACTGAGGCGACCACGTCGGCGAGAGTTCGCGGGCGAATTACGGCCAGGGGTCGGATCTCATAGATGCTGGCGTCGCTGGAATAGAGTTGGACGAAAATATCGTCGCAGCGGACGTCTCCTTTGACGAGTCCGCGCAGATCGGCCTGAATTCGTTCGCGCTCCTGATCCATGGCAACCGTCGATTCAGCTCAGCGTGTGTCGCTGACCGCTTGTGAAAAGCGGAGTTCGGAGTTGGAGTTTGCGGCGCCCAAGGGCTGGCCGTGCACGTGTACAGGAACTGATAAGGACTTTCCCGATTCTAAAAGCAGACACTTAACGATGACCGGCCATCCGAGCCGCCTGCTGGCGGTAACGTTCGTGCGTCTCCAGGTTGAACGCCCCGTGGCGTGCCATACCTTCGGCCATTCGATATTGCGCGCCGCAGCGATAGCACATCAGGGCGTCCGGCACGATCAGGTACAAAACGACGTCGGCCAGGGCCGTGGCGAACAGGACGGCAAAGGTCAGAATCACCAGCGAGTAGGCCCAGGCAATCGAACTGCCGACAATTCCGAGGATCACCAGGCCCACGCCCAAACGCTGTGGAAAGTCTTTGCGGACAAATAGATCGGTACTGGGGCAGACGAGGCAGCGACAAAGTTGCTCGGATTCAAAAGCCCCCGCGGGAATCGTGATCGATTGCTGACAGGCCGGGCAAACTAACAGGGAATCGGACGGCGAAAAGTTGGCCCTCGCACTCTGGTGACAGCGAGGACAAGAAAAAGTAATGTTCATAATCGATGGCTGCCAACTATCCGGCCTGTGTGGTCGGTTTCAAGACGGGGGCTTGTCCTCAGGTCGGGGCATTCGACGCGAGCGTGGAACGTTCAACTGAAGCTTTCATGATAAGTCATCCGCGGCCGGTGGAGAATGACCCCGCGGAGGGCCGATCGGGGTGGCCGGGCCAGGAGCCGCTTGTGGGCCGGCTAGTTTCGCCTAAGCCGAGAAGGGTTGACACTTTACGCCGCCGCTCCTAGCATACGGGAACTCTTGAGAGAATACGGGGCTAATCAAGGTGGTAACGGCCCGTCTGCGCCCGACGCGTGGATGGGTTTTTTCGTTGACCGCGATAGCTTTTTCGACAATACGGCGTTCGTTGAAAGCAGTCACCGAATGGGGATGCCGGGTTCCGGCGGTTCGGGCAATTGCGTTTGGCAAAATTTCCGGCTTGCGTTAGCTTTCGCGGAGCCGCGAGACGGGGTCACGCTCCAACCGCCGCACTGCCGGGAATGAACCGAAAAGTTTTCCGCTTGGGTAATGGCGATGCTCAATCTTCCAAAAAGCGATCAAGACGTTGAACCGGGCCCCAACAGCCTGAGCTTGGGCTTTATCGAGCAGTTGTACGCTGACTACCTGCGCGACGCGACGAGTGTTTCGGCCGACTGGCGGCGCTACTTCAAAAGTATGAGCAATGGCAATGGCCCGCCGGCGAGCGCGCGGCTCGGGCCTTCGTTCCGTCCGGCGAGCGTGTTTAATCCGCCCGGACGCTCGCAGCCGACACGCACCACCGGCGTACCCGAGCTGGAGATGGCCCAGCTTCAGGACCGCCTTGACCAGTTGGTGCGTGCCTATCGCGTTCGCGGGCACATGGTGGCCAACATCGATCCGTTGGGAATGCCCCGGGCGCACATGCCCGAGCTGGACCCGGAACACTACGGCTTCAGTGAAGCCGACATGGATCGGCCGTTCTCGACCTATACCATCCACGGCGAGGACGTGCTGACGTTGCGGCGGATTCTTGAGCGGCTGCGCAACACATACTGCCGCTCGATCGCGGTGCAGTTCATGCACATTGACGAGTTGGGCGTGCGGCAATGGCTGCAGGACCGGATGGAAGGGACCGAAAACCGGTTGACCTTGAGCAAGCAAGAGCAACTGCGCATCTTGACTCGGCTGACCGACGCCACGATTTTCGAAGAGTTCATCCAAAAACGATTCACCGGCGCCAAAAGCTTTTCGCTGGAAGGCGCCGAAAGCTTGATCCCGCTATTAGATTTGACCATCGAAAAGGCTGGCGACCAGGGGATTCGCGAGATCGTGCTGGGGATGGCCCATCGCGGACGATTGAACGTTCTGGCCAACATCATGGGCAAGAGTGCCCAGGAGATTTTTCGAGAATTCGCCGACATCGATCCCAAGCTGCACTTGGGCCGGGGCGACGTCAAGTATCACCTGGGCTATAGCAGCGACTGGCTGACGATGGCCCGGCACCGGGTACACCTGTCGCTGTGCTTCAATCCGAGCCACTTGGAATTTGTCAGCCCCGTGGCAATCGGCCGCGTGCGCGCCAAGCAGGATCGGATCGGCGACGCGCAGCGCGAACAGATCCTGACGCTGTTGATCCACGGCGACGCGGCGTTTGCCGGCGAAGGGATCGTGCAAGAGACCTTCAACCTCAGCCAGTTGGAGGGGTATAAGACCGGCGGAACGGTGCACGTGGTGGTCAACAACCAGATCGGTTTCGTGACTTCACCCTCCGAAGGCCGTTCGAGCTTCTATGCCACCGACGTGGCCAAGATGTTGCAAATCCCCATCTTTCACGTCAACGGCGAGGATCCGGAAGCGGTGGCCTCGGTCGTTCGGCTGGCGATGGATTTTCGCCACGAGTTCAAGCGCGACATCGTCATCGACATGTATTGCTACCGGCGGCGCGGTCACAACGAAGGGGACGAGCCGTCGTTCACGCATCCGGTTCTGTATCGTGCGATCGAGAAGCGCAAGAGCGTGCGCGACAGTTATCTCGAGCGGCTGTTGGGCTTGGGTGAGATCACGCGGGAAGAAGCCGAGCGCATCGCGCAGGAGCAGACACGGCAGCTTGACGAAGAGCTTTCGGCCGCGCGGAGTGATGATTTCGTGGCCCGTCCGTATGCGCATCCCGGCGTTTGGAAGGGCTACGTCGGCGGGCGGGACGCCGAAGTTCCGGACGTGGAGACGACGATCGACCGATCGCGGCTCGGCGAGTTGCTTGAAGTTCAAACGCGCGTGCCAGCCGATTTTCACCCCCACCCAAAAATCGAGCGGCTCCTCGAGGCGCGCCGCGAGATGGCCCGCGGCACCAAACCGCTGGATTGGGCGGCGGGCGAAGCGCTCGCGCTGGCGAGTCTGGCCGAGGCCGGATATCGCATTCGATTGAGCGGACAGGACAGCACTCGCGGCACGTTCAGCCAGCGCCACGCCGTGCTGCACGATTACAATGACGGCCATCGCTACATGCCGCTGGCGCATGTTGCCAAAGGACAGGCCCCGGTCGAGATCGTCAACAGCCCCTTGTCGGAAGCGGCCGTATTGGGATTCGAATACGGTTACAGTCTGGACACGCCCAACGGGTTGGTCTTGTGGGAGGCCCAGTTTGGCGATTTCGTCAACGCGGCCCAGGTGATCATCGACCAGTTCATCGCCAGCGCCGAGACCAAGTGGCGGCGGCTGAGCGGGCTGGTGCTGCTGTTGCCGCATGGATTTGAAGGCATGGGGCCCGAGCATTCCTCGGCGCGACTGGAACGATTCTTGGCGCTGGCGGCCGAATCGAACATGCAGATTATCGACCCCACGACGCCCGCCCAGTATTTTCACGCCTTGCGGCGGCAAGTGCTCAGGCCGTGGCGCAAGCCGCTGGTGATCATGACGCCCAAGAGTTTGTTGCGGCATCCCAAAGCAGTCTCCAGCCTGGACGAATGCTCCGCGGGACATTTTGAGAAAGTGATTCCCGACACTGTGGAGGATCGGCCGAACGTCGAAGGTGTGCTGCTTTGCTCGGGAAAACTGTATTACGAATTGGAGAAGGAGCGCGAGGACTTGGGCCGTCAGGACGTGGCGATCGTGCGTCTGGAACAGCTGTATCCGCCGCCGATGGGCCCATTGCAGCACGCCTTGGAGCGGTATCGGGATGGAACTCCGGTATACTGGGTGCAAGAAGAACCGGAGAACATGGGAGCCTGGCGATATTTACTGGCCCGTTTTGGTGGCGAGTTGTTCGATCGGCTGCCGTTTTCGGGCATTTATCGACGCGCCTCGCCCAGCCCAGCGACCGGCTCGGCCAGCAGCCACAAGATGGAACAGAAAGAGCTGTTGATGCAGGCCTTTGGCTGCATTTAGGATCAGGAGCCGCAGTTAAGGCGATCGATTCCGCCCGATCCGGGCGGGACCGGTTGCGCCGCAGGGGGAACTTTTTTTCAATGCCTGTCGAACTAAAAGTGCCCACCGTGGGCGAGTCGATCACCGAAGTCCAGATTGGGCAATGGCTCAAAGGCGAAGGCCAGAACGTCGAGAAGGACGAGAACCTGGTCGAGATCGAAACCGACAAAGCCACCGTCGAAATCTCGGCGCCGGTGTCGGGCACGATCTCGAAGGTGCTCAAGCGCACGGGCGAGATGGCTGCGGTGGGCGAAGTGATCGGCTACATGGAGCCCGGCGCGGCGGGTCCGGCCGGCGTAGCGGCCAAACGTGACGAGCAGGCCGCGGCAGCCGCCCAGGCGCAAGCCGCGCACGCGATCAGGACTCCGGCCAAAGCCAAGCCCGACGGAGCCGCGAAGACCGCCGCTCCGCGCCGAACGCCCGAGCCGGCGCCGGCGATCGAGTCTCCCGCGCCGACCGCGGCGGAGCGGGCCGTGCCCGCTTCGCCGGTCGCTCCGGCTCCGGTCGAGTCCCCGACTTTGGGCGATCAGGCGGTGGTGATCAGTCCGGAAGTGCCCCGGGCGATCCCGCGCGGCCGCGAAATGCAAAAGCCCAAGGCCAAGCCGGCGCCCCCCGCGCCGGTTGCGCACGAAGGACGCGAGGAAGAAGTGGTGCCGATGAGTCCGATCCGACGGCGGATCGCCCAGCGGCTTGTCGAGGCGCAGCACACGGCCGCGCTTTTGACCACGTACAACGAAATCGACATGTCGGCCGTGATTGCGCTGCGCAATGAGCAGAAGCAGCTCTTTCAGGACAAATATGGCATCAAGCTGGGATTCATGTCGTTCTTTGTCAAGGCGGCCATCGACGCCTTGAAGCTGATCCCGCAGCTCAATGCCGAGATTCGCGGAACGGACATCGTGTATCACAACTATTACGACATCGGCATCGCAGTCGGCGGCGGCAAGGGGCTGGTTGTGCCTGTGCTGCGTGACGCCGATCGGATGAGCTTTGCGGAAATTGAAATGACGATCGCCGACCTCGCGCATCGGGCTCGAGAAAACAGCCTGCAACTCGAAGAGCTGCAAGGCGGAACGTTCACCATCTCGAATGGGGGCGTCTATGGTTCGATGCTCTCGATGCCGATCGTCAATCCGCCGCAGAGCGGAATCCTGGGACTGCACGCGATTCAAGACCGGCCAGTTGCCCGCGACAATCAGGTCGTGATCCGCCCGATGATGTACGTCGCCTTAACCTACGATCACCGCGTGGTCGACGGCCAAGGCGCCGTCACATTTCTAAAGCGCGTCAAGGAAGTTATCGAACAGCCAATGCGCATGCTGGTGGAGATCTAGAAAAACGGGACATTCTGCTTTTTCAGAAAAGTAGCATTTCCCCTTTTTACTTGGGCTGCAAATCGATCTCGAAGTCCTTGAAGCGGACTTCGGTGGGGCCGCCGGAGTGGAGTTGCAGGGCGAAGATGCCGCGGCGGGCCCCGGAGGGATCGTCGAGATCGACGCACAGCTGGCCGTTCAGCCAGGTCTTGATCACGCTGCCCACGGCGAGGATCTCGTAGGTGTTCCAGCGGGACTTGAGATGCGACTCGCCGCTCTTGGGCCACAGCAGGCCGCGGCCGTGCTCTTCGTACAGTTTGCCCCACCAGCCCGCGCCCACGTCGGCCTGATAGCCCTTGACCAGCCCGTCGGCGAGCGACTCACTGCGAAATTGAATGCCGCTGTTGCCGCGGTTGTCGACCAGTTGCACCTGTACCCGCAGTCGGAAATCGTTGAACAAGAGATCGTTGGAGAGAAACTCATTTTGCTCGAGTCCTCGACTCCGGCCGACGATCTGGCCGTCTTCGACGCTCCACAGCGACAAATTGCCCCGCCAGAGCGTTAGATCGCGGCCGTTGAAAAAGTCTTTCACGTTATCCGCCGTGGCAAGCATCGGCACTTGCGTCGGGCCAGACAAATAGGCCACCAGGGCGCGAACTTCGGCATCGCTCAGCGTTTTGAGCAAATCGTCGGGCATCATCGATTGCTGGCTGAGCTGAATCCCGTCGACCTCGCCACGCGGCAGGGTGATCAACTCGGTGGCGGTCTGCACCTCAAGCGCGTCGGCGTCCTGCTGGCGAACGATGCCCGTCACGACGCGGCCATCGGAAGTCACGATCACGCTGGGCTGATACTCCTTGGCCATCACCGCGCTGGGGTCCAAAATATTCGAGAGCAGGTATTCGAGGTTGGCACGATTCGAGCCGGTCAGCTCGGGCCCAATCTTACCGCCGGCGCCGAATAGCGTGTGGCATTGCTGGCACGTTTTGGCGAACAGCGCCCGACCGAGCGAGGCATCGGGCGATTCATTCGTAAATTGCTTGGCCACCCGAGTGTATTTGGCAATCAGCTCGGCCTTTTCGGTGGTCGACTCTCGAGCCGTGCCCCAGACGTCCGCGATTCGTTCGTCCACCGCTGGACTCTTTAGATTACGCAACTGCCGGATCAGGTCCGCCGTCAGGTCGGTCGTGGGGATTTTCTTATCGCCGATGGCGGCCAACAACGCCGTGGCAAAACCGGCCCGCGACGCCAGGGTCCCTAGCGCGATGCGTTTTTCTTCCTGATTGAATTCGGAATAGGCCGCAAGAATGCGCGCCGGCGTGTCGGCCTGATCATAGGCCGCCAGGCCACGCAGCGCCGGCGAGCGCAGCTCCGGCACGCCGACCAGCGATTGCAAGGGACCTGCCAGCTCAGGATCCTTGATCGCCAGCAATGCATCGAGTGCCTGCCTGCGGGCAGCGATTAGCGATTTGCCGTCGGTCAGCACGCCGCGCAACCGGGCCAGCGCCGCCGGATCGCCGAAGGTGAGCGCCAACGTCGTCGCCTGCGCGCTGATATCCGCGTTCGGGCTGTCGATCAACTTTTTGGCGGCGGCGGGCCACGAGCGGGGCATCGGCACCTGCCGGCGGCCTCGCAACCCTTCGTTCATGGCGGTAAGCATTGCCAGTTGAACCCCGTCTTGCGATACGCTTCCCAAACGAGCCGTCACCCCATCGAGCGCTTCGGGCGTGCCCGTCTTTACGATGCGACGCACCATGTGCGCGAGCACGAGTGGAATTTTGCCATGGGCCGCCAGCTCCAACGCCCGTTCGGGGTTGGGCTCGGCCAGCGGCTCGGCGGCATACCAAAGCATCAGCGGCAAGTTGTGATCGCCGGCATCTTCGGCATGCGCCAGCAGACCTTCGAGGATCGGCGTGCGCTTTTGGAGCGGCATTCGCTGCAAGGCCGACGTCAAATACAAACGCACGACAGGCGACGGATCGCGCTCGGCCAGGGTCTTGAATTCCGCCAGGATGGCCGGCGCGATTTCCCGCTCCCGATCCTCGGCGACGAGCTGAATCGTCCAAGCGCGGACGTGCGGCTCGGTGTTTTTAAAGTTGGCCAGAGCTTGCGATTCGTTCAAACCGCCGTTGGCATGCAGGGCCCATACCGCTCGCAAGCGGCGTGTCTCGTCGGGATGCGAGAGCGCCATGGCTGCCAATTTTTTGTGGATCGCGACATTCGGCGCTCGCTCTTGCAAAATGCGTCGCGCATGAC
>JADMIO011711186.1_pt1 | contig 13479 bp, 14 predicted proteins | sample 8958161 | NCBI WGS metagenome assembly JADMIO01 (sample SAMN16585339, study PRJNA669376) | soil metagenome | isolation source: Crop rotation soil | place: USA: Cullars Rotation, Alabama | collected 2011 | reverse complement strand
TCAATGGACGCGCTTCAAAAAGCGATCGCCGCGGAAGCCTGAGAACAACGTCCATGGCTGGAAGAGTGAGGTCGAGCTGTCGAAGGATGCAACAACGAACTGCGCCGGCCCGACCAGATTGTCGAACGGCACGAAGCCCACTTCTGACGGCACGCGGCTGTCGGCGGAGTTGTCGCGGTCGTCGCCCATCATGAAATAGTTTCCCGCCGGCACGACGTACTCGCGCGTATTGTCGAGTTCTGTCATGCCCTTTTCGCAGGTCATGTAGGACGCGCCGTTCGGTAGCGTTTCGCGATAAATCGTGGCTGGACGCCCGCCCGGACCGTATTCGGAATCCGGACAGGCCTGAGTCGGCCCCACCAGCTCGCGGCGCACGGCGACGCCATTGATATGCAGAATGCCGTCAATCATCTGGATGCGGTCGCCCGGCAAACCGATTACCCGCTTGATGAAATCGCGGTCCGGCTCCGGCGGCGGGCGAAACACAACGACATCGCCGCGGTTCGGCGCGTGCGCGAACAACCGCCCGTGCGGAAGCACGCCGTCGAGTGGCGCAAACGAATAGCGCCCATAGCCGTACGACCATTTGGTCACGACGATATAGTCGCCAACTTGCAACGTCGGCTGCATCGAGCCGGAGGGAATACGGAAGGGCTGCGCAATGGTGAAGCGCAACACCATGGCGAGCGCGAGCGCATAGAGGATCGTGCGCACGTTCTCCCAAAACACGGACATCGCCGGTGTCGAGGAAGGATTTGTCGTCGACATGCTCATGCGTTTCTCGCTGAATTCCAGCCCAGCGAGAATCCCGCAGGACGGCGTGCAAACCGGCGTCTTTTCACTGGGTTCCGAGCGCTTCTGTTAGGGCCCTAGCCGGACCCGCTGGTCGGGTCTAACTCCGCCGAAATAATGACGAAGCTGACAGCAAGCGGATAATCATCCGTCAAGCTCACATGGATGTGTGGCGTACATCCAGGCGGTGTCATTTCAGCCAGTCGGCGAGCGGCGCCCCCGGTAAGCTTCATCGTCGGCTGACCACTGGGTAGGTTGGCGACGCCCATGTCGCGCCAAAAAACCCCTCTTTTCAATCCTGTACCGAGCGCCTTGGACGTCGCCTCCTTAGCCGCAAAGCGCTTGGCGTAGGTGGCGGCGCGCTGGCTTGGCCGGCGCTCTGCACGATTGCGTTCAAGCTCTGTGTAAATGCGGTGCGTAAATCGGTCGCCGAAGCGCGCCAGCGTCCGCTCGATGCGGCGGATGTCGATGGTGTCGACGCCGGTTCCCAGGATCATGCACTGGCCCTCGCCGCATCCATGCGGCGGCGCATTTCGGCAACCGCCGGCGCAAGACCAACGAAGATCGCCTCACCGACGAGGAAATGACCAATGTTGAGTTCGCGCACTTCTGTCATCGCCGCAATCGGCGCGACCGTCTCGTAGTCGATGCCGTGGCCGGCGTGCACTTCAAGTCCAAGCCTCGCCGCTTGCTTCGCGCCTGCCTGGAGCGTTTTTAGAATTTCGCCGGTCTCTGGCGCACCTTCGCGCGCTGCGTCGCAATAGGCGCCGGTGTGCAATTCCACCACTTCTGCGCCGGTGCGGCTCGCCGCTTCGATCTGCAGAGGGTCGGCGCCAATGAAGAGCGACACGCGGCTGCCATTGTCTTTGAGCTTCTGCACGAACGGCGCGATCCAATTGTGCCCGTGCGCGACGTCGAGCCCACCTTCTGTCGTACGTTCTTCTCGCCGCTCCGGCACCAAGCAGACGGCGTGCGGCCGATGATGCAATGCGATCTCCAGCATCTCCGAGGTGACCGCCATCTCCAGATTGAGCGGTCGCCCGCGCTCGCGCAGCATCGCTGACAGACGCGCAATGTCGTCGTCGGAAATATGCCGGCGGTCTTCGCGCAGGTGCGCCGTCACGCCGTCAGCGCCGGCGTCGAGCGCCACGATCGCTGCGCGCATCGGATCGGGATAGCTCACGCCGCGCGCGTTACGGATCGTCGCCACGTGATCGATGTTGACGCCGAGCCTTAGGCGCTCGCTCATGCGGCGAGGCCTCTGCTGCCCGGCTTGATTGCGGGAAGGGCTGCGAGTTCAGGCGGCAATTGGTCTGCCGGATAGGATGGCGCATCCACTTGTGCGAGCGAGATGAGCTTCACGCCAATGTCGGCTTTGCCGTTGGAGCGATCGATTAAACAGGCAGCCCCAACGAGCTCACCGGGCTGTCCGCGAATGGCCTCAATGCACTCGCGAGACGACAATCCCGTCGTCACCACATCTTCCACCATCAGCACCCGATCGCTGGGCTGGATGCTGAAACCGCGCCGCAGCTGAAACTTGCCGCCCTCGCGCTCCACGAACATAGCGCGCGCGCCGAGATGTCGCGCCGTCTCATAACCCGGAATGATGGCGCCGACGGCGGGCGAAACGACGACCTCGATCTTGCCGAATGCGACACGCGCCTTCTCCGCCAACGCCTTGCACAGGCGCTCCGTGCGCGCCGGATCCATGAACACCGCGTTTTTCTGGAAGAAAACCGGACTGTGCAGCCCAGACGACAAGACGAAGTGTCCCTCCAAGAGGGCGCCTGCTGCGCGGAATTCGTCGAGTACTTGGTCCTGATTCATCGACGTTCTTTAACGCCGCCACATCCGAAAAGTCATCAGCGGCGCTTGTTTGTCTTGGCGTATTCCAGCACGGCGTTCATCAAGTCGCTTGCCGCCCGCAATATTGGCCCACCGAGAGGATCGCGCGTAAGCGCTTCGAGATTGGCCTCGCCGACATAGTGTCCATCTGAAACGATGGACGTGATGCGGACATTGCCGTCTTTAGGGGGCGGGGAGCGAACTTCGGTGCTCGGTGACAATTCGTCCACAACGTCCTGCGCAGCGCGCAGCAGGGCTTGCCGAGGCTCACGCAGAGACGGGAGGTCACGCTCGATCGTTGCTCTTCGGCCGCTGCCGTTAATGTACCGAACGCGGCCATCCACGTAGGTGGCAAGAACGTCGAGACCGCGAGGTAACGGTGTCTCCACAACGACACCGAGCAGGATGCGTGGCGGCACTGCGCATCGCTGCCCGCCCAGGCGCCAATAGGCGAGTGCGCGGATGCGACTTTCATTGTTTTTGTCGTCGGCAATCGCGCGTATTGCTTTTTCGTCGAATGTGAAGTCGAATAGAGCCCCTAGCGGCGGCTTGTTCCAATCCGGATACGCCTGGGGCATATCACAAAACAGACGATTGTAGACGCGGTTCGAGGCGTTATCCCGATAGGGCCAATATTCATTCATCCCCGCACCCGCTCCACTTCGATCACGGCTTTCGATGTTCTCATCGCTGCGACGATATTCGTCAGGTGGCGGGCATCCGCAACCTCGATATCAAAGATCATGTCGAAAAACTCAGTCGTGCGCTTTGCTAGCCGTAGATTGAGGATGTCGCCCTCGTTATCTGCGATCACGCGGCAAAGATCGGCCAATACGCCCCGCTTGTTCTCGACCGTGGCAATGATGCGGCCAACCGCAAGGGTTCGGTGCAGGGCGGTTTGCGTCCAGGCGAGATCAATCCACTCAGTTTCCGTCTCGCGCGCTAGCGTGTCGCAATCGATCGTGTGCACGACGACGCCCCGGCCCGGCTCCAACACGCCGACGATGCGATCACCCGGTATTGGCGTGCAGTCTTCGGCGAAGTGCAGCGCCACGCCTGCGGTCAAATCGCTGCCCTTGACATAGAGCTTAGCCTTGTCGGCCGCCATCGGCTTGCGGCCCTCCTCGCGGCGAACCTTGTCTTCCAGGCCCGGAAACGCCGCCACGACAACGGCGCTGGGCTTGAGCGTCCCTTCGCCAACGGCGACGAACACTTCGTCTTCATCGTGCTTGCCAAGGCGGGCGGACGCGGATTTCAGCGATGTCTCTGCGAGATCATGGCCGTGCCGATGCAGCGCGTGCGCAATCAACTCACGGCCGAGCTTGGCGAACTCACCACGTCGCACACCGCGCTCCAGCCGCCGTTGCGCTGATTTCGCACGTCCCGTTTTCGCGAGAGACTCATAGCCAGGCACAGGCGCTACTCTCGCGCCGGTAATAATCTCCACCACGTCACCATTGCGCAGCACGGTGCGCAGCGGCCGCTCGTCGCCATTGATCTTCACGCCGGTGACACGATCGCCGATATCGGAGTGCACTGCGTAAGCGAAATCCAGCGGCGTGGCCCCTTGCGGCAGCGCAATCAATGTGCCCTTCGGCGTGAAGGCGAACACGTGATCCTGGTACATTTCGAGCTTGGCGTGCTCGAGGAATTCGCCGGCATCGCCGCCATGCTCGGCAATTTCCAACAATGACCGCGTCGCTTCGCGCGCATCGACGCCGGCGGACGCAGCCAGTTCTTCATCGTAGCCGTACGCTTCGTTCTTGTAGCGCCAGTGCGCCGCAACGCCGACTTCGGCGACTTGATCCATCTCTTCAGTGCGGATCTGGATCTCGACGCGCACATTGCCCGGGCCGATCACGGTCGTATGGATCGAGCGATAGCCGTTTGGCTTCGGGTTAGAGATGTAATCTTCGACTTGGTCGGGCACGCAGCGCCAGGTCTGATGGACGAGGCCGAGCGCGCGATAGCAATCGTCCGGATTGTTCACAATCACGCGGAAGGCGTAGACGTCAGCGAGATCTTGGAACTCCACGCTCTTGCGCTGCAGTTTCCGCCAGATTGAGTAAGGCTGCTTTTCTCGGCCGAATACACGCGCGTCGACCCCCGCGAACTCGAACACTTCCATGATCGTTTGGATCACGTTGGCGACGTTGGCGCCCTTTTCGGCGCGCAATTGTTCAAGCCGTGCGTTGATCGCAATTTCCGCTTCCGGGAATGCTTCGTGGAAAGCCAAGCTCTCCAGTTCGCGCGCCATTCGCTCCATGCCGATGCGGCGCGCCAGCGGTCCGTAGATTTCCAGCGTCTCGAGCGCGATCCGCCGCCGCTTCGCGGCTGTCGGCACATGCTTTAGTGTCCGCATGTTATGGAGGCGGTCCGCCAGCTTCACCAGAAGCACGCGAACGTCGCGTGACATCGCCAGAATGAATTTCTGCAGGTTCTGCGCTTGCTTGTTTTCTTCCGACTGGATTTCAAGCTTCGAAAGCTTGGTGACGCCCTCGACCAAATCGGCGATCTCGCCGCCGAACTTCGACTCGACCTCGTCGCGCGTCGCTTCGGTGTCTTCGATGGTGTCGTGCAAGAGCCCCGCCACAATTGTGGCGGCGTCGAGCTTGTAGTCGGTCAGGATGCCGGCGACCTCTATAGGGTGTGCAAAGTACGGGTCGCCGGAATGACGCTTCTGGCTGCCGTGCTTGGCGGTTGCGTAGACGTAGGCGCGATTGATCAAATTCTCGTCGAGAGACGGATCGTAAGCCCGCATCTTTTCGACAAGTTCAAACTGCCGCAAATAGCGCGTGCGCGTCGGCGCGTCGCCCGCGCCAGCCGTTGCCTGACCGGCCGGGGTCTTGGCGGCGACTCCGTCACCGCCGCCCATCGGCTTAGTACCGTTCGTCGCGCTGAGCTTCGGCTTCTTGCTGGAGCGCGCGCAGCACGTCCTCTTCCGAGGTGTTCACCGGGGCGACAAGCGCCAAGCGATCCTGTTCGTCCTCAGCCTGGGTCGCCGGCTGCACGTCCTGGTAGAGCATGACGTAGCTGTCGCGGAGCTCTTCCGGTGTGATGGCGGCATCGGCGATTTCGCGCAGGGCCACAACCGGGTCCTTATCGCGGTCGCGGTCGACCATAGGCTCGGCGCCCGAGGAAATGTTGCGGGCGCGGTGCGCGGAGAGCAGCACCAGCGAGAACCGGTTGGGGATTTTATCGACGCAATCTTCTACGGTTACGCGAGCCAAGGCGTGTGTCCTCTCGGGCCAAACGGGTTGGGATAGTCGATCAACCTAATGGGCTCCGCGGTATTTCGCAATGCGAAGAGCCGTCGCGGGGCTGTCTTATCCCGCCGTCAACGGTCCTAATCGCCGGTAACGCTGCCCGGACGGCACGGTTTTGAGCATTTCAGCCGCCGTAAGCCCCGAAACTGGGTGACGCCAATTCGGCGCGACTTCCACCAGCGGCGCCAGGACGAACGCCCTCTCCTGCATCCTGGGATGGGGAACGGTTACCTCGCCGAATGTTCCTTCGACGCCCTCCATGGCGATGATGTCGAGATCGAGCGTCCGCGCCGCCCAGCGATCGCGCCGTTCGCGGCCGAACTGGAGTTCGATCCCGCGTAAGGTTTGCCAGAGCGCTTGCGGCGATGCGCCTCCTGTCTCAATCGCGGCGACCGCATTGTAGTAGTCCGGCTGATCGCTCGGCGGCCACGCCATAGTTTGCCAAACATTGGAGACGGCAACAGGTGTAAAGCCGGCGGCCTGCAATGCTGACAATGCTTGCGCCAATAGCGCGGGGCCTTCAACGCCGTTGAACGGCAGATTGGCGCCCAAGCCGACGTAAGCACGTGTGTTGGCGGTCATTTGAACTCACGACGGACTTGCTTCATGGCCAACATTCTCGACCGCCTCATTCACCCCGATGAACGCGTCGCACTCTTTATCGATGGCGCCAATCTATACTCGGCCGCCAAGGGCCTCGCCTTCGATATCGACTACCGCAAACTCTTGGAGGAATTTCGCAAGCGCGGCCGTTTCATCCGCGCCAGCTATTACACCGCGCTCCTAGAGGACCAAGACTTCTCGCCCATCCGACCGCTCGTCGACTGGCTCGACTACAACGGCTTTTCGGTCGTTACCAAGCCCGCCAAGGAATTCATCGACGCCAACGGCCGCCGGCGCTTCAAAGGCGACATGGATGTCGAGATCGCCGTCGACCTCGTGGAGGCTATCGGCCTCACAGACCACGCCTTCCTCTTCTCCGGCGATGGCGACTTCGTTCCCGCTATCGAAGCGGCCAAGCGCAAGGGCATGCGCGTCACGGTCGTCTCGACCATCAAGTCGACGCCGCCCATGGCGGCGGATGAAATCCGCCGCGCCGCCGACAATTTCCTCGACCTCGCCGATCTCATGGCTCTATTCGGACGCCCGCCGCGCGAGCGCGCGCACGCCGAAGAGCGCTATGAACACGAAGAAGAGGATCAGTGAGCGTAACGCCGCCTGATGCGCCCAAGGATTGTCCGCGCTGCCGGCGGCTCGTCGCCTACCGCGAAGAGAACGCGCGCGCGCATCCGGATTGGTTCAATGGCGCGGCGCCGTCGTTTGGTGATCCCAACGCCCGGTTGCTCGTTGTCGGCCTTGCGCCCGGGCGCATGGGCGCCAACCGCACAGGCCGCCCCTTCACCGGCGACTACGCAGGTGAATTGCTCTACGGGACGCTGAAAAAGTTCGGCTTCGCCACAGGCGAATATCGTGCTGATCCCAACGACGGCTTCACGCTTGTCGGCGCCATGATCACCAACGCCGTTCGCTGTGCGCCGCCCGAAAACAAGCCAACGCCAGAAGAGATCAAGACTTGCCGACCGTTTCTCAATGCGCGTATCGCGGCATTGCCGAAACTGAAGGTCATCGTGGCGCTGGGCTCTATCGCGCATGAAAGCGTGCTGCGGACCCACGGGATGAAACCAACCGACTCCAAGTTCGCGCACGGTGCAGAGACCGCATTGCTCAATGGCCCAACGCTCGTCTCAAGCTATCATTGCTCGCGCTACAACACGCAGACGCGGCGATTGACGACGGAAATGTTTGAAACGCTCTTCGCACGCGCCAAAGAACTCGCCATCTAGCCCTTATCCCGCAGCAGCCGCGATTGCTGGCGTTTCCACTCGCGGTCCTTCGTCGCCGCGCGTTTATCGTGCGCCTTTTTGCCCTTCGCCAAGGCGATCTCGAGCTTCGCGATCCCACGCGCATTGAAATAAAGCTTCAGCGGCGCCAGCGTCCGCCCTTCTCGCTCCACCGCGCCTGCCAGGCGTTTCAATTCCTTCGACCGCACCAACAGCTTTCTTGGCCGCCGCGGCTCGTGGTTGAATTGCCCCGCAGGCGGATACTCAGGGATCGTCGCATTGATCAACCAAAGTTCACCCTTCTCCGTCGACGCATAGCTCTCGGCGATGTTGGCGCGACCGCCGCGCAACGATTTCACCTCCGTGCCGACCAGCTGAATGCCGGCCTCGATCGTGTCCTCGATCATGTAATCGAAGCGCGCGCGCCGGTTCTCGGCGACCAGTTTACGGCCGTCGTCAGACTTTTTCGCCATTGCCTAGATCAATCCTGCCTGCGTCATCGCCGCTCGGATTTGGGTCTTCGCGCCGTCCGTGCAAGTCAGAAGCGGCAGACGCACGCTTTCCTCGCATTTGCCCAACAGCGAGGCCGCGTACTTGGCCGGGGCCGGAGACGGCTCGACGAACAGTATCTTGTGCAGCGCCGCCAGCTTGTCGTCGATCGCGCGCGCGCTTTCGAAGGCGCCTTGCGCGGTCGCGTCCTGCATCTGTGCGCAGAGCTTCGGCGCCACGTTCGCCGTCACTGAGATGCAGCCAACGCCGCCGCTTGCGTTGAAACCCACAGCGTTTGGATCATCCCCAGAGAGCTGCGCGAACTTCGTCCCGCACAGAGCGCGATGGCGCGCCACACGCCCGATGTCGCCGCTCGCATCCTTAATGCCGACGACGTTGGACAGCTTCGCAATCCGCCCCACTGTTTCAACACTTATGTCGACGATTGTGCGCGACGGCACATTGTAAATCACGATCGGAATATCAACGGCGTCGTTGATCGCCTTGTAGTGCGCAACCAATCCATCCTGGCTCGGCTTGTTGTAGTATGGCGCCACCACGAGCACCGCATCGGCGCCGGCGTCCTTCGCGCCTTTGGCGAGTTCGATAGCGTGCGCTGTCGAGTTTGAGCCCGCGCCCGCAATCACCGGCACGCGCCGGCGCGCCGCTTCGACACACAAGCGCACCACAAGCAGATGCTCTTCGAGGCTGAGTGTTGCACTTTCGCCAGTGGTCCCGCACGGCACGAGCCCATGCGAACCCTCTGCGATCTGCCATTCGACGAAGGCCTGGAAGCCTTGTTCATCCAGGATTCCGTTCCGAAATGGCGTAATCAGCGCGGGAAGTGACCCATGAAACATAACAAATGTCCAAGCTGGCCCAACTAATCTTGGCCCTGGCGCGATTCCTGCCACACTGGCGGCTGCGGTTAAAGGAGACCCGGCTGCCCCGGCGCGGGTCGTTGCGGATTCGAAGCGGCGGAGGGGTGGGAATGGAATTGCCCAAGCTGATGCGCATCGTGCTGCTGGCTGCTGCGACCAGCACGCTTTTGGCTGCGTCGGGGGCCGGCCAACAAGGGGCCGCGCCGCAAACGCCGGACAGCGCCAACGCTTCTCTCACCCTGCCGAATCCGCCGCGCGTCAGCGACGCTGAGCTTTCGCGTCTGCGCGACGGGCTCGCCGCCGCCGATAACGAGGATTGGGTTGGGCTCGCACAATTGCGTGACGGCGCCAGCGATCCACTGGTGAAGAAGCTACTCGAATGGCGCTGGGCCTCGGCCCAACATGCGCCGCTCTATTTCGACGACATCCGCACCGCCCTGCAGGACCTGCAAGGCTGGCCGGGCCGCACGACCATGCGCCAGCGCGCCGAACAGGCGATCTTCGATTCCCGCCTCTCCGCCTCCGAACGGGTTGCTTTCCTGCAGCAGGACAACGGCCCGCTCACCGGCGACGGGCGCATCGCGCTCGCCGTCGCCGAGCGTGACTTAGGGCAGAGCGCGCAAGCGATCGCCACCGCACGCGCTGCGTGGCGCGAGAACACGATGACCGATACCGCTCAGGCGGCAGCGCTTGACGCATTCAGCTCATCTTTCTCGGCGAACGACCACGCCGACCGGGTCAGCATGCTGCTCTGGCGCGGTGAGCGTAGCGAAGCGCAACGTCTGCTTCCGCGCCTCGGCGCCGCCGACCGCGCGCTGGCAAACGCGCGCATCGCGCTGCAGGTCCGTCAGCGCCGTCATCTGCAGCAAGCGATAGACGCAGTCCCTGCCTCGCGCGCGGACGATCCAGGCTTTCTCTATGATCGCACGCAGTATCGGCGTCGCACCGGCAACCCCGAAGATGCCATGGCGCTCGCCGCGCGCATTGACGCCAACGATGCCCCGCTGTTCGCCCGCGACGCCATCTATCGCGAGCGCCGCCTGTATGTGCCGCGCGCACTGCGTTCGGGCCAATCGCGCCTCGCATTCAACCTCGTGTCGAACAGCGGCCTGAGTTCAGGCGAATCCTACGCCGATTCCGAATTCATGGCCGGCTGGCTCGACCTGCGCTTCTTGAGCCAACCCCAGCAGGCGCTCGATCACTTCACCCGCATGAGCCAGAACGTTTCGGCGCCCGTGAGCCGGTCGCGCGCGCTCTATTGGCGCGCCGAAGCCATGCGCGCGCTCGGCCAAACCGCCGACGCCGATGCGGCCCTCCAGCAAGCGGCGCAATACAATTTCACTTTCTACGGGCAACTCGCCGCCACACGCGGCAGCCAGAGCGCGGTGCTGAGCTTGCCCGACACGACGCGTGTCAGCGACGACGCTCGCGCGCGCTTCGAGAACCGCGAGCTGGTGCGGGCGCTTCGGCTCATCGCGCAGGTCGGGGCCCAGCGCGATTTCGAGTCGATCTCCTTCTATCTCGACGACGCCCTCGACGATCCGCAGGAGATCGAACTGCTGGCGCGTCTAGCCCGTGAGCAATCCTATCAACGCATTGCGCTACGCAGCGCCAAGGCCGGCCTCTTCCGCAACGTGGTCGCCGCCAATGCCGCATATCCCCTAATCCAATTGCCGCCCGCCGTGCAGCAAACCGGCCGCCCGGAAGCTGCGCTCGTGCTCGCCATCATCCGCCAGGAAAGCGAGTTCGACACCGCCGCCGTCTCCAGCGCCAACGCCCACGGCTTGATGCAACTCATTCCCTCAACCGCGCGCGCCACAGCGCGCGCACAAGGCATGGAATACGATCGGGGTCAGCTCACGGACCCGACTTACAACGTCACGCTTGGCTCGTCATACCTCGCCAATCTGATCGATAGCTTCAGCGGCTCCTACGTGCTCGCCATCGCCTCATACAACGCCGGCGATTTCAATGTGAGAGACTGGATCAGCGATTGGGGCGATCCGCGCTCGTCGGCACGCGACGTGGTCGATTGGATCGAACTCATCCCATTTTCTGAGACGCGCAATTACGTGCAGCGTGTGATGGAGAATTTGCAGGTCTACCGCTATCGGCTGGCTGGGCAGCCAACGCCGATCCAACTGCAGGAAGACCTGCGCCGAGGACACTTCTAGGACGCGAGCGCTTTCGTGAATGTCTCGACGTCGACATTGCCGCCGCTGGCGACGATGGCGACGGTCTTGCCCTTGAGCTCAAGCCCGCCTTCCAGCGCGGCCGCCATCGAAATCGCGCCCGACGGCTCAAGCACGATCTTCAGCCGCTGAAACGCAAACTTCATCGCGCGCCGCACAGCGTCGTCGCTCATCACGACGACGCGCTCCCAGCGCTGCTTGGCGATCTCATAGGTGATGTCGCCCATCTCTTCGGTGAGCAGTCCGTCGCAGATGGAGCGGATTCCAGGCGCATTGCGCTCGCGCTTGCCGCTCGCGAGCGACCGCGCAATGTCGTCATGCCCCTCTGGCTCACATGCGATGATGCGGGCGTTCGGCAGCGCAATCGAAACGCCGGAGCACAGGCCGCCGCCGCTCGCCGGCACGATGGCGATGTCCGGATTGATTTCCTCCGCGATCTCGAGCCCCACCGTCCCCTGACCGGCAATGACGTTGGCATCGTCGAACGGCTTGATCAGGCTCAATCCGCGCTCTTCCGACAGGCGCTTCCCGATCGCCTCACGGCTTTCGCGCACGCGATCATACGTCACGACTTCGGCGCCGTTCGCGCGTGTGGTCTCCAATTTGATCTTCGGCGCATCCGCCGGCATCACGATCACAGCGTTGATCCCAAACAACTTCGCCGCGGTGGACACTGCGATCGCGTGATTGCCCGAAGAAAACGCGATCACCCCCCGCTTGCGAACGCCCGGCGCCAACGCCGCAATAGCATTCGTCGCTCCGCGCATCTTGAAGGCGCCGCCGCGCTGCAAGCACTCCGCCTTCACCCACACTTTGGCGCCTGTCGCCTCATCCAACGCAACGTTCCGCAACAGCGGCGTGCGCACAGCAATGCCTTTGATGCGCTCGGCGGCGGCGCGGATGTCGTTGATGGTTGGGATCATCAGGAGCCTCTCGGTTTGGCGCGGCGCGTTGGTGGCGCAGATATAGGATCGTCCGGCCACGGATGCTTCGGGTAGCGCCCGCGCATCTCGCTGCGCACGGCTGCATAGGAGCCGCGCCAGAAGCCGGGCAAGTCTTTCGTCGTCTGCACTGGCCGATGCGCCGGCGACAGCAGGCGCAGGGTCAGCGGTACGCGGCCGCGCGCTACGCGGGGATGCACATCCTGCCCGAACATTTCCTGCAAGCGCACATCGAGCGCCGGTCCGCCCTCGGCTGTGTAGTCGATCAGCAGCGACGACCCCGCCGGCGTCTCGAACCGCACGGGCGCCTCGGCATCAAGCCGCCGCCGCAGATCGTACGGCAGCGCGTTCAGCAGCGCCGAAACCACATCCACGTCCTTCAGTCGCGTCACGCCATCGAGCGGCAGCCAATCAAGGTTCTCTAATAGCGCCTCATTGCTCCAATCCGGCCAAGCCTCGCCCTCCAGCGACCGCATCAGCGCCACCCGCGCACGCGCCTGCACCGCGCCCTCGGCCCAATCCAGCACTCCGAGTCCTTCGTCGCGCACCGCCTCACGCAGCGCGTCCCTCATTTCTTCGGCGCTCAGCTTTTCCAGCGGCGCCTCAAACAACACGATGCGCCCGAGCTTGCGTACACGCCGCCCGCGCAACGCACCTCCAGCGTCGACCTTCAGCGCCGCATGCGTCTCGATCTGATCGGCGAAAATCCGCTCGACATCGGCTTCCGCGATCAGAGCGGCAGAAAGAACGCGGGCATTCTGCGCGACGCCCGTCGCATCGGCGACGACGACGAACGGCGAGCGCGCCAGCGCAACGTCTTCAGGCACACCGGCTGCGCGCCCGTTCGCCAGCAAGAACGAAACCATCCTAACGCCCGGCGTTTGCGTCACGCCGCGCGCCTTCGCAACCCGCTCCGGAAATCCAACCGCCAGCACCATCCCCGCACGCGAGGTGTCCACCTCGCCCTCGGCGCCGTCTGCGCTCTTCGCCAGCCGCGCCGCCAACGCCCGCGCCGAACGTGCGCGCTCGCCGCGATCGAGCAACAGCGCTTCGACGCGATGGCTCACATCCACGTCGCGTCCGCCCAAGCCCTGCTCGGTCAACACCACCGCTAGCAGCGCCGCTAGGTATCGATCGCGCCCGTCGGCGGCGGCCACCATATGCGCCAGGCGCGGCGGCAGCGGCAGTTTGGCGATGACCGCGCCATGCGCGGTCAAGCGCTCCGCGTC
>JADMIO010941470.1_pt1 | contig 13479 bp, 18 predicted proteins | sample 8958161 | NCBI WGS metagenome assembly JADMIO01 (sample SAMN16585339, study PRJNA669376) | soil metagenome | isolation source: Crop rotation soil | place: USA: Cullars Rotation, Alabama | collected 2011 | reverse complement strand
CCCCGCCGCTATCGCAAATATTTTCTCGATAACGCCATGACCGACCCGAAATGCATCGCTCGCCTCGAAAGCCGGATTGCGCCGGAAAACCTGCGCCAGTTGCGCCGCGTCTTCGGTTTATAATTCCAGCGGCGAATGATTTTGGTTCATGAGCCGTTGGCAAGGGCGCCAGAAAACGCATTGTGGCCGCCGCGCACGTTTGCGCGAGCCATCGGGGCCACCCGTGCGGCGGCGCTTGAGCTAAAAAAGCGAATACCAACCGGTCATTCTTCATGACCGTTGGTGTTCGCTGCCATTATTCACCCGCCATTCAGCCTCAATTTGGCACAATGCGCGCTCTATGCTAAGAAGCCGGTTCCCACGGGGGCAATCAAAAGGATGTCTAAGGTGTTGTTGCGTCGTGTTTTTCAACCGGCGGCGGTCGTTCTGTCGCTCGCCCTGCTGTCGTCGGCTGTCACGGCCCAGGCCGGCATGACCACCCAGAGCGGCAAGGCGTCGGACGCCTTCCCCGGCCTGCAAAAATTCCTCAACCTGCCAGCGGCCGAACGCAGCCAGGTCAATGTCTATTACAACCTGCGCATCAAGCATTGCGACACCTCGCAGGTCCGCGCCGTCCTGGTCAGCGGCGGCAAGGAGATTCCACTGCGCATCGCCGGCGACGGCCGGGTCACGCCCTTGCCGTCGCGCGACCAGCTTAATGGCGGCGCCACCTTGAACATCACCATGCCGGACACCTGTACCATCGGGCCGAAGATCAAGGTCTATTCGACGCAACCGGCGGGCAAAACCTATGACGCCGCGGGCCTCGGCCTGGGCATCAAGCAGGGCAATAACGCTATGGGCAAGATCGCCGGCGCCCTGGCCATGACTCTGAAAAAGCTCGACCGCGTCTATTTCGTCGGCGGCGGTGACGCCACCGTCGAGGTCGGCGGCCAGGCGAAGCCCCTGCCCAAGGCCGGCAGCGACAGCGAATATCCGGCCGGCACGCCCTATTTCGTGCCGTCGCAATATCCCGGCGCGACCAAAATCACCCTCAGCCGCCCGGCCGGCATCGCCCTGTTCGATACGCCTGCGAAATAAGGATATGTCATGACCCTGCGTATTGCCGCGGCCGCCCTTCCCCTGTTGTTGGCGGCCTCCGTCGCCATGGCCGAAACCGCCGACCTGGCTGCCGAAAAGCTGTTCCCCTATTTGAGCAACTATTACGACCTGCCGGCGGCCCAGCGCGACCATTTCCAGATGGCCTATTTTTTCCACGTCAAGGGCGATCGCAACGCAGTGTCGGTGGTGCTGAAAGGCAATGGCGACCAGCCCCTGGCCATAGCCGGCGACGGCCGGGTATCGCCCCTGCCCTCGGCCACCGATCTCAAAGCCAAACGCAAGCTGACCCTGTCGGCGCCCAAGGGCACCTCGGTCGGCGTCGAGATCAAGCTCCTGGTGGCGGCAAAGCCCGCGGCGGCGCTGGATGCAGGCTACCTGTCGACGGCCGTCCAGCAGGCCCATGACGGCGCCAAAAAGGCGGCAGGCCTGCTGGGCATGGTGGTGCCGAACTATCAGACCGTCTGTTTTCCCGGCGCCCAAAACGGCACGGTCGTGCTGAAATCGGGTGCGTCCGCAGCGCTGAAGATCGAGACAAATCCGGATAAGAAGACGTCGGTCCCGTGCTTTACGCCATCGGAAACGCGCGACGCGGTTCAGATCACGCTGGACCGCGCACCTTCGGCCATGGTGATCGTGCCGAAACCGAAGGCCTGATCAGGTCCCGGACTCAGGTCTTGGACTCAGGCTTCGGCGCTCTGCGACTTCTGCACGGTGACATACATGCCCAGCCACCCCGCCCCGCAGGCGCAAACCGCGACCAGCAGCGGACACAGGATCAGCAGCCACATCGGATTCGGCAGACCGATCAGGGCGATCAGATAGCCGGCGAACAGCAGGATACCAACGATCCACGCCGGGAACTGGCCCTTCTTCGCCATGCGCACAGCCGTATAACCACCGGCCAGCGTGCCGACGGCCCACGAAATGATTTTGATGCTGAAGGCTTCCGGCGCCATGGTCTTGTACAACTCGGCCAGTTGCTCCTTGTCCGCCATGTTGAGAACCGGCGGCGGCGGAAACAGGTAATCACCCAGGGCATGCATGACGGTATCGATAAACATACCCAGCAGCAGTCCGCACAAAACCGCCAGAAGCACGACCAGAACCTGGCGGGTCTTGGTTTCGTCCCACTCGCTGATCCAATTCTGGAAGCGGCTGAAGAAGGTCGATTTCACCATATGCTACTCCTGCCTTATGCCGGCTGTTCGTCCCCGCCTGGTACGGGAGTTTGACGCATTCTTAACACAATTTTAATGGAGCGAAAGAGGCGTTTTTTGCTTCTCCACCGCCCATTACCCGCTGACCGGACGCGGCCGGCCGTTATCGTCGATAGCAACAAAGGTGAAAATAGCTTCGGTGACGCGGGTCTTGACCTCGCTGTCGCGCAGCCGGCGGTAAGCGTCGACCTGCATGCGCATCGATGTGCACCCGATGGACAGGATTTTCGCATAGACGCTAACCTCGTCGCCAACCTGGACAGGCGTCAGGAAAACCATGCCATCGACGGCAATAGTGGCCACACGGCCCTTCGACACGCGCGCGGCGACATTGCCGGCAGCCAGGTCCATTTGCGACATCAGCCAGCCGCCGAAGATATCACCCGACGGATTGGTGTCGGCCGGCATGGCGGTCGTCAATATGGCCAGGTCGGTGGGGTCAGGCGTCATTTTCATACGGCTCACGGAAACGAAAAAAGCGTTGAAGGTCGTCCCTTCAACGCTTTTTGAATTTGGTCTTTCGAACGTGACTTAAGCCTTGGCGGCCGGGCGGGCGGGCGCTGCGATGCCGCCTTCACGCTGCATGCGCTTGCGGGCCAGCTTACGGGCCCGGCGCACGGCTTCCGCCTGCTGGCGAGCGCGCTTTTCCGACGGCTTTTCGTAATGGACGTGGCGCTTCATTTCCCGGAAGGAACCTTCGCGTTGCATCTTCTTCTTCAGGGCCTTCAGCGCCTGATCGACATTGTTGTCACGGACGAAAATCTGTACCAGAGTTATCTCTCCATTCACGGTTCGGCCCGGATGAGATCACGAACCGCCGCGGCCATGGTGAATATCCGGTCAAATAAAAAACTTAGCCCGCAAGCCGACAGGCCTGCGGGAGGTGGCACGGCAATACATCACGTGTTGGCCCTTGTCCAGCCGAAGCCAGCGCGAAAAGGGAATTTTGGCTGAATTTTTATGCCTTTCACTGTCTGCCTGCGACATTTTGCGGTTCCTTCACCGTGTTTACGGGCTTGGCGCGGCGTAGCCTAAGGACTATCTTCCCGTCATGAGCCAGAGCCAACCCTTCGCCGACCTGAAATCCGCCGAGTCGCGGCTGGCCCGTGCCGTCGCGCCTTTCGTGCCGGACCTGGGCCTCAACCGGATGAGCCTGGACGCCGGCGCCCGCGCCCTCGGCATCGGCGAAGGCGAGCGCGACCTGATCGCCCCCAATGGCGCGGCCGACATCGCCGCGGTCCTGTGGCGCGAACACGACGCCGTTTTACACAGTTCCGAAATTTCAGAATCTATATCCGACATGAAGATTCGCGAGAAAATCGCCCATCTGCTGCACTGCCGGCTGGACGCCGCTGCGCAAGACGAACGGCTGGCGAAACGCCTGATGGGCTTTTTCGCCCTGCCCCCCAACGCCCTGTTGTTTCACCGCCTGCTGTGGGCGACGGCCGACCGCATCTGGCACCTGGCCGGCGACCGCGCGCTCGACGAAAACCACTACACCAAACGCCTGATCGTCTGCGGCATCCTGTCGACGGCGCTGATGTCGCGCCTCAGCCAGAGCCGCGAAGCGCAACTGGACCAGGTCGCGCGCAATATCGACGCCGTCATGGCCTATGAAAAGTTCAAGGCGCAACTCCCCGCCAAGCCGGAGGAGATCATTCTCAACCTGGCCCAGGCCATCGGCCGCCTGCGCTTCGGTCACGAAGCGGCATGACCCTCCTGCGCGCCCTGCTTGCCGTCCTGTGGCTGGCCTTCGGACTGACGGCCGCGGCCCATACCGCGCCGGTCAAGGCCGATCCGCCCTGCCATATGGACATGACCCAAACCCATCATGACAAGGCACCGAAACCCGTCGACGCCCCGATGCCGTGTTGCAGCCAGCCGGCGGTCATCGACCCGGCCGCGCCGGTTACCCTCACGATGCGCCATATCACCTGGCTCCACCTGGCGCTCGAACCCGCCCGGGAACTGACCGGGCGCTCCCTGGCCCTGGAACCGCATCCACCGAAAGCCGCCTGAGCCCTGCCCCGCTCAGACCTTTTTCGGAGATTTATCATGTTCCCCAGATTCATCGCGCCTGCCCTTACGGCGGCGCTCATCCTGCTGCCTGCAACCGCCTTTTCGCAATCCCACGACATGACCGGTATGGAGACGCCTCCGGCCGATCACACCGGTCATGACATGGCCGCTATGCCCCCAAACGACGACGCCCGATCGCCATGGCACGTCATGACCCACGGCACACTCACCCTTGTCGCCGATCACCAGAGCGGTCCGCGCGGCGACGACAAGACCTTCGTCGAGGGCATGGTCATGATCATGGCCCATCGCAGGCTTGACGACAGCACCGACCTCGAACTGCAAGCCATGCTGTCGCCGGACGCCTTCATGGGCAAGTACGGCTATCCCCTGCTGCTGCAGGCGGGTGAGACAGCCGACGGGCTTGATCACCTGACCGACCGCCAGCATCCGCACGACCTGCTGATGGGCCTGACGGCGACGCTGAGCCACCGCTTCAACGACGTCGCAAAAGCCTCGCTCATGGCTGGCTATCCCGGTGAATTCGCCTTCGGCCCGACGGCCTTCATGCACCGGCCGTCAGGTGAAAACTTTCCGACCGCGCCGATCTCGCACCATTGGCTGGACAGCGGCCACATCACGATGGGCGTGGTCACGGGTGCTTTCGAATACAATTCTCTAAAATTGGAAATATCTCAATTCACCGGTCGCGAGCCCGACCAGTACCGCTTCAACCTCGATCCGGTTCGGCTGGACTCGACCTCGCTGCGCGCCGTCTGGCGCATCACCCCGGCCCTGTCGGCCCAGGCGTCCTGGGCGCATCAGGTCAGCGCCGAACAGCTGGAGCCCGACGTCGATCTCGACAAGACCTCGCTCAGCCTGGCCTACACCCGGCTCCTGCCGGTCGGCCGCTGGGACGCCACCCTGGCCTGGGGCCGCAAGGCAGAGGCGCACGGCACCGACAAGCCATCCGACGCCTTCCTCATCGAAAACGCCCTGCACTTCGATGGCCCGTGGATCGGGTTACTGCGTTACGAACGCGTCTATAACGACGAACTGGCTCCCGGCGCCTACTGGGTCGCCAAGACCGAACTCGGCGCGGTCCGCACCTTCAAGCTGGGCCACGGCGCCACCCTGGGCCTGGGCGTGGTGCAGCAGTTCAACACCGTGCCCGACGCCCTGAAACCGGCTTATGGCGACAACCCGACCGGCACGGTCGGTTTCATGACCCTGAAGTTCAGTTCGATGTCAGGAATGTAAGTTCTTTAACCGCGGATATGCGCGGATCGATGGCCTGCGGCCATCAACACGGATGCCTTTGCGTGATGTCGTACACAAATATCCGCGTCGTCGCGCCAGCGGCGATCCGCGTCACCCGTGGTTAAACTTTGGTTAAACTTTCAGACCTTCCAGCCCCTCGGCCGTCTGGCGCACATCCACGTCCGTAAAGCTATACTCGGCCACGCCGTTAATGGCGAACGGATCGGTCGCCGCCCAGGCTTTCGCCGCTTCCAGATCGCCGCGCACCAGCAACATACCGCCGGTGCGCGGCACCTTACGGCCCGAAGCCAGCAGATGCCCCGCGGCATAGGCTTCGTTCAGCCAGGCCATGTGCGCCGGCGCGTGTTGATCCAGCACCTCTAGCGGCGCCATATAGTTCAACAATACAACAATCACTTCGATACAATCCTGTTGATATGGCCCATCTTGCGACCGGGACGCGGATCGTCCTTGCCATAGACATAAAGACGGGCGCGCGGTTCGGCAGCCAGGTCCGGCCAGGCCAGGATATCCGGCCCCAGCAGATTGGTCATCTCGATCGTATGCAGCGCCGCCGTGTCGCCCAGGGGCCAGCCCGCCACCGCGCGGACATGCTGCTCGAACTGGTCGCACAGACAGCCGTCCTGCGTCCAGTGACCCGAATTATGCACCCGCGGCGCAATCTCGTTCAGCAATATACCGCCATCCGGCAGAACGAACAGCTCGACCGCCAGCACGCCGACATAGTCGAGACCTTCCAGCACCTTGCGCGCAATGTCGTGCGCCTGCGCCACCACGGCCGCGTCGATCTGCGCCGGCGCCAAGGTCGTCGACAATATCCCGCCGACATGATGGTTCTCACCAATCGGAAATGTCCTGACGGCCCCGTCCCAGCCACGCGCCGCCACCACCGATATCTCGCGGGTGAAATCGGCCTTCGCCTCCAGGATCGATGGCCGCCCGCCCAATCCGGCAAAGGCCGCCGGCACCTCGTCGATCGAGCGGATCCACACCTGGCCCTTGCCGTCATAACCCTCGCGCCGCGTCTTCAGCAACGACGGCACGCCCAGTTCAGCCCCCGCCGCGCTCAGGTTATCCAGACTGTCGATGGCGCGAAAATCGACAGTGCCGATACCCTGCTCGCGGGCGAACGTCTTTTCCAGCACCCGGTCCTGGGTAATGCGCAACGCCTTGGACGACGGCGCCACCACGGCGCCCAGCCCCGTCAAAAAATCAAGACTCGCCGCCGGGACATTTTCGAATTCGAAGGTGATGACATCGCAACGCTCGGCCAGCCGGCGCAATGCCTCTTCGTCGGAATAGGCAGCGACCTTCGAGGCCAGTGAGACCTGGGCCGCCGGCGATTCCTTGTCGGGCCCGAAGGTCACCACCTTGAAGCCCAGCCGCGACGCCGCCTGGCTCAGCATCCGGCCCAGCTGACCGTCGCCCAGGATTCCGATCGTCGCCCCTAAGCCTAAAGCCTGCATCAGTCTTCCACCGTATCCGGGACGCCGTCCGTCTGCGCCGCGCGCATGGCCGCAATCCGCTCAGCCAGGGCGTCGTCGTTCAAGGCCAGGATCTGCGCCGCCAGCAAACCGGCATTCTTCGCGCCCGCCTCGCCGACCGCCAATGTGCCGACGGGAATCCCGCCCGGCATCTGCACGATCGACAGCAGGGAATCGATTCCCTTCAATCCGTCTTTCACCGGCACGGGCACGCCCAACACCGGCAGGGTGGTCATCGAAGCCGTCATTCCCGGCAAATGCGCCGCACCCCCGGCGCCGGCGATGATCACCTTGAAACCTGCCGCCTTGGCACCGGTGGCGAATTCGACCATGCGCTGGGGTGTACGGTGAGCCGAAACCACGCGGGTCTCATAGGCCACGCCCAGGCTGTCGAGCGCCGCGGCGGCAGCCTTCATGACGTTCCAATCGGATCGCGATCCCATAATGATGGCGACGGGCGGCTTGGCGGCCCCGGAAACTTCCATGACGGTTCCTTCACGGCGGTTCGGAAAGCGGCGTATATAGAGTAGTCGCCCCTTCATGCCAACAGGACATTTGCCTGGGTCGAAACTGCGTTTCCGCGCGCTTTTTCGCGTGGTGCGCGAAACCCCGCCATGGCGTTAACCACCTTCGCAAATCCTTGCGCAATCAAAAGAATTTGCACACGCCCGACCATTGCGCCAACCGGTCGCCTGTGCTTTGATAAGAGCTGTCAGAGGGGTCGGGTCAACGGCTCCCGCCGTTCCTCCAGCCAGATTATCCGCGCGCCATGGGATTAGATTCGCAGTATCAGTCCAGCCAGGACGAAAGCGCCGAGCCCGTGCGCAAGGCGACGACCGCGTCGATGCAGAACCTGCTGGCCCAGCATCTGGCCGCCCAGCAGGAGGCAGCGGCCGCCCCAAAACCCGAGCCGGAACCCGAACTCAAGGTCCACGCGCTGAGCATAACCAATGAGACGCCGAAACTGCGTCCGGAAGACGCCATCGCCGCCTCGTTCGCCCGTCTCGAAGCCGCCTTCGTCGCCGCCAAACCGGCACCCGCCCCGGCTGACTCCTCGTCCGACTGGCCAGCCTCGGCCCAGGCGCTGATCGAATCCCTGATGATGGAGAACGAGCGCCTGCGCGAGCAACTGCAGCAGGTCCTCGCCGTGCAAAGCGCCCAGGAACAGGCCGACAGCGATGTCCTGACCCCGACGCTCAACCGCCGCGCCTTTCTGCGCGAGGTCCACCGCGCCATGAGCGATAGCAAGCGTTATGGCGAGGAAGCCTGCCTGCTTTATCTCGACATGGACAGTTTCAAGTCGATCAACGACGCCTACGGCCACGGCGCTGGCGACGCTGCCCTGATCTATGTGGCGGAGACCCTGAAAGCCAGCGTCCGCGAAGGCGACGCCGTCGCGCGCATTGGGGGCGACGAATTCGCCGTCCTGCTACGCCGCGCCGACCTGAAATCGTCGCGCGTCAAGGCCATGAAGCTCGAAGCCGAACTGATGATGGGCACCTTCGAATACAAGGGCCTGTATCTCAAGACCGGCGGCTCGTTCGGCGTCCGCGCCTTCGCCAACCAGCCGACCGCCGAGGCCTGGCTCAGCGAGGCCGACGCGGCGATGTTCCTGGTGAAAAAGTCGGCCCGCTAGCGCATTCCAAAAAGTGGCGTGAAATGTCGATGGCATCGGACCGGCGCACCGGCTTTTTGGATAAAATGCGCGAGAACGAAAAGATGAAGCAGCATATCGCTGCCCTGTCCCTGCTCGTCCCCGATTACGACGAAGCGATCGCCCATTATTGCGGCGATCTCGGCTTTGATCTGATCGAAAATACGGATATGGGCAGTGGCAAACGCTGGGTGCTGGTCGCCCCGAAAGGCTCGACCGAAACCCGCCTGCTGCTCGCCAGAGCGGCCAAGCCCGAACAAGCCACCCAGATCGGTTACCAGTCCGGCGGCCGCGTCTTTCTTGTGTTGTTCACCGACGATTTCGACCGCGACTACGCGGCCTATGTTGCCGCCGGCATAACCTTCACGGAAGACCCACGGTCCGAGCCCTACGGCAAGGTGTGCGTCTTCCGCGACCGGTTCGGCAATCTCTGGGACCTGTTACAGCCTGCTCAATAGTTGGTGGTCGTTGTCGACGACGAAGCCGAGGTCACGGTGCCGTCGGCAGCCACCGTGCTGGAGGCGACGGTGGTCGATTCCTGCACCACTTCGCCGTTCTGGGTCGTGATGCTCGAGGTCGTGGTCTCGCGGGTGGTGTCGGAAGCACAGGCGGCGATGCTGAACAGGGTCGCGGTCAGGACGGCGGCCGGGATGAAAAACTTGCGCATATCGAATATCCTTATGGGGAGGTCAAAGGAGAAACGCGGTTACTGGCTAACCGCATCATGATCGCCGATAGGGATATAAGTTCGCGCTGCGTTTGACTCGCTGCGCCCGTAAAAAGTCGTTCGTGAAACCGGTCAGTTTCGAACCGAACCCAATCTGAGACGCGCAAAAGTACACCGCGTGTCAGCGAGGGGCTTTTGCGCGAATGCAATCAGCCCATGAAGCTGAACAGCCGCCGGTGCTCTTCGATGGCGAAAGCATCGGTCATACCCGCGATATAGTCGCAGATCACCCGCGCCCGCGCCGCTTCGGTATCCTTGGCGGTGACCACCTGGAACCACTGCGTCGGTAGGGTATCCGGCTCGTTGATGAACAGGAAGAACATTTCGTTCAGCGTCCGCCGCGCATGGCTACGCGTCCGGTTGAGCTTGAAATGCTTGTACATCCGCTCATACAGGAACGCCCGCAACCGCGTCAGGTCGTCATAGACGCCTTTGGAAAACGCCACCATCTGGCGCCTGGCCCGCCTGGCATCCTCGGCCGTCTCGATGCCATCGGCCGCCAAACGCCGCGCCGTCTCGCCCTCGACATCCTCGATCATGGTGCCGATCATCCGCCGCACGCCTTCCAGGCGCAGCATGCGATCGTCGATATTGGGCCAGTCCCTCTGCACGGACCTAAGAGCCGGCCCGATCAGCGGCACCTCCATCAGGTCGGCAATGGTGAACAGGTCCGCCCGCAAACCGTCGTCGACATCGTGATTGTTATAGGCGATGTCGTCCGAGATCGCCGCCACCTGGGCCTCCATCGACGCAAAGGTCTCCGGCCGCAGATCCCACTGCTCGTTGAAATCGACGATCGCCTTCCACGACGGCTCCAGCATATGGTGCCCCACCGGCCCGTTATGCTTGACGATGCCCTCCAGCGTCTCCCACGTCAGGTTCAGTCCGTCGAAACCCGGATAGCGCACCTCCAGCTTGGTGATCACCCGGAACGTCTGGACATTGTGATCGAAGCCGCCCCACGGCTCCATGCATTTATGCAGCTCGTCTTCGCCGGCATGACCGAACGGCGGATGGCCGAGGTCGTGCGACAGGGCGATGGTCTCGGCCAGGTCCTCGTTCAGCCGCATCGAATGGGCCAGCGACCGGGCGATCTGCGCCACCTCCAGCGAATGGGTCAACCGCGTGCGGAAATAATCACCCTCATTGGCCACAAATACCTGGGTTTTGCCCTTCAGGCGGCGAAACGCTGTCGAATGGATGATGCGGTCGCGATCACGGGCAAAGGCCGTCCGGGTGGGACTTTCGGCCTGGGGATGCAGCCGGCCGCGGCTCTTGGTGACATCTTCGGCGCAGGAAGCCAGGACCATGTCGCGCGTTTTCCTTATGTTCAACCGGCGTCCTATAGCACAAATGTAACGACCGCCTAAATTTTCCATATCTAAGGGGCTGATTTTGACGGAAAATACGCCATATTGGTCCTTATGAGCCACGACATCTCCCTCACCCGGTCCGCCGCGAAGCACATCAACCGCCTGAGCAGCGAAGCCGGCCACGCCGTCATGCTGCGCGTCCGCGTCGAAGGCGGCGGCTGTTCGGGTTTTCAATATGTCCTCGACCTGACGGATGCGGCCGAACCCGACGAACAGCGCATCGAGTTCGAAGGCGCCACGGCCCTGGTCGATGAGATTTCGGCCCCCCTGATGGCCGGCTCGATGATCGACTATGTCGAGGAACTGGTCGGTTCGCAGTTCAAGATCATCAACCCGCTGGCGGTCGCCTCCTGCGGCTGCGGCACCAGCTTCGCTTTGTAATCTGCGGATTCCTTCCTGACATAAGCTGACAGGCCCATGGTCCATAGGTCTTGCGACTCCCCGGTCCCTCCTCTACAAACGCCGCCATGAAGCTCGCCACCTGGAACGTCAACTCCGTCAATGCCCGCCTGCCGCTCGTGCTCGAGTGGTTTGCCGATGCTGCACCCGATGTCTGCGCCCTGCAGGAAATCAAGTGCCTGGACGAGAAGTTCCCCTTTGATGACTTCGAATCGCTCGGCTATAACTGCGCAGTCCACGGCCAGAAGACCTGGAACGGCGTCGCCATTCTGTCGAAATTCCCGCTCTCCGACGTCACCAACGGGCTGCCCGGCGAAGACACCGACGAACAATCCCGTTACATCGAAGCCATCATCGAATCCCCGCGCCCTGTGCGCTTCGTTGGCATCTACCTGCCCAACGGCAACCCGCTCGGCACCGACAAATATGCCTACAAGCTGCGCTGGCTGGAACGCCTGCATCGCCGCGCCGCCGATATCCTGACGCTCGAGGAAGCCACGGTCATCACCGGCGACTTCAACATCATCCCGACCAAGGCCGACTGCTGGAAAGAGTCTATGTGGCTCGACGACGCCCTGTACCAGCCGGCCGTCCGCCAGGCCTATCAGGGCCTGAAGAACCTGGGCTACACCGACGCTTTCGAGGCCTACCCACCCGAAGGCAACCGCTACACCTTCTGGGATTACCAGGCCGGCGCCTGGCAAAAGAACGAAGGCATCCGCATCGACCATCACCTGCTGTCGCCCCAGGCCGCCGACCGCCTGACCGGCCTGGTGATCCACAAGGACACCCGCGGCCGCACCCACGAGACGGCCAAGCCGTCCGACCATGTTCCGGTCGTCGTCGAGATCGAAGATTAAACACGGCCCGACAACCGAATTTTAACGGCTATGGACCATCTTAAGGTTTTCTTAGCCATAAGACGACCCTGTCCCCATGGTCCATGCCGCGCGCGTCCTGCTGTATTTCTTCTTCGCCGGCCTTGCTCTGACCCTGATCGCTTCGGGCCTGATGTGGTGGTTCGAAGCCACACGCCGCCTGCACCGCGCCCTCAATTCGGCGCTTGGCAAGCCTGTCGACGCCATCATCTACGACCTGGGCGGCTCCAAGGCGGCCGGCCTCGACTTCACTGCCGGCGATCTGGCCGTCATGTGGAATACCGGCGGCCAGGGCCTGGTCTTCGCCTTCGACGAGATCGAGGGCGCGGAACTGATCGTCGACGAACGGGTCGTCGCCCGCGCCCAGCGCGGCGAACCCCGCCGCGTGCTCAACGAAACCCACGCCACCGCCTCGCGCGTCACGCTTCGCCTGATGTTCGACGACGTCCAGACACCGGAATTCGAAGTCAATCTGTTTGGCGAGGTCAGCCACAACCCGGTTCACGCCAAGACGGCGTCGGAAGCCGTCCGCCTGGGCCGCAAATGGCTGTCGCATATCGACGCCGTCATCAAACGCCTGCCGGCCCAGCCCGCCGCCTACCCGTCCGACGGCCCAAATCCAGTTCCAAACCCTGGGCCCGCTTCGGTCACCGCGCCCAAACCTGCCCCGCAAATCGCGCCGGCTACCCCGCCGTGGGAGGATGACGACCAGAGCCACGATGGTGAAAACGACACGGATGACGATGAAAAGTACTGAAACAACCGGTTAAGGCTTAACCTCCCGCTGAATTCGTGATTAAATCCTTAACCGATTGTTACGTCACCTGTTCAGGTATCCCGTGCCGACCTTCCTGCCGCCCCTCATCATAATGTCCGCCGCTCTGCTGGCCGTACTGATTATTCTGTACCGGGTCTATGAATCGCGTGTCGAACAACCCAAAAAACTCGAAGACGAGGTCAAGGAAGCCCTTGCCGGCGCCCGGGCCGAGGTCGAGTCGATCGAGCCTGTGCGCAAGGCGGCCTGCGCCATGTCGTTCGCCGGCGACAAGGTGGTCATCGTGCGCAACTTCGGCAAGCTGCCGACGCGCATCTACACCATGGCCGAACTGTACGGGGTCGAGGTCTTTGTCGACGGCCGCATCTTCGCCCGCGTCGTCCGCGCCGGTTCGGCCAAGCCGCTCGACACCGGCTCGTACAAGGCGATCGACGACATCGCCCCGACGGTCCAGACGGTGACCCTGCGCCTGATCTTCGACGACCCGGTCCATCCCGACTTCCAGCTCAAGCTGTGGGACCCGAACGACGCCCTGACCGCCCGCGCCGAAGGTCCGCGCGCCGCCATGGTG
>JADMIO011761979.1_pt1 | contig 13480 bp, 13 predicted proteins | sample 8958161 | NCBI WGS metagenome assembly JADMIO01 (sample SAMN16585339, study PRJNA669376) | soil metagenome | isolation source: Crop rotation soil | place: USA: Cullars Rotation, Alabama | collected 2011 | reverse complement strand
CCGCCCGTGCCGGCGGTTGTAAGAGGCCACGATCGACGTTGCCTCGGGCTCGAGCTTGTCGGGCTCGAGTTTTCCTTGATCGGCGTATTCGAGCGTGAGCAGGTAGATCGATTCGCCAAGCTGCTGCGCGTCCGCGGCAACTTTGAGCAGCGCGGGGAAATAAATTTCCGCAAACTCCGGCTGGGCGCGAAGCGTTTCGATCGGAAGCTCTTCCAATGATTTTGCGTGCTCCTCCGCGAGCTGCACGTACATCCGCGCGGCAGTGACACTGTGAATTTTCACGAGCAGCTCGAGCGCTTCAAACTGCGCCGGCGCTTCGAGGGTCGGAAACATCTGGCGTAGGGCGGGGAGGTAAAGCTCGACCGGGCGCACAGCCGCGGTGCGAATGAGCACCGCCGATGGAATCTGCTGATCAATCGGCTTGCCTTCAGTCGCCGGTTCCTCGGCTGCGGCATGGAGCAGCGCGATCCCGTCGTCGCTGTCGAGGCCGGCGCGGGCGCGGCGCATCAGTTCTTCTTCTGCGGCGTCACGTGCTTTGATGTCAGCGCTTTTCAAACGCGCCAGAATGCCCGGCAGATCCTTCGCGATCGGACGTCTTTGCTGCGCCGATGCGTTCGCGCACAGCGCAGTCACAACAATCGCCACTGTCAACGTTCGCAAAGTCATGATGAAGTCTTCAATCCGAGGCCGGCGATCAGCTGATCGCAATTGTACCGCAGGAGTTCCAGATACGTATCCCTGCCGGCCGGTGCGCTCGTGCCGACCGGATCGAGTGTCAGAACGGGGAGGCCGACTTTATCTGACAAATCTCGGATCACGCCCTGCGGCAGATCGCTGGGGACGAGCAGCGCGGCGGAGCCGATCGCTCGCGCGGTCTCGCGTATCTCGCGAATGCGCTCCGCGGAAAGTTCCTCGGACGCTTCGACTGCGGGCATCGCCTGCTGCACGCCGAAGCGGTTGAACAATGGCGTGAATAATTCGCTGGAGCACAAGACTTTTCGCTGCCGCGCCCGCGCGATTTGAGTGGCGGCGTCTTCGGTGATCGCGTCAAGCTCACGTTGAAACTTCACGAGGTTCTCGTCAAACAGTTTTGCTCCGCCCGGATCGATGATCGAAAGTCGTTTGGCAATTTCTCCTGCGAGCTCGCGCGCGACGCTCGGGTCGAGCCAGATTCCGCCGCCGGGACTCGCGCCCGCTGCTGAGGGAAGTTTTTCCAGACGGATCGATCGATGCGCTTGCGCGGCTTGATTCTCCGCGCCGCGCATCCACTCTTCGCTTCCGCCGCGGCTGATGACCAGGTCGGCGACGCGCGCCATATTTCGCCGCTGCGGGGTTTGCTCGATTTCAACAAGCGGCTGGCCGCCTTCGATGAACCACTCGGCTTTGACCCGTTTGCCGCCGATTTCCTGCGCGATCTGCGCCACCGGATAAACCTTCGCCAGCACGCTCTTCGGCTCAGGCGCCGCGGGTGCGGGCGGTTGCTGGTCGCAGCCAAGGGCACATATCAAAAGAACAATCGCGGCAAATCGCATGTCTAGAACGATTATGCGCTGGTTGAGCTTTGGTTTCCCCAACCGAAACCTTCATTCGTGAGATCATCAAAGATTTGGCGTTTGCCGCGCTACTTGGGAGTGATATGATTCGTTGTAGCAAAAGCTATGCCTTGTATGGAGTTTTTGGCGTAACGCGGGAAATGACATGGAGTTAACACAGTCCCTTCGGCTCGAGCAGCGGCAGCTTCTCACGCCGCGAATGATCCAAAGCATGGAGATTCTCCAGCTGCCGCTGATGGCGCTGGAAGAACGCATCGAGCAGGAGCTGCAGAATAACCCCGTTCTCGAGCTTCGAGAGGGCGAGGGCGACCCCACCGAGCCGACCGTTATCACCGACACCGTAAACGGCCAGGAAGCTCGCGAAGAGTATTCCGAAGAAGAACGGCCGATGGTCGTGAAGGAAAATTCCGACCAAGCCGAAGATTTCGCCCGCCTCGAGAAGATCAGCGAATACATCGACAGCGAAGATTTCCTGGGCAACGCCGGCCCGAGCTTCCGCGTCGCCAACTTCGACGGCGAGCGCGACAAAAAGCTCGACGCCATGGCCAACAGCCCGGCCCGCGGCATCAGCCTGCAGGAGCATCTGCTTGGCCAGTGGGCCTTTGTCGAATGCACGAGCGACCTCCGCAAAGCCGGCGAAGTCCTCATCAACTACATCGACCCCGAAGGTTACCTGCGCACCGATCTCGAGCAGATCGCGAAAGAGTCGAAGATTCCGGTGAAGCTCGAAGAGCTTCAAGCCGCACTACAGCTCGTGCAGGGCTTGGAGCCATCCGGCATTGGTGCCCGAAATCTCCGCGAATGTCTGATGATTCAGCTCGATACGCTTGAAGCCGAAGGCGATGAAGATCACGATTTCGAGCTCGAACGAGCGCTGGTGAGCGAGCATCTCAAAGATCTTGAGATGAACCGCTATCCGCAAATTAGCAAGAAACTCGGCCGTTCTATCGAAGAATTGAAAACCGCGGTTCATCGCCTCGGCCGGCTTCACGCGCATCCCGGCAAACAGATCGGCGGCGATGAAGCGCAGTCGGTCACTCCCGACGCTCGGATTTATTACGACGAAGAAACCGACAAGTACGAAATCGAAATGATGAACGATCCCGCGCCGAGCCTCTACATCAGCGGGATGTATCGCAAGATGATCAAGAACCGCACTTGCGATAAGAAGACGCGCGAGTTCCTTTCAAACAACGTCCGCAACGCGCGCTGGCTGATCGAATCGATCGAACAGCGCAAGAGCACGATCATGCGGGTCATCCGAGTAGTGGTCGATGCGCAGCGGGAATTCTTCGACAAAGGCCCCGAGCATCTCAAGCCGCTGCCGATGATCAGCGTCGCCGATCAGCTCGGCATCCACGTCGCCACCGTCTCACGCGCCGTCAGCGAGAAATGGATTCAAACTCCTCGCGGCGTCTTCCCATTGCGAAGGTTCTTCTCCGGCGGAACGCACAACGCCGAAGGCGAAGAAATGAGCTGGGACGCGGTGAAGGAGAAGCTCAAGATCATCATTGACGGCGAGGACAAACTGAACCCTCTGAACGACGATGAGATCGTCATCAAGCTTAAAGACCAAGGCATCGATCTCGCCCGCCGAACCGTCGCGAAGTATCGAAAGATCCTGAACATTCCGACTGCTCGTCAACGCAGGCAGTTCTGAACCGGACGCATCTACTCTCTCAGCTTTGACGCACTTTGACACTTCACAGCACCCCGAAAACGCGGGTTTGGGGAGGTATGACGGGTGTTTGTTTGGGTGAATCTAGACTTTTTTGCAGGTCCGATAAAAAATGTTGATAATTCGTTTAGCAAGTTAACCTCATTGCTGTATGTCTATATGTGAGGGCTTCGGGAACTTGGACCCAGAAGTCATATCTCGTGGGGGCAAGGGCATAACCAGTTTCTGGCGGCGAGGGCAAGGACGTTGCCGCGGGAATGGTGGAGGTTGCGGGAATGATCAAGTCTAAAGGTTTGGCTTTCGTTATCGCTGCGGTGATGGGCATCGCCTCAGCTCAAGCGGCGTTCATTGTGGAAGCCGACAACGTGGCGCCGGCAGGCAAAGCGAACGACCACTTCACGGCGACGGGATTCAGCCTTACCACAACGCCAAGCACCGCGGTCGGTCTAAGCGGCAATCAAAGCGCGTTTGGTAACCCCGGCGCCGCGCCCGACATCTACACGTTCAAATACACGCCCGGCACCGACGCGGACAACACCGCGTTTGCTGGATACACAGTCCTCGGCACCGACCGGCTCGATAGCACCAATACGCTTATCCCTGATCCGCAAGCTTCGTCGGGATTGGCTGGCGGGGCGTCTGGCCTTTACCGGGTTTTCATCACTTGGCCGGCGTCTGGAAACGTCGACCCCGCAGGAAGCGTGCTTACAGTTAACAGCGACGGCGCGCCGATCGTGTTGAACGTGAACATGAACAGCACTGTCGCCAATGGCCCGACGCCGATTGGCGTTGCAGGCGCGAATAAGTGGCTGAACATTGGAACGGTTTCGCTCACGGCTTTGACTCAGTACACCGTAACACTGTCGGCCAACAATGCGAGCTTCGTATCGCAGCGTGTGCATGCTGTCATGTGGGAACCGGCCCCGGAGCCGGGTTCGTTGGCGCTGATCTCGGTCCTCGGGGTAGGCGCACTGCTCCGTCGTCGCAGCGCCTAAGTTTGCGACTTTAAATCAAGATTCTTCCACCGGCCCGCGCGAACCGCGGGCCGGTCTTTTTTCCCGTCCGTGAATCGGTTACCAACTGCATTCATGCGGTATTTCTGTCTTTGTCTTGCGATGTTTCTGGGGTTGATCGCCGCGGCGTTTGCGGCGGATGAGCCGATCGTCGGAAAAGTCACGCGGCCGCTCGCGACGACGAAGTCGGTCATCGGCGGGAAGATCGACAATCCTGTTCCCATCGATCAACCCGAATCGCCCGATGATCCAGTGCCCGTGCTCAGCGGCGAGGAGATGATCGCGCAGTTCGATCTGCCCGAGGGCTTTCACGCCGAGCTTTTCGCCGAAGAGCCGATGGTCGAATACCCGGTGTCGCTGGCGTTTGATCCGAATGGAAAAGTTTACGTCGTCGAGATGCGCGGCTACATGCCCAACGAAAAGGGCGAGGGCGAAGACCAACCCGTTGGACGAATTTCAGTTCTCGAAGACACCGACAACGACGGCAAAGCCGACACAAGCACGGTGTTCATCGACAAGCTTCGCTTGCCGCGCGCGGTCGGCTTTTCGCGCGACAGTGTGCTCGTCGCCGAGCCACCGAACCTTTACACCTGCCGCGACACCAATGGCGATCTTCAAGTCGATGAGAAAAAAGTTCTCCTCGACGACTACGGCTACTTCGGGGAAGGCTACAACCCCGAGATGCAGGCGAACGCGCTGATGTACGGCATCGACAACTGGGTCTACAGCCCCGCGTACACGAAGCGTATCAAAGAAGTCGGCGGGCGATGGATAACGGATGTCGTTCCCGTCGCAGGCCAATGGGGCCTTGCGCAGGACAACTACGGCCACCAGTTTTTCAACACCAACTCCAGCTACCTGCGCGGCGACTTCGTGCCTTCGCATTACACGATTCGCAATCCACACTTCCGCGGCGGCGGGGTGAATCTTCAGCTCGATGACAATCAGGAATGCTGGCCGGGGAATCCTTCGTCAGTGAATCGCGGCTATCGCGAAAACTGGCTGCGAAACGGCCGATTGCGCGAGTTCACCGCCGCGTGCGCGCCGTGCATTTATCGCGGCGGAATGTTTCCTGAAGGCTTCGAAGGAAATGCTTTCGTCTGCGAGACGGCCGCCAATCTCGTCCGACGGGCGATCCTCACCGAAGACGGCGTGAAATTGCGCGCGAAAAACGGTTACGACCAGCGCGAATTCATAGCCTGCAAAAATGAGCGATTTCGCCCAGTGAATCTTTACACGGGCCCTGACGGTGCGCTGTGGCTCGTCGACATGCATCACCCGATTTTGCAGCATCGCCTCTCGCTCACGCCGTACCTGTGGAACAAATACAAAAAGCGAAAGCTCGACGAGCCGAAATTCCGCGGCCGGATTTACCGCATCATTCCAGACGGCGCGAAGCTGTATCCGAAACCGAATCTCGCGAAGGCGAAGACTAGCGCGCTCGTCGATGCGCTGGCGCATCCCAACGGCTGGTGGCGCGACACCGCGCAGCGATTGCTCGTCGAGCGAAATGAATCGATCGCTGTTCCCGCGCTCGTCGCGATGCTGAGCAAGCACGAGAATCCGCTCGCACGGCTGCACGCGCTGTGGACTCTCGAGGGCATGCGTCGCCTCGACCCCGCGATGATGCGCACCGCGTACGCCGACAAAGAACCCAAGAATCGCGCGATGGCGATCCGCGCGAGTGAGTCGCTTCTCACCGGCGCCAAGCGGGATCAAATCCTTCCCGATCTCCTCAAGCTCGCGACTGACAAAGACCCGTACCTGCGGATGCAGTTCGCCGCGACGGTGAGCGAAGTCGGCACACCGGATGCAGACGCCGCGCTCGCGAAAATGCTCGGCGACGGCAACGACGAATTCTCCCGCGACATGGCGGTCACCGGCATGCGCGGCCGCGAGCTCGAATTTCTCGAGAAGCTTTTGAAGGATTCGAGTTGGTCGCAGTTCACGCAACAGCGCGCCGACATGCTGCAACAGCTCGCCCGCGCCGTCGCCGGCGAAGCAAACAGCAAGCGCGTCGAGCGAATGCTCGATGCCGTCACACGCGCACCGGACTGGCAGCAGACGGCAATTCTCAAAGGGATCTCGCTGATCGCGAAAGACAAACCGCCGCGCAAACCGGTGATGCTCGCGAGCGAGCCGTCGTCGCTGTTGAAGTCGAACGACAAGCAGGCGAGCGCCGCGCTGGAGATGCTCGTCTGGCCCGGCAAACCCGGCTACGTCGCGCCCAAGCCGCCGAAGCCCCTCACGCAGAAGCAACAGGCGCTGTTTGACGTCGGCCAAAAAACCTACACCGCCGTCTGCATGCAATGTCACAAGGCCGACGGTCTCGGCCAAGCCGGCCTCGCGCCGCCGCTCGTCGGCAGCGAATGGGTCCTCGGCTCCGAAGACCGCATCGTACGCATCGTCCTGCAAGGGGTCCGCGGGCCGATCACCATCAACGGCGAAACGTTCAACTTAGACATGCCCAGTCTCGCCGCCTTGACCGACGAACAAATCGCCGGTGCCCTCACCTACATCCGCCGCTCCTGGGACAACACCGCCGATCCGGTTTCAGTCGAATCCGTGACGAAAATCCGAGCGGAAACGAAGAACCGCATCGAAGCCTGGACGCAGCGCGAGTTGTTGAAGGTGAAGTAAAGCTTCGACAGCACCATTCCCCGACACGCCGCTTCTGAGGTACTCCGAAGAGGCGGATCGCATTCCAACATGCGCCTCGAGCGAAAAACCGTGTAAACTACCTGGCCATGCCCCCTCGATCGCGCAACAAAGCCTTCACCCTCGTCGAGCTTCTCGTCGTCATCGCGATCATCGCCATCCTCATCGGCATCCTTCTTCCGACGCTCACTAAAGCGCGCGAGTCTGCCGCGCGTACCGCGTGCCTCTCCAACCTGCGCGAACTTTCCAACACCTTCCGGATGTATGCGAATCAATTCAAGGATGCGTGTCCGATTGGCTACTCCGACAACTGCAAACAATTCAGCTATGTGATGAACCTCAACGGCGTCAGCACGCGGCCGCATTCAGTTACGCAGATGGGTGTGATCGCGCTCGCGGGGCTCGCGAAAAGTCCCAAGGCCTTTTACTGCCCGAGCGAGATCGATGATTTGTTCATGTACAACACGACGATCAACCAGTGGGTTTTCGACCAAGTCCCGCCGCACCCGCAGCTGGTTTCACAAACTCCCGCCAACGTCGGATACAACAACGCGCACACGCGCATCGGCTACAACGCGCGGCCGATCTCAGACTATGGAAACACGTTCCCGACGTTGATCACTCCAAAGATCACCTATTCCGCGGGTTATCCCTCAAGTGGAAAGACCGGCACGCCTGCGGTTTTTGGATTTGTTCAACTGCCAAAGCTCAAGAGCAAAGCGATCCTCGCGGACCTCGTGAATTACGGCCCGCAGTCCGTGAAGATCCGGCACAAGCGCGGCATCAACGTGATGTACGCGAATGGCTCAGCGCACTGGGTGCCGATGACCGCCTTTGAACGGCTTCAGGATGGATCGCAGTATGCGTGGCGACTCATTCCCCCAGGTTTTGCAATTGACGCCGCCTCGACGAGGACCGTCTACAACGACACCATTCTCAACGAATCCGCTGATCCACCCAGCGGGCTTTGGATTGATCTCGACAAGAATTAAACGATGGCGGAAGCTTTAGAGTACGCGACCCCTCCGACGCAGCTGCGCCATTCGCGCAGCGGCGTCGCTTCGACTCTGTGTGGAACTTCGTCGTTTCTTCTGCTTCTTGCCTCGCTCTTGATGCAAGCTTCGCCGTCCGGAACGATTCCGATTTATTCCATCGCGGCAATCGGTTTAGTGTTCAGCCTGCCGGTCATTGGGTTCATCTTCGCGATCGTTGGCATTCGCAGCCGTCAGCACAAACGATCGCTGGCGGTGATTGGATTGATCATTAACGGACTGCTTCTGTTGTTGTTCGGCGCACTGCTGACATTTTTAGCCTTTGCAAACGTGCACGGCTCATAACGCGCATCATTTCGCAAGCAAATCATCCACCGCCGGCGCGAGCGCTTCGAGATACTCATCGCCCTTCGGATGCTTCGTCATCGCGACGAGGATGTAATGCCTTCCGCCGCCACTCACGACGGCGCTGTCGTGATACCAATTTTCCCACGAGCCCCACTTGCGGATGATTTCCACATCGCGGCCCTTGAGGCCTTTCACGAATTTAATGTCGTCCGCTTTGAGATCGGGCGAGGCAAAGATTTCGCGCATCTTCTTTGATGCCTCGGGCGAAACGAGTTTGCCTTGCTCGAGCATGAGAAAGTATCGCACCAGCTGCCGCACCGTCGCCGCGTGAGAGTTGTTGCCCACCGGCGACATGTGCCGCTCGCTGTCTTTGCCGTAATGCTTGCCCACCCAAATCCCACCGCCGTGGTCTTTGTCGTAGAAGTGATACGAGTCGAGCACTTCCTGAATTTTCGTCAGCGTCAGCTCGTGCGAAAATTTCGAAGCCATCTCGTTGCTCGACTGCTTGGCCATCATGCCCAATTCTTTTTGCGTCGTCGGATCGAGATTCGTCGCGGCTTCGGGATGAAGCTGAAAGTAGGCGAGCAGGATTCCAACCTTTGGAACACTCGCGGCGTAGTCTTCACGATCGGGATGGATCAACGCGAGTTTGAGTGTATTGAGATCGAGCACGCCGACCGCAGTTTGCTCAGTCGTCATTCCAAACTTTTCGCGCAGCGATGCGTCGACCTTTTCAACTTTCTCCTGCAGCGCGGGATCGGTCTTTGTGTCGAAGTCGAGCGTGTAATTCATATAAGGTTGTGAAGTAGGTTCCGCCGCAAGCGCGCACGAGCAAAGCATCAGAAATATCAGCAGACCGATGAGATGTGACATTTGCGAATGGATAAGCCGGTTGACCATTCTTTGCAATCGCGCAAGGATTCTCGTATCTAATTCCGATGGCCCACGAGCAAGTCATTCCGATTCTTGATTTCGGTTCGCAATACGCACAACTGATCGCGCGGCGCGTACGTGAAAAAGGCGTCTTCAGCGAGCTGGTTCGCCCGGACATTTCCATTGAGCAACTCAAGAAAATGAACCCGCGCGGGCTGATTCTGTCGGGCGGGCCGAGCAGCGTTTATGAGCCCAACGCGCCCAAGTGTGACCCAAAGATTTTCGATCTCGGTGTGCCGGTGCTGGGCATTTGCTACGGCATGCAAATCGGGGCGCTAATACTCGGCGGACAGGTAAAGCCCGCGAAGGCGCGTGAGTATGGGCGCGCGAAGCTCTCGGTCGTGGCGAATGATCCGCTTGTGCGCGGGCTGCCCAATGAGATGAGCGTTTGGATGAGCCACGGCGATCAGGTGCATGATCTGCCAAAAGATTTTGTTCCGCTCGCGACGACACCTACGTGCCCTTACGCAGCGGCGAAGCATTCGACGCGGCCGTTTTACGGCGTGCAGTTTCATCCCGAGGTCACCCACACCCCGCGCGGCGAGCAGATCTTCCAAAACTTTTTATACGACATCTGTAAATGCTCCGGCGATTGGACGATGGGAAATTTCGTCGAGCAGGCCGTCGCGAAAATCCGCCAGCAGGTGAAGAGCGGGAAGGTGATCTGCGGTTTGTCCGGCGGAGTCGATTCGTCCGTGACTGCAGCGCTCCTGCACAAAGCGATCGGTGATCAACTCGTGTGCATCTTCGTCGACAACGGGTTGCTGCGGAAAAATGAAAAGGAGCTCGTCGAGTCGACTTTTCGGGATCACTTCAAGATCAACCTTCGCGTGCACGATGCGACGCGGCCTTTTCTCAATTCGCTCAAAGGCGTGACCGATCCCCAGGAGAAGCGCAAGATCATTGGCCGCGAGTTTATCGAAGCCTTCAAGCGCGAAGCCCAGTCGATTCCCGATGCGAAATATCTCGCGCAGGGCACGCTGTATCCCGACGTGATCGAGTCCGGCCACGGCTACGCCGGCACCGCCGCGAACATCAAACTGCACCACAACGTCGGCGGCTTGCCCGAGCAGCTCGGTTTCGAGCTCGTCGAGCCGCTTCGAGAACTTTTCAAAGATGAAGTTCGACAGGCCGGCGAGATTCTCGGCCTGCCGGAAAATCTCGTGTGGCGGCACCCGTTCCCCGGCCCCGGCCTCGCCGTGCGCGTCATCGGCGACATCACCGAAGAGCGACTGCGCGTGCTGCGCGACGCTGATGAAATCGTTCTCGAAGAGCTGATCTCCGCGAACTTGTATCGCAAAACCGCCCAGGTTTTCGCGGTGCTTTTGCCGATCGGCACGGTTGGCGTGATGGGCGACTCGCGAAGCTACGACAGCGTCATCGCCATCCGCGCCGTCGAGTCAAAGGACTTCATGACCGCCGACTGGGCGAGAATCCCCTTCGACGTCCTCGCGACGATGAGCAATCGCATCATCAACGAAGTCCGCGGCGTGAATCGCGTTGTCTACGACATCAGCAGCAAGCCGCCGGCGACGATCGAGTGGGAATAGCAATACCGATCGCGCGAGTGATCACGCGGGCTTGCCCATGACGTACCAAAGAATCGGCCCGATCAGCGGCAGCAGCAGGACGATGATGATCCACAGGATCTTTTTCCCAGAGTCGCCGCCGCCTTTCATGATCTGAAGAATCACATAAATATCGAGAATGAGAATCAGCAAACCGATTCCATAGCCCATGTGTCTCCTTGTCGGTTTGCAACGGTAACATCTCCGCGAGAGATTCGCATGAAGAAAGCAAAGAAGAAACGCCGCCGTCCGACAGATGAAGGGTCGTACATCTGCCCAACCTGCGGCGAGCAGATTGTAATTCCGCTCGACGCAACCGGCGGCGCCGAGCAGCAGTATGTGGAGGATTGCCCCGTGTGTTGCAACCCGAATGTCATTCATCTCGAGCTCATGGGCGCGGGCGAATCGCCGCGCGTTTGGGCGGAAGCCGAGTAAGGAGCAAATCATGAACGCAAACACATCCGCAGCGATCGATCGACCGTTCACATTCACCGGCCGGCTGAGAAGCTTCAAGTACGCGGCGCACGGCATCGCGATGATGCTGCGTTGCCAGCACAACGCGTGGATTCATCTCGCCGCCACGCTTGCGGTGATCGCTTGCGCCTTCGCGCTTGGCGTTTCACGATTCGACTGGTGCGCGCTCGTCTTTGCGATTGTGGGAGTATGGGTCGCCGAGGCGCTTAACACCGCATTCGAATTTCTCTGCGACGTCGCCTCGCCGGATTTTCATCCGCTGGTGAAAAATGCAAAAGACGTCGCCGCCGGTGCAGTGCTCGTCGCCGCGATCGGCGCTGTGATCGTGGGCGTGATGATCTTCGCGCCGCATGTTGTGGCTTAGGGCGCGAGGCGCCTAATCACCCAGCGCTGCGCCTGCTCATTCCAGCCGTACTCAATCCGATCGTGCAATCGGCTCCGTCGGCCTTGCCAAAATTCAAATCGTGTCGGGCGAACAACGTACCCGCCCCAATGCGCCGGACGCGGGATGTTTCCATCCGGATACTTGGCGCGGATTTCGTCGAAGAGTTTTTCCAAAGCTTCGCGCGATTCGATCGCTTCGCTTTGCGCCGAGGCAGCGGCGCCGATGCGCGACTCGAGCGGGCGGCTCGCGAAATACGTATCCGCTTCCGCGTCGTCGGCGCGTCGAACGATTCCGTCGACTCGCACCTGGCGTTCAAGCTCCGGCCAGAAAAACACGAGCGACGCGCGCGGATTCGATTCGAGCTCTCGCCCTTTCTGGCTCAGATAATTCGTGAAAAACGTGAAGCCGTCTTCGTTCACACGCTTGAGCAAAACGATGCGCGCCGAAGGCTGCCCATCCCGCGTCGCGGTCGCGAGCGTCATCGCGTTTGGCTCGTTCGCCTTCGCGGTGATTGCTTCATCGAGCCATTGCGTGAACTGTTGAATCGGATCGGGCAGAACTTCACGCTCGGAGAGCGATCGCTTCTGGTAATCCGTTCGCAGCTGCGAAATGTCGAGCATCATGCGTCATTCTCTGTAGATGGCGGCGGCGGATTGACGATCGGGCGCGCGGGCGGACGCGTAAACGGCAGCGGCGCTTTGATCGTATCGTCCAACGGACCGGCGACTTCGTTAGCAGCGCGCGGTTTCGGCACGGGCATCGGACGACTCAGCGGCGGAACAACGAGCGTCGGATGTTCCGACTCGACGCGCTCACGCACCTGCGGCGGATCGACCGGCCGCGCGGGAACGAAAGCTCCGCCGTGAAAAGTAATACGCACATCCGCCGCCGAGATCGTGTCGCCGCTGTGAAGCGTGTGCTTCTGAATTCGCTCGCGCGAGTTCACGATGAACGTTCCATTGCGACTATTCAAATCGATAACGACCCACGAATCATTTTCCGGCTCGATCCGGCAATGATGTCGCGAAAGTTTTTGATCAGCGACGACGACATCGCAATCCGATGAGCGCCCGACGGTGATCGGCCGCTCGAGCACGCGGCGATCAAGCTCCCGGCCTTCGAAAGTAATAACAACAAATGCCATTTACTCACTCACCACCATCGTCCACCGCCGCGGCGCGGGGCCGGCGATGTGCGATTTGCGCAGTCGATGAAAATCGTCGGCGTCAGTCAAAACTTCCGTCGGCCTCAGGCGCGAACGAACGAGAAAATCGGCCTCCGGCGCATAGCATGCAGCGGGAGCGTCATCCCCCTCGCGCGCATTCGCTTCACCCGGAAAACGCGTGATCTTCGCGTTTGTCGGCGCGGCGGCGCTTTGATAGCGAAGGTCCATGCTCCAGCGCACGCGATCTGTTGTATTGTCGAAGCTGGCGTGCGGTGTGAGATTGCTCAGGAGCAGCGCATCGCCTTTTTTCACCGGCACGCAGATCGGTTCGACCTCCGGCATTTCCGAATCGGGAATGATCAGGTAAGGCTTATTTGGGCGGGACGCGTGCGTGAAAACTTTCTGCTTGTGACTTCGCGGCTTCACCCACAGACAGCCGTTCGCTTCGTTCGCATCGACGAGCGGAAGCCAAACGGTGAGTACGAGCGCGTTGTCGCAATACGGCTCGAAGTACCCCGAATCCTGATGCCACGGCACCGCGGAGAGCTTGTGATTCGGCACTTTCGGCCGAACACGATACACGCTGCTCGCGATCAGCTCCGGCCCACAAAATTGCTCCGCGACATCGAGCAGCCGCGGATACGTGATGAGATTAAAAATCGCCGGCCCACACAGCACGCCGTCCCAGATCGAGCCTGCGAGTTGCGGGAAAG
>JADMIO011628020.1_pt1 | contig 13483 bp, 10 predicted proteins | sample 8958161 | NCBI WGS metagenome assembly JADMIO01 (sample SAMN16585339, study PRJNA669376) | soil metagenome | isolation source: Crop rotation soil | place: USA: Cullars Rotation, Alabama | collected 2011 | reverse complement strand
CGCTTAGCAGTGTCGGAAGTAGTGTTACAAGTTCAGGAATTGAACTGCTGACAGGAGATTGCACCAGTATGTTCTCTTTGGGTTGTGGCACTACGAGTATATCTGCAGCCGGTCTTACTACAGGTACAACCTATTACATAAGAGCCTATTATACCGGGACAGCGCTTACGTCGGGAGTCAATGCAGGTTTTAACATCTGCGTTAGTTATACAGCGCCAGCGGCTCCGCCGAACGATGAATGTAGTGGTGCGATCAATTTACCGGTAAACGGAAGCTGCAGCAACACAGTCGGCACTGTAACCAGTTCTACACCATCTTCGGGTATCCCTACCAGTTGTACGGGGCCGGCAGCCTATGATGTTTGGTATAAGTTTACAGCCACAACCAGCACAACGACTACAATAACAATCAGCAGCTTCGGATCCGGTTTTTCAGCCACGCAACGGTTAGAATTATACAGCGGTACCTGCGGCTCACTTACTTCTATAAATTGCGGTACCACTTCAATTGCACAATCATTAACTGCCGGAACAACTTATTATGTAAGAGTATATACAACAACCGGTTCTGCACCAACTGCTTTCGGCGATTTCAAAATTTGTGTTTCGACTATATCCCCGCCTCCAAGAGTTGGTAACAGTTATGTTAACATTACAAGAAATACAGCAGGGGGGGTTGTTCAACCTGGCGACGTTCTTGAAATTCGTATGACCATCCTCGTTGGTTCCGGCACTATCTACAGTACGCGGTACCTTGACAATATACCCAGCAAAACATCTATGCTTTCAGGCACCAGTGATTCCATACGTGTAATCACCAATGAAGGATTGACCTATAAAAGATATACACCCAATCCCGGTGTTAATGATGATGCGGCGACTTATATAGCTTCACCTGCAGCAGGGGCTTATAATATAAGAATGAACCTGGGCCACGGTTCGGGTAACTGGCCGTCAGCACCGGCAAATAATACATCAACTGATATTACGGGCGCCGGTAATTTGCCAAGTACCGCTAACCCCAGAGGTGGTGGCGGACTTATGTTTGCTACATCTTTCAGGGTAACCGTTACCGGCAGTGTAGGCGATACGATTACGCTCAACGGGGGACAATTTATTTATAAAGCATCGGCCGGAGGATCAGACATTGTTTTGTCGGGAATTCCTTACCAGATATTAATCACAAATCCTTTAACACTTTGTTCCAACGCAATCGGTGTAAACAATGCCAGTGAGTATGGCGGTACATTCGGATCAGGTTCAACGCTTAACCGAACAGCAGATCTTTCATTTCCTATTGCTGGCTATAGTTTTGTGGCTGCCAGCAGCACACAAGCAATTGGTGACGGTCAATACGCAATTATAGATAATACCAGCCCGATAAGCGGCACCAATACCAATGCGTACCGAAAACCGACTTGCCCAGCGGGAGTGGCCCCGGATATGCTCTGTGCCAACAGAATGTTTGGTGGTTATTGGTATATTAAAGGCGATCATTCGGGCACCAGTAACTCAACAGGAAATGCACCGGCAGCATCAAACAGTACAGGTGGCTATATGCTCGCGGTAAATGCAGACTATGTTGCGTCTGAGGCTTACCGTCAGACCTTGACCGGTCTTTGTCCGAACACTTATTATGAGTTTTCGGCCTGGCTTCAAAATATATGTCCTTTGTGTGGTATTGATTCAACGGGTGCCCAGTTCGCGGGAACGGTAACGGCCCCGGCTAACGGTTATCCCGGAGTCTATCCTAATCTTACTTTTAATCTGGACGGACTTGATCGTTACTCAACCGGGCAGATCGATACGGTTGGTTGGGTGAAAAAAGGATTTGTATTTCTGACCGGCCCTTCGCAAACAACGGCTACGCTGTCTATTCGAAACAACGCTCAGGGTGGCGGAGGTAACGACTGGGTATTAGATGACATCAGTATCGCCACCTGTTTTCCAAGTATGAGTTACTCACCAACTTCTACGCCATCTGTATGTGCGGGAAATGTTATAACTATTGGAGATACTGTCAGATCGCAATTTAATAACTACACCTATTATGTTTGGCAAAGAAGCCAGGATAACGGAGCTACATGGTCGGACATAACTTCTATTCAAACCGCTTCTCCGGCATTCAATGGCTCACAATATCAATACATCACATCCTACACGGTTCCTACTACTGCAACGAACGCGTCGGATAGTGCCGATATATACAGGGTATATACTGCAACAACATCGCCAAATATAACAAACCCAAATTGTGTGGCGAATGATGGCTCTGCGCCAATTATACTCTCTGTGCTGAATTGCGGTATTGCTTTAAAAACAGATCTGCTTTCCTTCGGAGGTAATTTGGCGAATGGCTATGGAATATTATCATGGTCAACGTCCAAAGAACTTGGATCTTTCCATTTTGAACTGGAGCGCAGCGATGACAATATAACCTACACACGCATTGCTACCATTGAAAGTAAACAAGATGGCAGTTTAAAAAATGTTTACTCATTTACCGACCCGCAAATGATTACTAATAAAAAGTGGTATCGCCTGGCAATGGTAAATGAACGGGGCGCTAAGAAATACTCAACTATTGTTCAACTGAGCATGAACCCTATAGATTTTGAAATTGACAATATAGTAAATCCATTTACCAGCCAGCTATCTTTTACCATCACTACAAAACGATCGTCAAAAATAAATGTGGAGCTGATGGATATGCAAGGCAAGATTGTAAAAACAAATACTTATCTCGTGTATGCAGGAACAAACAGCCTGCAATTGCTGAATACAGAATATCTCGCTCCAGGTATTTATACATTCCGCATACAGAATAATGATCGTATAATCAGCAGGAAAGTAGTTAAAGAGAAATAACACATTTTTCATAAAGCGCAAAAGGATTTCAATTCATGAAATCCTTTCGTTTTTTATGGTTACCCCGTTTTAACCCCACGGACATTTTAGCAAGGCATAAAAATTGAAATCTGTACATTTACGCACTCAAAAAAAGGCTATGAACATAAAACCAGTGATCGGAATTTCCTGTGGGGACCTAAACGGAATCGGTATTGAATTGATTATAAAGACACTTTCTGATAATCGCATATTGGATCAATGCACGCCTGTAATTTTTGCCTCAAACAAAGTGATCAATTTTTACCGGAAATCGGTACCGGAAGCAAGCTTCAACTATCAAAGTATAAAAGAGCTCAATCGCCTGAATACAAAACAGGTAAACGTTTTTAACTGTTGGGAAGAAGAAGTAGTGATAACGCCCGGACAATTGAATGAAGCCGGAGGAAAATATGCAGTAAAATCTCTTGAAAGTGCCGTCAGAGCGTTAAAGCAAAAACTTATTGATGGTCTTGTTACGGGGCCGATTCACAAAAAAAACATTCAATCGCCCGATTTTAATTTCCCGGGTCATACTCCGTATTTAAAAAATGTTTTTGGCGTGAATGATGTTTTAATGTTGCTGTTTGCAGGCAATTTCAGAGTGGCACTTGTAACAGAACACGTTCCTGTCGGCAGTATAACAAAGTTTATAACCAGAGAAAATATAGTTAACAAGATTCAAATCCTTCATCAAACGTTGAAAAAAGATTTTGGAATTGAAAAGCCGCAAATAGGAGTACTTGGTTTAAATCCTCATGCTGGCGACGAAGGGCTTATTGGTAACGAAGAGGAAGCCATTATTAAACCCGCTATAAAAGAAGCAAAGCAAAAAGACATCCTTGCATTCGGGCCATATAGTGCCGATGCTTTTTTTGCGAGGCGACAGTTTCAAAAATTTGATGCAGTATTGGCAATGTATCATGACCAGGGGCTTATACCTTTTAAAGCACTTGCTTCCGGCGACGGCGTAAACTATACTGCCGGTTTACCTGCCATACGCACATCGCCGGATCACGGCGTGGCATTTGATATTGCCGGTAAAAACAAAGCCGATGAGTCTTCTTTCTTAACGGCCATCTTCGAATGTATCGATATTATTCGTCGTCGCGCCGCGTATGAAGAAAACCATAAAAATCCATTGAAGAAAATGACCGCTGAAGTATTGGCGAATGCAGAAGATGAAAAGATTGAAGAAACCGGAGAGACGCAATAGATTCCATTAAAAGAAAATTCATTTCAGTTAAAAACAGAATCAGGAATTCCTTTATTGATAATATAATCTTTATAAGCGATTATAATTTTCCCCTTCTTATTTTCATTAGCTGTGTCTTTTGGTTTGGCCGCGCCATTTTCATAATCCACTGACACACCTTTGGGCAATTTATAATCTTTCGTATTAAATATGAAGGTGACACTATCTGGCAATCCCCATTCACCATATTTTCCGTAACCCATTTCCATTTCATAAGTACCTTTTTCTTTTGTGGATATTACCGATCGTTTTATAAGTAAGTTCCCGTCATCTACATAAAGAGTTATGACCACCACATCGCTGTTTTCGTCAACGGGCAACAGTTTTACAATTTTTATTTTTTCGTTGTTAAAAACTGATTCTCCAGCTGGCACCACTGTGTACGCGCTGGTTGCAAGCAGAGAGCCGAGATTCAGGCTAAAGCCGCCCTTAGGCAATATCGAAATGCCTCCTTCCTTTTTTACTGTGAACTTATCAGGCTTTTTATAATAAACTTTTACGGGTGAATTTGGCGCCTTTATAAACGATACATCTATTTTCATAACAGCGTTAGCCTGGTAATCATTTACTTTGTCCAGCTTTAGCTTCACCTGCTTAACCAGCTCTGCTGCGTTTTGCGCCGAAACCAATAGGCCGGAAAACATTGTCACAACAACGAACGGAAAATATTTCATCGGGCAAACGATTTTTAGTTAAGATAAAATGTCTTTTCTTTTAAAAATAATAATAGCTAAAGAAACAAAAGCCACAATGTGTACACCGAGAATTATTCCCGATTTTATCACTCCCCCATAATCGACCGGATCTTCAAAAAAACCTTTCCAGTTCAGCATATGATTGGTAAACAAAAATGGTTTTACGGCATTGAACAATGGTATATTCATTGTCGTCAATATAGTGAACAGGATAATGATGCTCATTGTTGCTACTATAGGACCGATTGAGTTTTCTGCAAATACCGACAATAAAAAAGCGAGAGACGCAACCGTTGTCATTCCAATAACGGCAAAACCAAACGCGGCAAAAAAACGCCACAACACATCGCCCTTGTCGAGTATAATAATCATTTCCTGTTTCAGGACAATCAGATCACTTGTGCCGAATACACTTAGAGAAACCGGCAATGACAAAACTGCCATAAATAATAAAAGCAAAATCGTATAAATTACCAACGAAAAAAATTTAGCCAGTAAAAATTCTTCCCGGCTAACGGGTCTCGTGAGTAACAGTCTCAGCGTACCCATATTTGCTTCTCCGGCTATGCTATCACCCGCAACAAGCGTAATAAGCAAGGGAACATGTATCAGTAATGTTTGAAGAATAATAAAGCAGACCAAATACCCGCTTAATATCTTTCCTTTTATGTCGAAACTTTCCTTTACTGACTGCATACCAAATTGCAGAAAAGATTCTCCCTCTGAGTACAATGCAAGTTGTATAAGAATTATAATTGCTGCTATCGCTCCAAATGCGATATACGTGCGGGGACGCCTGAATATTTTAAACAATTCAATTTTTAAAAGCTTCCACATGCTGGCTTGATCTTGTGAGGCGAAGAAAATATTCTTCCAGCGAACGCTTGCGCGACAAGGAATATATTTCAATATTCATTTGCACCATGTCTTTCACGAAAGCTGGAATCTCATCCCTTGAAATTTTCATTAAAATCTTATCGCTGTCATTTTCCTGAACAAATTGTTTCCATTCCGATTGGAAGATTTTTTCCAACGTTTTATTCTTGTCATCCGTTTCAAGTTCCACAACAGCGTTATCGTTATTGAAAAGATCGGCGACTTTGCCCTCCGCCATTTTTTTCCCTTTATCTATAATAAGCATGGAATCGGCTATTTGCTCCATCTCATTTAATAAATGAGACGATATAAACACAGTTTTACCGAGATTCTTACTAAGATGAAGAATAAGATTTCGCACGTCCGCTATTCCCTGCGGATCGAGACCATTGGTGGGCTCGTCAAGTATTATCAGTTGCGGGTCGTGTACCAGTGCCAAAGCGATACCCAGCCTTTGTTTCATCCCCTGCGAAAAAGTTTTTACTTTACTGTTTGCTCTCGCAGTTAAGCCCACCATTTCCAACTGCGCTTCAAATTTTTTTTCCGGCACTTTAATTCCGCTCATAGCAGTAAAGAGGCGAAGATTTTCAATTGCGGTGAGATACTTATACAGATCGGGCTTTTCTATAATAGCGCCGCACTGACGCAGAATTTCTTTTCGATGTTTTTTTAAATCAAGACCCAGTATTTCAATTGTTCCATCTGCAGGCTGAATTAACGTAAGCAGCATACGGATGGTTGTTGATTTGCCCGCACCATTTTGCCCGAGAAATCCATATACTTCGCCCTGCATAACCGAAAATGAAAGATCATTGACAGCCGTAATTTCTCCAAACTGTTTTGACAAATGATGCACATTGATAATTGCAGGCATTGCAATTTTTAAAACAAAAGTAATAAAAGCTTTTACCGCAGAATGAAAGAGCAGGATATTTATACTTTTCCAAGATAAGTTTGCAGGTTTTTCACATATACCTCAAATGCTTTTACACCTGTGGGCGTGATTTTACATAAGGTCTGCGGATAGTTATCCTTAAATTGTTTGGTAATTTCAATATACCCGGCATCTTTCAATTTTTGAATTTGTACACTCAGATTGCCCGCAGTAGCGTTCGTTTTATCCTTGAGAAAAGTAAACTCTGCTTCTTTCACGCTAATCAGTAAAGACATAACGGCCAACCTTAGTTGTGAATGTAATATTGGGTCTAAGTCTTTAAACATTCTTTTATATTAATCCTATCCTTTCTGCTTTTGTACTTCGTTGAACACGGCCCTGAGCATAAAACCCGGGATGATCCAAACCATTATTGCCACTACCGCAAGCAGTAAATAAATATTTTCATTAAGCATAAAAAATGAACACGCAGCTATCAACAATACTATAACCGAGGTTACAATAAGATATCTGAATTTTGATATCATGCCAGTCATGAACGATGCGAAAGCGTTCAAGAAAAGAATAACGGATATTGTTATATAACCGAGTCCCGCAAATAAAGCTGCAAGGCTTATAATGCTTGCAAGAAAAAAACCTGTCCATACGTAATCGATGGCTTCGTCTGTAAAGGTTTTTGCTTTCTTTTTTTTATCCTGTAAATAATGTATCCACGACTGAACAAAAAATACAGGTATTAATAAATAAAATGGATGAAAAGGCAACCGCATAATTCCCCTGGCCATAATAAAAGACAGGACAGAACAAATAAGCACACTAAAGCCATATACCAATGGTGATAAACCGTTTTCATAGAAATAGCCTTTCGCTTCATAGATCATCCGGTTGATAAGTTGAAAACTTTCCTGGCCGGTCATTTCTTTTTCTTCCATAATCAGTTCATTTGTTTTTTATATTTTGAACGAAGAAGATAACCTGGTATAATCCACGCAATAATAACCGCTGCGGAGACAAATAATAGTTGGTAATCGTAAAAGACAAACCCGGCGGTAAGTGCCAATACCCAACATCCGATGCCGCCAATCATCAGCGGGCGGAAGCGAATGATGGCGCCACATAAGAACGCCGGCATTCCATACAAAGTAAGAATCAGCGGAAAAATATAATGGTAATAATTGCCGCCAAGTATGCGGCCGATAAAAAAAGCAATAAGAAAGATGAGAACGCAAAATGTGATCCAGACATATCCCATTAATTCGTCGGCATATGTACGAACTTTTATAATTCGCTTCCGTTTGTACATGTATATAACCTGGTAAATAAGTACGCTCCATCCAAAGAACCAGACATAATAATGTTTATCTGATTTTATAAAATGAAGAAGAATGAACTGGGCAACACTGCATATCAGTACAGTCCAACCCCATAATAAATACAAGTGACCGTTTTCGTTAAAACGGTCCTTGACTTTATTGATCATTCTTTCTATTAACTCGAAACTTTGCTGTGGTGACAATTCAGCTTCGTTTGTTTCCATCTTCTATGGTTTTATTAAATATACCGGCTGATCATGCCGCTAAATTTATGTTTCTCTTATTGGCATTCTACCAATTTCGCTTCAGCTTCCTTTTGGCCCCAATGCGGATACATTGGTTTAGGGTTTTCCGATTTGAATAACGCCACTGCTTTTTCAAAAATAGGTTTTGCCTTTGCTTTGCCACCACCAAATTGCTCAGGGGTTCCAAATACACTCATCCCTTGCAGATAATAAAGTCGTGGGTTATTCGGATCCATCTGCATTCCTTTTTGCAAATAAGAAGATGCTTCCTGTCCATAGCTCATCCATCTTGATTGCGGATCTACCATCATTTGCTGCGTAGCGGCCATGTTTCTTATAGTAAGTATCTCTGCATTTTTTTCTATTGCTTCTGCTTTTGTGCAAACAGCTTTCACTTTTTCTGCGTTTGCATCTTTATCCATATTTTGATCTATCCATGCTGAAGTAGTTAATGCAAGACCTGCATAATAATAAGGCAACCATTGCGTTTTTTCCGCATCGCCAATTCGTTCAAAAGTTGCCGCCAGTGCCTGGTATTCGGCAGTTGTTTTTACACTATCAAACTTTGCCAGGTTTGTTTTCATAGCTTGTACATATTTGTCGCTCTGTGCGTTTACGCAGATCGTAGCGAGTAGCGCTATAACTGCAATGATCTTTTTCATATCTCTTTGTTTATTGTTTTTAAATTTTTACTACAGATTATTATTGATAGCATCTTCTGTTCTATCAACACCCCAACTGAAAAACACACCGATAAAATAAAACCGTTTTGCTGCCGGATTGATGGGCATTTTATTCATTCCATTGTATGAATAATTATATCCGTACACAATATCGTTTCCAAGAACATTGGTCACACTGGCTACCAATACCCAGAATAATCTTGCATTTTGTTTGCCGATGCTGGGCACATAGTTCATGCTAAAACCAACACTATTGTAATCTTTTGTTTTTCCCTGGTCAGCTATCACGTATTTATTACCGGCCCCGTTGTACATAAAATTATAGTAAGGCCTTCCGGTGGCATAACTATACGTTACGTTAAATCCTGTCTTTATATCCATAAAAAATCGTTTTGTTACAATAGACGCTGTATGGGTTGCAGCAAAGTCGGGGAATAATTGTTCAGGATAATTCAGAAATTCTCTTTTTGTATCGAGATAGGAATAGCTGATCCAGTAGTCGAAGTTCTTGATGCTCTTTTTATCTCTCCAAAAAAACTCAATGCCTTTGGCGTAACCCGATCCACCGTTATTGTAAGTAGAATAATTGAAGGTGATTGCGTTTGTTTTTACAAGATCATAATACTTTTTATAGAATATCTCTGTTCGAAAAATTCTGTCATTGGTTGTTTTCTGATAAGTGAGGATGTAATGAGTAGCCCTTGTATAACCAAGACTTCTTGTGTAAATGAGTTGCTGATTTTCCGGCTTTTGATAAAATACACCGTAGGCTGCAGATACCTGTGCACCATTACCTACTTTATACGCTAATGAGATGCGTGGTGCGAAATTCGCTTTGCCAAGAATAGATGAATGTTCAAAACGTCCGCCGATTTTTGCAGCAAGATCATTCGTTACAAAAATATCTGTTTCAGCAAATAATGATTGAAAATTATCAATGAGTTTTGATCTTGCCGTGTCATTATAATTATTATCATTGACGGAATATTGGTACTCACCTCCAAAACGGATCGCACTGATACCAAAAAGTCTTTTTTCAAACACCGCTTTTGCCTGCGATAGATCCTGGCGGTTTTTTAATGTGAAATTCTTTGCCTGTAGCCAGGGTTTATCGCTTATAAATTGTTGCTTGTTGCTTTGATCCTGCAATTGCTGTTTAATGTCATCTGTATTGGTGCTGTATCCCGCACCAAGGTTCATTTTCCATCCGTGGCCAAGATTTTCACGCCAGCTTATGTTATTATACCAGTTTATATTTTTTAAACCGAAAGCGTCTTTTAAATTAAGGCTATCAATGTCTGGTCTTCTCAATCCCATATCACTTTTGCTGAAAGTGGTATAGTATTTTATTATTCCATTTTTTGTTTTTATCCGGAAATTGGCATCACCGTTATGAAAAACAGGCATAGTAAAATAATCCGGCGTTTGTTTTACAACGTTGAAGTATGCCACAAGGTTTACGTAGTTGTAATTAACACCCCACGATGCCTTTTTATTGGTTGACAAATCCTGGAAACCTCCGCCCAATATGATAGGAGAAACAGAAAGGTTTGCAGCAGACCTATCAGGTAAATCGATCGACTCAAGTATCAATGCAGATGACAATGCTTGTCCGTACAATGCAGAATAACCACCGGTGCTGAATACAGTTCCTTTAAACAGAAATGGAGAAAATCGTCCGCGACTGCCAAGATCCGGCGCATTGGAGAAATAAGGATTATTTACCAACGTACCGTCGATAAACTGCTTCGTCTCCGTGCCGGTACCGCCACGCACAAATAATCCTTCCTTCTCACCAATTTGTTGAGCTCCCGGCAACGTTCTCACCGCCGAGGTAATGTCCGCGTTTCCTCCACCCACTGTCACTACATCTATAGATGTTAAAACGGTAGCAGCCCTTTTTGTATCACCTGCAGCGAATGAACCGGATATAACTGTTACAGCTTTCAACTCACTTAATTCTTCTTTTATAACCGCATCAATAGAAATCGGTGCATTACCGATTGTAACCTTTTGTTCAAATGATTTATACCCGATATTACTCACTAAAAAAATGAAATCACCTTTCTCAGAAGCGGTGAATATATAATGACCTGTTGAATCCGATATCGTTCCGTCATAAGTATCCTTTAGCGAAACACTCGCTCCGGCAACAGGCTTTCCTCTATTATCCTTTACCTTTCCGCTTATGATTACCTGGGCGTTTACTTTAAGCAGCAAGAACGTTATTAATAATAAAAGGCTATACTTTTTCATTTTTTTGCTTTGGTAAAACAAATGTAAAGTAGTTTATAATATAAACCAAATTTTAAAAAAAAGACCAGATTTAGAAAAACCCGGTCGTTCTTATTGATACCCTAAAAATGAACTCTTTAATTCTTTACGACTTTATATTGTACTTTTTCCAGTCCTGAAGTAACATTTATTATATACAGCCCGCGGCCGAGTTCTGCAGTTGCAATTGTTTCTGTTTGGCTCGCTACGCTTATAGTCTTAGCCTTTATCAACTGTCCGTTCCCGTTATATAGTTCCATTTTCAATTCTTTATTCTGCCATTGCTGAGGAAGCGTAACTCTCAGTTCATTCGCAAACGGATTCGGATAGGCTATAACTTTTGCTTCCGAAGTTTCGCTGCCCAGGCGAATTATCCTTATTTGCGAGTACGTATACTTTCCATCCATGTCAATACAACGCAAGCGGTAATAAACAATACTGCTTTTTGCACTGGCGACATTATCTGCATAACTGTAATCCTTTTTTTCGTTTTCCGATGTATTGCCAAAGGCAAACACGGTTGCGATATCTGTATAGTTTTTGCCATCATAGCTTCTTTCTATAGTGAAATGACTTACATTTTTCTCAGCCGAAGTTGTCCATTTCAAACCTGTTTTGTTGTTATTCAGTGCTGCTGTGAATGAAAGAAGATTTAGTGGTAAAATAACCTGGCTCGGGTATTGAAATCCTTTCATATAAAGGCTAAACTGACGGCTTGAATTAGAGGTGCTTGCCGATGTAGCACCATATTTCACAGAAAAAGAACTGATAGCAGTATTACTAACGGTGTACATCACACCTTTTCCGCTCGTATCGATGCCATCGTGTTCGATACCGAGAATATTATCTGCTCTGAATTCATTAAAAAGTGTATTAATTATAGGCAAGCTTTTCAATAATATTTCGAGGGTCGTGCCCATGTATGCGGCTGTTCCTCCATTCATATTAATGTCTGCAAATTCCTTTAACGTTAGATTTCCATCTATATCAAGAGATGTGGCCTGAACGGATTGAAGTTTAACCGGCGTTCCTGCTGATGCATCTATAAAACTGATTGTAAAAAGTGCATACGATTCACCTTTACCACCAATTTGAACTTCCGGCTGAAATGCATCAAGATATCCAAGACCACCGGAATTATCGTCAATCTTTTTTACGGAAGCACCGTTTACCAGATCATCAATACTTACAGTAGCATTTACACCTTGCGTAACACTTGTAAATAAATACACAGCTCCTTTTTTCAAATCAGTTCCTGACTTTAATGTGGGATTTTTAAAAACTAAACCATTGGCAGAACCACTAAGCTGAGCATCCAATGAAGATGCTGTGGTAATCAGAAAAGTCGTCACCAATGCTTGCACAAAAAAATTTTTACAGGGTACAATTATTTTCATCACATAACATTTAGGGTCAAGAATTAAGTTTGGCCCATAGGATCTGAATGCGATGGTTTTCTAAGGAAATAATCGGAAATGAAAACTATACTCCTGTTTACCCTTTAGGGGAAAAGGAGGATAGTGGCTTATTTATTATCGGAACTAAAACGGTGCGTTGTTCTGTAGCGAAACCTTTGAAGAAACATTTCTCAATCCAGTTATGAAACGGTAGATATTCAAGCGAGACAAAGTTTGAAATTGCGGTGTACAATTGTTTCATAGCGGATCAAATTTGTTTTCTAAGGGGTTGTGACTTTTATCTATCGAAATCTTACACAAGATATAATGTGGTTTTTACATGCACAAGTACCCTAGTGTTTTTTCTTACTAAAATTCGTAATTTCTGCAAGTAGACGCCAGTTTTGTAATATGTATCAATTAGTTAGAAACAAAAAAATATTTTAAAGCAAATAAAGATTTGTTCAATATTATAAATTGAGATTATTTTTCATTCATCTTTTGTAAAAACGAAGCTGTTTGTACGGCAACCACATCGTATTTCCCCATAGAAAAATGTGACTCCAATGCTGAGATTTTACTAATTCTCAGAGGCACAAAAAAGCGGCTCCGCAATTAGCAAAGCCGCTTATAAAAATATAGAATGACTTAAGCTTTATACTGGGGTATCAATCCTTTTGCCAGTTCAACCATTTTTTTCACCCCATCATCCGGAAGATTTCCTTTCTTGAATTCAGCTAAAATTTCTGAATGTTTATTTTCCATTTCCATTAAAAAGTGCTCTTCAAAATCCTTTACTCTTTTTACAGGTACGTCTTTTATCAAGCCGTTTGTGCCAAGATAGATAATAGCAACCTGTCTTTCTACAGCAAATGGTGAATATTGAGGTTGTTTCAGAATTTCAACATTACGGGCACCTTTATCAATTACATTCTTTGTTGCTGCATCAAGGTCACCACCAAATT
>JADMIO011011180.1_pt1 | contig 13483 bp, 11 predicted proteins | sample 8958161 | NCBI WGS metagenome assembly JADMIO01 (sample SAMN16585339, study PRJNA669376) | soil metagenome | isolation source: Crop rotation soil | place: USA: Cullars Rotation, Alabama | collected 2011 | reverse complement strand
CCGCGACTTCAAGTCACGTGAATTCCAAGCTTCGGATCCCACTGTGCTGGAAAGTGGGGGCGTACGGCCGGCCGCGCAGGTAGTCGATTGTCTTCTCGTCGGCAGCGACCATGCCGGCGCGCGCCCCGGCCTCGATGGCCATGTTGCAGACCGTCATACGGCCTTCCATCGACAGGTTGCGGATGGCCGAGCCCGCGAACTCGATGGCATAGCCCGTGCCGCCGGCGGTGCCGATCTTGCCGATGATGGCCAGCACGATGTCTTTCGCCGTCACGCCGCGGCCGACGCGGCCCTCGACGCGGATCAGCAACGATTTCGATTTTTTCGCCACCAGGCATTGCGTGGCCATCACGTGCTCCACCTCGCTGGTGCCGATGCCGAATGCCAGCGCGGCGAAGGCGCCGTGCGTGGACGTGTGCGAATCGCCGCAGACCACCGTCATGCCCGGCAGCGTGGCGCCCTGCTCCGGACCGATCACGTGGACGATGCCCTGGCGTGCGTCGTTCATGCCGAAATAGTCCGCCACGCCGAATTTCTCGACGTTTCGATCCAGCGTTTCCACCTGCAGCCGCGAGATGGGATCGGCGATGCCTTCGCTGCGTGCCGTGGTCGGCACATTGTGATCGGCGGTTGCAACGATGGACTTGATGCGCCACGGTTTCCGGCCGTTCAACTCCAGCCCCTCGAACGCCTGCGGGCTGGTGACTTCGTGCACCAGGTGGCGGTCGATATAGATCAGCGCCGTGCCGTCGCCGTCAGTTCCCTGCCGGACCTGGTGGGCATTCCACAGCTTGTCGTACAGCGTTTGCGGCATGGCGATGCATTCATTCGAGGCGGAGATCGATTATACAAGCAGCACTTGTGCGCTGCACCAATCAGGCATCCACGTGAACGGACCGCACGTACCGCAGCGCGATCACCAAGCCTGCAGCCGCCAGCAGCGACATCAGCGAGTACGTCCATGCCGGCCCTACCGCGCCCCACGCGAACCCGGCCGCCACGCCACCCAGCGCCCCGCCGACGCCGAACGAGAAACTGGTGTACAGCGCCTGTCCCCGCGTGCCGAATTGCCCCGGGAACAACTGGTGCAGCATGGCCATGGCGGCGGCATGCCAGGTACCGAAGGTGAACGCATGCAGCGACTGCGCCAGCACCTGCACGGCGAACGACTGCGGCAGCCAGCCCACCAGCAGGAAGCGAACCGCCGTCATGGCATAGCTGAAGGCGAACAGCTGATACGGCGTGAATCGCGCATTGATACGCGGTAGCAGGACGAAGATGGTGATCTCCGCCAGCACGCCCACCGACCACAGCACGCCGATCAGCGACTTGCTGTGCCCGCTCTCGGCCATGTAGAGCGAATAGAAGATGAACACCGCGCTCTGCGAGGCCATCATCAGGAAACAGGCGGCGAACAGCGCCAGCACCGCCGGACGGCGCAGGATGGGCCAGATGGAATCGTGCGTCGCGTCCTCGTGCGCGGCCGGCCGGTGCTCGGGCAGGGCGCGTGCCGCCACCGCCGCGATCACCAGCAGCACCAGTACGATCCACAGCAGCCCGCGCAGTGGAATGTGGTCCAGCGCCCAGCCGGCCGACAGCACCGCGACGATGAAGCCCACCGATCCCCACAGGCGGATGCGCGCATAGCGCCCGGAGTCTCCCTCCGTCACCGCGATGACGCTGGCCTCGAACAAGGGCAAGGCCGCCGACCAGAAGACGAACATAGCGATGAAGATCCCCACCATCGCCAGGTAGCCGTCGGCCACGAACAGCAGCGAAAACGCCGCCACCGCCGCGAGCAGCGTGAGGCGGATGATCGGCACGCGCTGCCGCAGCCGGTCGGCCAGCCAGCCCCACAGGAACGGCGTGACGATGCGCACGAACTGCTGCAGCGACATCAGCAGCGCGATCTGCGCGGGCATTAGGCCGATGCTATCGAGGTAAAGCGCGAAGTAGGTGCCGAACACCCCGACAAAGGCGAAATACCAGAAATAGAAATTCGCCAGCAGGCGCGCTTCGCTGGCCAGCGTAGGCATCAGTACGCAAGTTGCAGCGACAGGTAGGCGCCCTTCTGTTTGCGCTTGTCGGCAATCTGCCCCATGTTGGCCTGCGCCAGCGTCAGCGACACGTGCTTGCTCGGGAACCACGCGACGAACACATCGCTGGCACCCTGCTCGCGGAACACCGACAGGTTGTCCGGCTTGGCGCGATATTCGACGCCCAGCGCGAGGCGGTCCGTCAGCAGGACAGCGGCCGAGGCTTCCGCTTCGACCTGATGCCGGTCGCGGCGATCGCCACCGAAGCCCAGCAGGCCGAACTGGTTGGCACGCGTGGCGCGCAGGGTGACGTTGGCCAGCACGTTGCGGCCGGCGAGGCCGGCGAGATACAGCTTGGTCGCCGATAGATACAGGTCCGTGCCGCTGGCATGGCGCGCGCCCAACGCGGCCGGAATGGCCATGTCGCGGTTTTTCTTGTGGACCAGTCCGATGGACACCTGCGGCAGCCATGAATCCTGGTCGATCACGAGGTCACCGGCCAGTTTCACTTTCAGGCCGAACACCTGTTGGCGGATCGACTGTCCCGGCACGGTGCTGCCGAGGCCGAACGTCTGCTCGGCAAAGGAAAGTTCGACGCGGTCGCGGATGCCGACTGCGGCCCCGCTGGTCCGCAGGCGAAAATCGTCGATCTCCACGTGGGTGTGAAATGCCGTCGCGCCGACCTGGTCGCGCGTGCCATAGCCCGCGATGACCGCCCACGGCACCAGCCCGCCGCCGGCCTGGCCCTCGATGGTGCTGACGCCGCCGGTGGCAACCAGGCGATCCCCGGCAACGGCACCTCCAGAAAAAACCAGCAATGCCGCGGCGAGGCGGCAGCGAACGTCGAAAGCCATGCTTCTCCCGGTTGAAGCAATTGTTGTGGGTGTCGGCCGCATCGGATCGTGCCGGCTTGTGTCCGCCGGCGGCGCCCGTGCAGCTTGTCATGTTAAGCTGTTTTTCGCGTACTCCTGCGCGCTGCACCCCGCGAATTCCCATGCATTCATGCAAAGCCGCGATGACCGGATGGTTCCTAGCCGCGATCGTCCAGATTCTCATTCCGCTGCCCGCCGCGGCCCAGGCCACCCTGTATGAACGCCTCGGCGGCGAAGCCGGCGTGGCCGCGTTCGTCAGCGAAACCATCGACCGTACCGCAAGCGATCCCAAGACCCGCCGCTCGTTCGACCAGGTCAACCTGAAGCGCCTCAAGCTGCGCATCGCCGAGCACATCTGCTCGCTCACCGGTGGGCCCTGCAAGTATTCCGGCGACCCGATGAACCTGGTGCACAAGGGCATGGACATCACCGAGGCCGAATTCTTCGCCATGGTCGAGCACCTGCGCGAGGCGCTCGACCGCACCACCGTCGGCGAAGGCCCGAAGAACGAACTCCTGCGCATCCTCGCGCCCATGAAACGCGACATCGTTACCCGTTGACATGACACGCATTGCCATACTCCTGTTCACGATCGCCGCCCTGCCAGCGCTGGCAGCCAAGGTGACCGTCACCGTCGTCGATGCGGCCGGCCAGCCCGTGGCCAACGCCGGCGTGTACGCCACCATGACCTCCGGCACCCCGCCGGCGCGTGCCAAGCGCGACATTGCCATCGAGCAGATCAACAAGGAGTTCGTGCCGCTGGTGAGCATCGCGCAGACGGGCACGTCGATCAGCTTCCCCAATCGCGACCCGATCCGCCACCACGTGTATTCCTTCTCGCCCGCCAAGACGTTCGAGATCAAGCTCTACTCGGGCGTGTCCGCCCAGCCGGTGGTGTTCGACAAGCCCGGCGAGGTGGTGCTGGGCTGCAATATCCACGACACCATGATCGCCTACGTGCTGCTGGTCGACACGCCCTTCTTCGCCCGCACCGATGCCAAGGGGCGCGCCGTGCTCGACAACCTGCCCGCCGGCGATTTCGACCTGGCCATGTGGTACCCGGGCGGCGGCCCGGCCGTGGCGCCGCAGAAAATCAAGCTGGGCGGCGGCGATGCCGAAGCGCGCTTCACCTACACCGGCAAGCCGCTGTCGCCACGCGCGCCTGGCGCCGGGACGCCGCCGAACTACCCCGGATGATGTGGAACATCGCCGGCCGCTTCGGCCGTCTTGAATATCGCATCGTTTCGTTTTTCGTCTTCCTGCTGCTGGCGGTGCAGGTAGCCGGTTTCTTCTCGATCTTCTACGCCATCGAGCAAAGTGCCCGCAGCAACCTGCGCGAGGAACTGAACGTCGGCGAGCGCGTGTTCAAGCGACTGCTCGAGCAGAACAGCCAGCAACTGGTCGAGGCCACTGCGGTATTGGCATACGATTTCGCCTTCCGCGACGCGGTCGCCAGCCAGGACGGCGGCACCATCCTCTCGGCGTTGTCCAATCACAGCGCGCGTATCCGCGCCAGCGGCATGGCGCTGGTCAACCTGCAGAACGTGGTGGTCGCCGATACCATGCAGGCGGCCAACATGGGCCGGCAGTTCGCTTTTCCCGAGCTCATCGCCGGCGCTGCCGACAAGCGCCGCGCCTCCGCCATCCGCCTGGTCAATGGCACGGTCTACCAGATCGTGGTCGTGCCGGTGATGGCGCCGCTGCCGATTTCCTGGGTGGCGATGTATTTCGTCATCGACGATGCGGTGGCGGCGGACCTGAAGCGCATCACGGGCCTGGACGTCACCTTCATGGGCAAGACGGCGTACGGCCCGCCCAACATCCTCGCCACGACGCTCGACAACAACCTGCGCGAGGCCCTGCGCCCCGCCGTCGAGGCCATCGCCGCGCAGCCGGAGAGCCGCGCCACGCGCACGCTGGGGGGCGAGGACTACGAAACGCTGTCGACCACCATTGAACGCTACGACCAGATCCGCATCCTGGCGTTGCTTCAGCGCTCCAACCGCGACGGCATGCAGCCCTTCGACGGGCTGAAGGTGGTGCTGCTGGTACTGGTGCTGGTGAGCCTGGTCATCTCGGTCATCGTCAGCATACGCATCGCCCGCCGCATCTCCCGCCCGGTGACCGCGCTGGCCGCCGTCGCCAACCGCATCAGCAGTGGCGAGTACGTGAGCGTGGGAGAAATGGCCCCCACCGCCATGACGCTGAAGGATGAAATCGGCGACCTCGCCAAGGCCTTCGACGGCATGTCGCGCGGCCTGGAGGAACGCGACAAGATGCGCGACGTGCTCGGCAAGGTCGCCTCGCCCGCGGTGGCGGAGCGCTTGCTGCGTGACCAGATCGAGCTCGGCGGCGAAGTGCGCGAAGTCACCGTGCTGTTCGCCGATATCCGCAATTTCACGACACTGTGCGAGCGCCTCACGCCGCACCAAAGCCTGACGCTCCTGAATCGCTACCTCGAGTGCATCAACTCGGTGGTGGACGAATTCGGCGGCGTCATCGACAAGTACATGGGCGACGGCGCCATGGCGCTGTTCGGCGCGCCCATCGCGCAGCCGGACGACCCGCGTCGCGCGGTCATGGCGGCGCTGGAAATCAATCGCCGCGTCGCGCAACTGGGCAAGCGCCTGGCCGCCGAAGGCATGCCCAACCCCGAGGTCGGCATCGGCGTCAACACCTCGCGCGCCATCGCCGGGAATGTGGGAACCCCGTCGCGTCTGAATTACACCGTGCTTGGCGACGGCGTGAACCTGGCGGCGCGGCTGGAGGGACTCACCAAGCGCTACCGCGTGGCCATCGTCGTCGGCGAGGAGACCATGCGGCGCGTGCCCGATATCGCCTATCGCGAATTGGACAAGGTACGCGTCAAGGGCAAGTCGGTTGCGGTGCGGATTTTCGAGCCCCTCGGCCCGGCCGACTCGATCGCCGCCGCGGACCGGGCCTCGCTCGACCGCTGGCAGGCGGCGCTGGAAGCGTTTCGCCAGCGCGACTGGAACACCGCACGCGCTGCCTTCGAATCGCTGCGCAGTACGCCGGCTTACCAGCGTCCGGCGGAACTGCACCTGGGATACATCCGCGATTTCGACAAGCAATCGCCGGACGAGACCTGGGACGGGACGTTTACGCTGTACGAAAAATAATCCCGCCGCTACGCCTCGAACGCGTCGGGCCCTTCGACCGCTGCAGTCGTTCCCGGTCGTGCATCCGGCGGCGCCTGCGCCGCAATGCGTGGTGTCGCCACTACCACATCGCCGTTCTGCGCCCGGTGCACCAATGCCCGGTCCATCAGCACGAGTGCCAGCAGTGCCTCCGCAATGGGCGTGGCCCGAATGCCGACACACGGGTCATGCCGCCCATGTGTGTTGATGACCACCGGGTTGCCGGCGCGGTCGATGGTGCGGCGGTCGAGGCGGATGGAGGATGTCGGCTTGATGGCAATGGACACCGTCACATCCTGCCCGGTGGAAATGCCGCCGAGGATGCCGCCGGCGTTGTTGGAAAGAAACCCCGCCGGCGTCATTTCATCCGAATGCACGGTGCCGGGTTGCTCGATCGACGCGAAACCCGCGCCGATCTCCACGCCCTTCACCGCGTTGAGCCCCATCATCGCGTGGGCGATGGCGGCATCGAGCCGGTCGTAGACGGGATCGCCCCAACCCACCGGCACGCCGCTTGCCACCACATTGATGCGCGCGCCGCAGCTCTCGCCCGATTTGCGCAATCGGTCCATGTAGCTTTCCAGCTCCCGAACGCGCGAGGCATTGGCGGCGAAGAACGGATTGTTGCCCACCTCGTCCCAGGTTTCGAAGGCAACGCGTTCGGTGCCGAGTTGCGCGAGATAGCCGCGAACGAGGACGCCGTATTTCTCTCCCAGCCATTTCTTCGCGATGGCGCCTGCCGCCACCGTGGGCGCGGTGAGGCGCGCCGATGATCGTCCGCCCCCGCGATGATCTCGCACGCCGTACTTCTGCAGGTAGGTGTAGTCCGCGTGACCCGGCCGGAAGCTGTCGGCGATGTTGCCGTAGTCCTTGCTGCGCTGGTCCTCGTTGCGGATCAGGAGCGCGATGGGTGTGCCGGTGGTGCGGCCCTCGAACACGCCGGAAAGAATCTCCACGCGATCGTCCTCGCGGCGCTGCGTGACGTGCCGCGACGTGCCGGGCTTCCTCCGGTCGAGGTCGACCTGGATATCAGCCTCGGTCAACGACATGCCGGGCGGGCAGCCGTCGACCACGCAGCCGATGGCCGGGCCATGCGACTCGCCGAAATTGGTGACCGTGAACAGCTTGCCTAGGGTGCTTCCGGACATGGCGATGACTGAGAAAGACGACCCGCACAGTCTACCAGTTGCGGCTTATGCAAAACCCCAGCACTGGTGCGGTGTCCAGGCGCATTTCGGCCTGCGAAGCGCACCAGTGCTAGGGTTTCCCGCAAGCGGGGGGCCAGGACAGATCCGGGGATTTCGTGAGGTCCGTGACGAACCACTCCCCCGAACGCTCGCCATCGGCCTGCGCGAACAGCAGGCGGTCCGCCTTGGGGGACAACAGAGGTCCCACCTGAAACACGGCATCGTTCGCCTCGATGCGCCCTTCCCGCGACCAGCGCTGGCCACTCAAGGTGTAGCGATACAGGCGCGAGCGCTCCTCGCGATCCGAGACCACGATGAGGGTCTTCATGTCACGCGAGATCTCGGCCTCGTATTCGTTCTTGTCGGTGTTGACCTGCGCGCCCGCATTGAGGACCTTCCAACTGCCGCCGTCGCGCGAGGCGAAGTAGATGTCGCTTCCGCCGAATCCACCCAGTCGCGCGGAACCGAACACCAGCCTCCCGTCCGCCGTCTCGCGCGGCAGCAGTTCCGATGTCGGTGAATTGATCGGTTCCGGCATGCGAGTTGCCATGCCCCACCGCCCGTCCGATTGCCGCTCGACCTTCCAGATATCCAGGTCGTCGTGCCCGCGCCCTTGCGCGAACGCGTGCCGCGAGGAAATGAAATACAGGCGCTTGCCGTCGGCCGTGATGAAAGGATCGGCCTCGAGCACCGGCGCAGGTGCGGCAAATGGCGGCGGCACCGGCGCGGTCCACGCCCCGTTCTCGCAGCGCGACATGAAGAGCCGGTAGTTCTGGAACGACTTGTCGGCGCGCATGAAATAAACCTCGCGGCCGTCCGGGGTGAAGGCAGGCGAAGCTTCGTACTGGTCGCTGGAAATGGGCGGCGGCGTTATCCGCTCAGCCGCCAGCGACACCTGCGCGGACAGTCCCAACCAGGCCGTCACCCAACCAAGCCGCCTCACGGTTGACCCTCTGCCGTCACACCCGCCGCCAACATCGCCTCGATCTCCCCCGGGCTGTAGCCGGCCTCCGCCAGTATCTCGCGGCTGTGTTCCCCCAGGTGCGGTGCCAGCCGGCGGATCGACAGCGGCGTCTCGCTCCACTCGCCTACCGGCGCGGTCGTACGCACCGTGCCTTCAGTGGGATGCTCGTACAGCGGAAAGAAACCGGCGGCGTTCAGGTGCGGATCGTCGATCAGCGAATCCATCGAGTGCATCGGCGTATTGGGGATGTCGGCCTTCTCGAGCAGCGCCTGCCACTCGGCCGTGGTGCGCGTCTCCATCATGTCGGCGACGAAGGAATACACCTCGCGGATATTCGCCGCGCGCGCGGTGTGGGTGCAGAAGTGCTCGTGCGATTTCAAATCCTCGCGGCCGATGGCCTCGAAGAAGTTGCTCCAGTGCTTGTCGTTGTAGATCAGCACGCAGAGGTAGCCGTCCTTCGTCCCGTACGGGCGGCGGTGCGGCGCGATCAGGCGCGCGTAACCGGCGTCGCCCACCGGCGGCTCGAAGGTGCGGCCGCCCATGTGATCGCCGAGCACGAACTGCGACAGGCTCTCGAACATCGTCACTTCCACCGACTGCCCCTGGCCCGTGCGTTGCGCGTGGTACAGCGCGCCGATGGTGGCGATGACGGTCTGCAGGCCGACGCTGCGGTCGCCCAGCGTCACGGGCGCGTAACGCGGTACGTCACTGCCTTGCTCGAGCGTCAGCGACGGCACACCCGCCGCACCCTGGATGAGGTCGTCGTAGGCGGGCCTTCCGGCATAGGTGCCCTTCTCGGAAAACCCGTACGCGCCGACGTAGACCAGCTTCGGATTGATGGCCTTCAAGGTTTCATAGTCCAGCCCCAGTCGCGCCATCGCCTGCGGCCGAACGTTGAAAATCAGCGCGTCGGCCTTGGCGGCGAGACGCTTCACGGCTTCCAGGCCCTTGGGCTTTTTCAGGTCCAGCACGATGGAGCGCTTGTTGCGGTTGAGGTGCATGTGGATGTGCCCCATGCCCGCGTGCTTCATGGGCCCAACCCAACGCATGTTGTCGCCGGCCGGCGCCTCCACCTTGATGACCTCCGCCCCCATGTCGCCGAGGATTTGCGTGGAAAACGGCCCCATCACCACCGTGGTGAGGTCGAGGATTCTTACCCCGGCCAGTGGGCCGCGGTTGTTCGTTGCCAGTTCAGTCATGGGTTTTTCTTATTCGGGTTGGATGCCGGCTTCTTTCACCATGCGCGCCCACTTGGTGATTTCGGCTTTCTGGAAGTCGGCGAGTTGCTGCGGCGTGGAGGTTTCCACCGTGAGGCCGGCGGCGGCGAGCTTGTCCTTCATGTCCTGGCGGGCCAGCGCCTTGACGATTTCGCCGTTGAGTTTTTTCACGATATCCGGCGGCGTGTTGGCCGGGCCGAACAGCGCGAACCAGGCGACCAGTTCGAAGCCCTTCACCGTGGCACCCATCGGCGGCACGTCAGGCAGCAGCGGCGACGATGTCGCCGAGGTCACCGCCAGCGCGCGCACCTTGTTGGCCTTGATCTGCGGCAGCCCCGTGACCAGGTCGGCGAAAATCATCGACACCTGCCCACCCATCACGTCGGTGAGGCCGGGCGGGATGCTCTTGTAGGGGACGTGCAGCATGTCGGTCTTGGTGCCGCTCGCCAGCGCGGCGCCGGAGATGATGGAGCCCGACGAACCCGAGGCGTACGAGTACTTGCCGGGATTCTTCTTCGCCAGGTCGACCAACTCCGCCAGCGATTTCGCCGGGATATCGTTGTTCACCACCAGCACAAACGGGATGTTGGCCACGCGCGCGATGGGCGTGAAGTCCTTCACCGGGTCGTAGTTGATCTTCTTCATCAAGGCCGGGTTGGCGGCATGCGGGGTGTTGGTGCTCATGATGAGCGTGTAGCCGTCGGGCGCGGCCTTGGCGACGGCATCGGCGCCGATGGTGCCGTTGGCGCCGGGCTTGTTGTCGACCAGGAATTGCTGGCCCAGGGATTCCGTCAACACCTGCGCGACCTGGCGGGCCACGGTGTCGGTGGCACTGCCGGCGCCGAAGGGCACGACGATCTTGACGGGCTTGGTGGGGTAGGCCTGCGCGTGCACGTGGCTTGCCACCAGCATTGCCGCCATCAACATGATCTTGCGCATGACATCTCCCGAGGGGCTGTAGTTGGAAGTGAAACTCTAGCACTGGTGCGCATTGCGGGCCGATTTCGGCCTGGGAGGCGCGTTTTTGCTTGTGGTTCAAATTGGGCCCCGGCACAAGGCCGGGGAAGGTAGCACCGTGCACCTTCCCCGGCCTTGTGCCGGGGCCCAATCTGAAGCTACCGCCGCCTCACACTCTCCACCCCCGCCACCTCCCCCACCGCGCGCAACACCCGCGCCAGCTGGTCGGAGCGGAGTATCTCCACCGTGAAGCGCATCGACGCCACGTTGTTGCGCGACAGCGTGTTCACCGCCGTCACATTGATGCGCTCGTGGCTCAATGCCTCGGAAATATCGCGCAGCAATCCCTGCCGGTCCGCCGCGATCACCTCGAAATCCGCCGCGAAGGGCTGGTTGTTGGTCTCGCCCCACTCGGCCGTCATCAGCCGGTCTTTCTGGTCGGGCGTGAGGCTGACGATATTTGCGCAATCCAGGCGATGCACGATCACCCCGCGCGCCTTGGTGACGAAGCCGACGATGGGATCCGGCGGTACCGGCTTGCAGCACTTGGCGACCATGGTGGCGATGTTGTTCAAGCCCAGCACCAGCACGCCGCCCGAGGTCTTGGTGGTCTGCCGCGATTCGGCCAGCTGCATGGCCTCGCCCACCGGGGGCGCCTCGACCTTCGGCGCCGTCAACTCGCGTATGGCCACCTCGATCTGGTGCGGCGAAATTTCGTTGCGGCCGATGGCGGCCAGGCACTCGTCGAGCTCCTTGTGCCCCAGCGCCAGCGCCACCTTGTCGAGCGAGGTGGCCGTTGCCCCCGCACGCGCGAGCTCCTTTTCCATCGCCTGCCGGCCATGCGCGACATCGACTTCGAAGTACTCCTGCCGGAACCAGTTGCGCACCTTGGCTTGCGCGCGCGGACTCATCAGGAAACCCAGTTGCGGGTTCACCCAGTCGCGCGAGGGACCACCCTGTTTGGCGGCGAGGATTTCCACGCGCTGGCCGTTCTGCAATCGCGTGTTGAGCGGCACGATGACGCCGTCCACCTTGGCGCCGCGGCAGCGGTGGCCCAGGTCCGTGTGCACGTGATAGGCGAAGTCCACCGGCGTCGAGCCCGCCGTCAGGTCGATCACCTTTCCCGCCGGCGTGAACACATAGATGGTGTCATTGAAAAGGCCCTGCTTCACTTGCTCCGAGAAGCCGCCCTGGTCGACCAGCTCGCGCTTCCATTCCAGCACCTGCCGCAGCCAGGCGATCTTCGACTCGAACTTCTTGTCCGCCGTGGTGCGCGACTTGCCGCCCTCCTTGTAGCGCCAGTGCGCGGCCACGCCGTGCTCGGAGGCCACGTGCATTTCCATGGTGCGGATCTGCACTTCCAGGGTCTTGCCCTCCGGCCCCACCACCGCCGTGTGCAGCGACTGGTAATTGTTGGCCTTGGGCTGCGCGATGTAATCGTCGAATTCGCCCGGGATGGGTTGCCAGCAATCGTGCACCAGGCCCAGCACGGCGTAGCAGTCGGCGACGCTGTCCACCAGCACGCGCACGGCGCGCACGTCGTAGAGCTTGTCGAAGGGGACGTTCTTCGACTGCATCTTGCGGTGGATGGAGAAGATGTGCTTCGGCCGCCCGGCGATCTCGGCCTTCACGCCGATGGCGGCGAGCTGCTCCTTCAAGGTCGCCAGCACCCGCTGGATATACGCCTCGCGCTCGCCGCGCTTGCCGTCCAGCAGCGTGGCGATGCGCTTGTAGAGATCCGGCTCGAGGAAGCGGAACGAGTAGTCTTCCAGTTCCCACTTGATGGCGAACACGCCAAGGCGATTGGCCAGCGGGGCGAACAGGTCGCGTGTCTGTAAAGCCGCGGCGCGGCGAATCGCATCGTCGGCCTTGGTGATGCCGCGCATGTACACCACGCGCTCGGCCAGCTTGATCAGCACCACGCGCACGTCGTCGGCCAGCGCCAGCAGCATCTTGCGCAGGGTTTCGATGTTGGCCGCGGCGGCGTTGCCCATGGCCTCGATGCGCCCGGCGCGGCCCACGCCGTGGATCAGCGACATCACGTCCTCGCCGAAGGCTTCCGTGATCATGGCGGCATCGATCTCGCCTTTGGGCAGCGCCGTGGCGATGAGGGCGGCGGCCAACGCGTCGTCGTCGGCCTCGATGGCCAGCAGCACATCGGCGATGTCCAGGGCACGGCTGAGACCCTCACCCTTGCCGCTGGCCTGGGCGGCGGCCGCCACGAAGGCCAGCGCGCGCGAGGGCAGCTCGCGGTCGGCCAGGCGCTGGCCGATGCGTTCGGTGTGGACCTGCGGGTCGTGTTCGGATAGGAGCATGGATGAAATTCTACCGGGCCTCACCGGTGGACAACGGCCCGTGTCCGGTTTTCACCGACAAATCGCCTTGGCAAATAGGGGTATATTTGGGCATGCCACTTGCTGGTTGGTTCTCGCTAGCGCGTACTTTGGACGCGCCCCAATAACAACACCACACCCATGGCACTCAAACCTTTCTACGACGAGATGCATGCCGCCGACGGCAGCGTGCGCGAGCAGTACGCGGCCTTCGCCGAATGGCTGGCCAACACGCCGCCGGAGAAGATCGCCCAGAACCGCCAGGCCGCCGACCTGCTGTTCCACCGTGTCGGCATCACGTTCGCCGTCTATGGCGAATCCACCGGTACCGAGCGGCTCATCCCCTTCGACATCGTGCCGCACGTCATCCCGGGCGCCGCCTGGGAGAAGGTCTCGAAGGGACTCAGGCAGCGGGTGACGGCGCTGAATGCCTTCCTGCACGACATCTATCACGAGCAGAACATCCTCAAGTCCGGCCGCGTGCCCGCCGACAAGGTCATCGAGAATTCCCAATTCCGCCCCGAAATGATGCATGTGAACGTGCCGGGCGGCATTTATGCACACGTTGCGGGCATCGACCTGGTCAAGGACGCCGACGGCGAGTATTACGTGCTGGAGGACAACCTGCGCACGCCCTCGGGCGTCTCGTACCTGCTGGAAAACCGCCGCATGATGATGCGGCTGTTCCCGGAATTGTTCGCGGTGCAGAACATCCGCCCGGTGGATCATTACCCCGACCTGTTGCTGGAAACCCTGCGC